>Ga0129308_1000729_pt1 | contig 43789 bp, 41 predicted proteins | sample L827metagenome_FD_94440 | JGI IMG/M metagenome (GOLD analysis project Ga0129308, IMG submission 94440) | Ring-tailed lemur group fecal microbial communities from Wisconsin, USA - L827 metagenome | ecosystem: Host-associated > Mammals > Digestive system > Large intestine > Fecal | place: USA... | reverse complement strand
CCTGTCCGATGGCTGTCAAAATAGTCCTTATTGACAAACTCGACCACATCCCCGAACATGGCTCCATTGTCCATGTGATGGCCGTAGAGCAGACAATAACTGTCTGAGAAATCTGCCGCGTTCTGGCTATCCATAAAAACGGACCCGGAAAGGGAGAATTCTCCGTAAACATCCTTATTGATGTAATCCATATCCGTCTTACCCTGAACGACTGGATAATCGATATGGGTATCGTCAATGGTCAGCCACCCGCGGACATCCGGGTTTAAGGCCGCAAGCTCCGCAAGGGTGGGACCATCTGTTTTTCCAGAAGAAGGCTTGTACTCTAAAAGGTCACTGGACACGAAGGCTCCCTGGTAAAGCATGGCCGTATCCCACAGGGAATACCCGCCATACAACAGCATGACCAAAATCAGTATGCCTACGATGACACTGAGCACCCGGTTTCCTGCCCGGGCCAACATCGCCGCTCTTTCCATGTCATTTCGCCTCCTGTATGTACCGGCCTCGCCAGACCTTCTCACTGAAAAGTTAAATCAATTAGTTTTCAAAGTTGTTTCTTTTGCGAAGGAATACAACTGCTAAAACTGCTGCAACAGCTACCATCAGAACGTAAGGTGCAATGTTCATTACGATACCGGTTGGAGTTGAAACTTCTTTCTTATTAGTATAAGTAACATTCACATCTTCCGCAGCAGTGTTACCTGTTGCTGTAAGATTATTGGCTGTACCGGCTCCCTCAATTGTTGTCTTATAACCATCACCACTATAGTCAGTCTCTTCAATCGTATAAGTATCATTTGCAGAAAGACCATAAATAGTTACTGTATCATTATTCCCCAGTTCAAAACTAGCTGCTACACCACTTTCCACATCTTTAGCCTGTTTTGTTTCATTAAAATAAACCGAATATTTTTCATCAGCCTGTCCACTAATTATTACATCAAAATGGAACTTTTTATTCATATCTGCCTGATTACCAGCCACAATCTTTTTTAATGTAATATTATTTGTCGTGTATGTATTCTCAAAAACAATGTCCTTCGTTTTTTCTGTTTTACCCTGCTTAACCAGCTGAACGCCATCAACCACAACACCACTCGTACCATTAACAACATAAACATACATGTCATAAGCATCGCTGGAATAAGACATACCATTGTAGTCTCCAGGGTTTTCCGTAACAACATAATGATAAATTCCCGGTACCTCAAATGCATCCGCATTAAAGGAAATAGATGTATCTTGATTCAATTCATCCCCTGGTTTGAACTCCAGTGTCTTCGAAGTAGTACCATTATCAAAGAAAGCACCTCCAGATTTTCCAGCATATACAATAGCATCTTTACCTTCACCATCTTTAATTCCGCCTGCTTCACCATTAGTAATATTGAATGTAAAGCTTGTATTTGGCGCCAGAACATTATCTTCCGCGTTAATCTTTTTGGTCAGCGTTACAGTTTTCTCGCCTTCCGCAAATACGCTGGTTCCCATGGCCACCATCATTGTTCCTGCCAGCAGCATTGCTGCCAAACGACGTAACATCTTAGTCTTTTTCATAACATTTCTTCCTTTCATTATTAAAATATTCTTATAATCCCGAACGCCGAATCACGGTGATGACCTTTCCTCTAATCTCCTTCTCCCGGACAGGACCAAAATATCGGCTGTCCTTCGCTCCCTCTCGGTAATCACAGAGAATAAAGTATTCGTCATCGGCCAATGTCAGCGGATAACTGACATAGTCATCATATTTCGGCGTTTTATAGTAAATATCGTTCTCTATGACGATACTACCATTAACTTTAAGTTCCGAGTCCTCCGTAACCTCCACAGAGTCCCCACCGCGGGCGACAATGCGCCCAGTATACCATTTACCGTCTTTCTTAAACACAACAACATCACTGTTACCCAGCTTTTTATCCAAACGGTAAAACAGCATTAAATCTCCCGCACTGATGCGCGGTGCCATGTCTTCGTTCGGCATGGGCTTAATTCCAAAAACAACTCCAAACAGAATCCAGAATAACAGAACCAGTAAAACCAATCGGCTAAAAAAGGAATTTATTTCCTGCCGGTTGGCCAGACGTCGCCGGCGGGCCGTTATGACTGCTTCCGGCGTATCTACATCCGGCAGTCTCTTTTTCTTAGCCATTGATGCCACCCCGCAAAGACTGTACGGCCGCCAGCTTCCGTTTCAATTGAGAAATGATAGCCTCCCTTTCCTGAATCAATGCGCGGCTCTGCTCCTGCTGGGCCTCAAAGACAGACCGATATTCACTTTGAAGTTTTTCGAGCTGACGCCAGACATCAGCCTCATCCACGCCGCCAAAAATCTTTCTCCGGAAGTGCATCTCTTTCATCACGGATGCAATATCTTCCATGCTTTTCGCTGCCATCGAATTCTCCTTTTAGTGACGTCTTCTTCTCATGTACATTACAAAGAAAGCAACTACTGCATCCACAGCAACAATAACCATCATAATGAATGGGAAGATGTTTCTAAAAACGCCAGTAGGTGTCGCAATCGTTCGGTCGTTCTTAACAATAATTTCTGTATTTTCTGTTATTGTTCCCTTAAGACTTTCCTTAACTGTCATCGTATAATCTTCCGGCGTGTTTTCTGCAATCTCATATTCACATCCATAAGGGATTATAAATGTTACAGATTCACCATGTTTCAACTCAAATGTATATACACCATTCTCTGTTTCATAAGCCTTATTCTCCGAATCTTTTATAGGATTTGTATATGCTGTCTGGTTCTTGCTAAGTTTCAGCGTAAATGTAAATGCTCTATCCTTTTCTCCCATATTACCGGAAACCATTTTCTTGATTGTCAGTTCACGGTCACTTGGTGTATAGCTGTTTGTAAAAGATGCTGTCTCTGTCGCATCTTTTGCTACAGTTCCTGCTTCATTTGATTTTGTTGCTGTCAGATCATAGGCTTCCAACGCTGTGTTCATCTCTTCCACACTGTATTCAGTGTCTGGAGACAGCCCTTCAATCCTGTATACATACTTAGCTTTGTCCGTTACAGATGGATCTCGTGTAAATTTGGATAATTTTATTACGTCTGATTTTATGCCCTTAATCGTCACTTCAAACGTAAGCTGATCAACTAATACAGCTAAATCAGCGTCCTCCAAGCCTTCAATTGTCTTCTCGATAACAAGTGTACCCGGATGAAGCTGAATAACCGGGTGATCATACTCATCATTTCGGCTTTCACCATTGTATGTATAACTTACTGTAGCGGAATCATTTGAATAAAAACCTTCATCGTTTGAATGTGTACCCGTATTTGCATCAGCAAAATCCGGATAATTCAGACCATTCTCGCGATATTTTTCATATGCTGTTTCAGATGCCTGAATTGTGGTCGTAAGTTTATATGTCCATCCCGGTTCAAGTTTATAAGTTTCCGGAAAGAGCAAACTCAACTGTCCGTCTTTATATGAGGCTGTGACCGTTGCTGCCTCATTATTCTCAGTTTTACCTAAGTTCACCGATGCCGCCGATGGTGTTACAATATTACCGTCTGCATCTGTTACAGTAACGAGCAGTTTTAATGGCTGTCCATCTGTCTTTAAAGGAACCTCTACATTTTCACTTAAAATATCCGTAATCGAAACATGATCACAAAGGATACTTGTCGCATCCGAAGCTATTTTTCTAAATACTTCATACAACTGATCTGCACTTGCTGCCGCATAGCTTCTGCTAACTGATGGTGCACTTGTATCCTGTCCCACATTGGCGCATAATTGATATAAGTTACCTCCTGCAGTGCCAACTGTAGTATTCCCCGAAGTACTGGTGAACTCTCTACCAAAACCAACGGCATAGAATGCATTGCAGCTCATGCCTTTGATTTCTCCAATTGCAGCATTGATATTATAATTACCAGTATCATCTCTTCCACTGCCATTTTCACCGTTACCAGATGATGTCAGACGATATGTAGGAATACCATCTGTCAAAAAAATCACTATCTTTTGAGCATCTGATCGGGCACTATTGAGAACTGTTTTTCCCAAACGAATTCCGGACTGATAATTTGTTCCGCCCTCTGCTTCGATATTGGATACAGCAGCTTTTACAGTATCTACATTCCCATTCCAATTGAGTTCTGTTTTCGATGCTCCTGCCGGGCCATCCGCATTGTAGATATACCCATTACTACTGAAAGAAACAACCGCATACTGGGCATCAATATTTTGATTCGATTCTACAATATCAATTAATCCGTCATTGCCACCATAACCATTAATCGCATTTTTGGCGGACTGCAGCTTTCCATTGTCATCCATACTTCCAGAACGGTCAATGATTAACAATATATCCATCTTAGCCGGATTATTAATAGAACCAACAGCACCGGAAACTTCCAGATTCAAATCATAGGTTCCATCCTCATTGGACACGACTGTTTTTGACTTCGTCAATGAGCGCATTGTCTCAGGTGATGGTGGTGTAACAACATCTGTCTCATATACCAGATATATATCGGCCTTTTTCGTTGTATCCGCTGCGCCCCAGGTTGTTTCATACCTTAACGAAGCCACATCCGTGTTTTCATTAACGAAGGTAACAACATTATAGTTCTTTCGATTCGGCCAGCCCTTTCCTTCAGTTGTACTTTTAGCATTAAGTGCTGTAACAACCTGCCCTTTTATTGGATCATCATATCTTGCTTCCTTGTATTTCAATCCAGAAGCTGTTGGCGCATATTTAGAAAAATCAATTGTTGTTCCATCTTTTAATGACAAATCTTCTCGAGGCGCCTCGATGTCTGCTCCATTAGTGTTCACGCAGTGTACCGTAATTTCAAAATAGGTTTCTCCCCATTCTCCTCCCCATCCGTTTGTCCATGTAATTGTAAACGTTGAAAAACTGTCCACAGAAAATTCTGCGGTTACTGCATCTTCATCGGTTTCTACTGTTCCTACTGAAGCTTCTGCTACGGTTTGAACCTCAATTTTACCGGTACTTTCATCCAGATGCTGTACTGCAAGCGAATCTGTATTAATTTTTTCTGGAAGCAAGGATGCATCCATCTCAATACGCACCTGAACAGAACCGTCCTGTGGTTCAATTACATTTCCTGTGGCATCATAAAAACTGATATCCAGAGCCTTGAATCCATCAAAATCCACCGTACTCTGTTCCAATGCTTTTTCTGCTGCACTATGTTCCGCAGATCCTTCTTCCAATGCAGTAACGTTCATTACTGTACCTTCCGGGAGAATTCCTGCTGCTGCATAGGCTTTCACCTGAATTCCATATGGCTGATTTTCTGGCTGATACTCAACCAGTTCCTCTGACGCCAATTCACTTTCTTCTGGATACTCTACATCTGAGCTTGGCTCTGCATTTCCCCCAGAAGCTTCCGCAAACGACTCTGTCTCCTGCGGTATAAATTCATCTGTTTCCGCAGCACTATCCGTCTGGTCACCCCAGGTTTCTTCCGGGAAATCTGTCGCTTCTGTGACTGATTCTTCAGTCCCAAATACGGTCTGTTCCGTTGTGTCAACATCCTCCGCAAACGCCGACATTTCCCTGCTGCAAATCAATGACACAAGCATGACCAAGGCCATAAACAGTGTCAGAGATTTTCTTACTTTTCTCCGCATTTTGCATTTTCCTTTCTTAATTTTTCAGGAAATGATCTTTCGATAACATTATCCCGGTCCCTTTCCCTACTGAATTATTTTTTTAGGCACAATATGTGTGGAGTCGCTAAATACCACATAATATTCGTTATGTGGTTATCACTGAGAGAAAAAATAAAATACATGTGAAAAAGAAATGAAATTTAGACATGCTATTAAGACCGAAATGATATTTTCTTAAATCGGTCTGTTTTTCATGTGAAATATTATTGAAACTTAAAATTTATTCTGATATAATAGTACATGTTATTCAAGACATATATGTAATAAAAGTCATTTTTACCACATAACGAATATTATGTGGTCTTTTTATTCTCAATTAAACCTGGCCAACTATATTTTTCTAAGGAACTAAGCCAAGAAATTCAATCTGTTTTGCCTGTTCTTCCCCACTGACCAAAGTATAGATTCTTGTCGTATTAATATTCGAATGTCCAAGCAGATCCGCCAGATGGGATATATCTTTTTTCACTTTATAATAGGTCACTGCAAAAAGATGTCGAAGGTTATGCGGAAATATCTTTTTTTTCATAACTTTCGCTTCTTTAGAAAGAGCTTTCATCTCATGGCAGACATTGCTTCGGTCTATCGGCCTTCCGGTTCGCGTAATAAAAATACTTCCTTTTTGTATTTTCTTCCTACATCCATAATCTTTTAATTTTCTGCGCAGAGGCTCCGGCAGAAGAACCGTCCGCTGCTTTCCTTTGGAATGCACTCTGGCACAGCCTGTATTTATTGCTTCAATTGTAATAAATCTCAGTTCGCTGATACGTATTCCCGTAGAACAGATCGTCTGCATAATCAAAGACAATCTCATATTGCCTTTTTTCTCCGCTGCACTCAGCAATCGATAATACTCTTCCTTCGACAAGTCCCGTTCCTCTGCCCGGAAAGCTTCTTTTTGAATCTTCAATATTTTCACAACGCAGTCATACCAATTCATTTCCTTCAAAAAAATATTCACCGAAGTCAGCATAGAATTCACACTGGCTGCCGAATATTTTGTGATCAGATAATCCTTATAAGCAATCATTGTTGTTTTACTAATCCCCACTGACACTCCTGCATACATGAAAAATGCCCGGACATCTCGAATATATTTTTCAATTGTTACCTTTGATTTTTCATCCTCTTCCAGTCGCAGTCGAAATTCATCAATCATTGTTTCATTTAAAAAATGTTCCATAGCGCATCTCCTTTCTGTAAGTCACCATTGATAATATCTTAGTATTTCTGAATTTGTTATACTTCATACTAAATTTTATCGAACTTGGCCTTACTATTTTTCTTATTCAAATTTTATATAGAAAAAGAGAGCTGCTATTTCCATAGATGATCAGTCTACTTTTTCACAACTCCCTTTTCACTTATTATATCACTCTTTTGTGAAAGCGCAATCAAAACCGGTGGGGTAGTTCTGATCGTGCTTTTTTCAATTCCATATTCTTATTTCAACTGCATAATTTTTGCCAACCTTTTATTTATTCTCGTAGTATCGTAGATTTTTTGTTTTTCCCTTTTTTATCAGCACACCATCATCTGTTAATTCCCGCAGAAGCAGGATTGCCGTGGATTGAGAGACGCCAAGTGCCATTTCCACATCACTGCGCACAATATAACCCTTACTGCGGCACAACTTCAAAACAGCGTTAATTCGTTCTTCTTTTTTGGTCATGCTGGTAGAACCGCCCGTTTTAGGAATATACTGAATTTTTTGTTCTTCCGTGTGGAAGTTGGTATTTGGAAGGGTAATCTTAAACGCATTATCTGTTGTTTCAATCACAGGTTTCATAACATAATCATCGTAACACTCATTGATTTTAAGAATTCCAGTGCCGTATGCTTCAATCAGTCTCAGACGATAGAAAATATTGGCCAAATGCTGATTGCGCAGTACAGACACCCCCAGCTTCACGTCATCCAATGTAATTCCCTTCACCAGACCACCAATTGTCACGAATTCAATTCTGTCTTCAAAAATACTGATAAGAGTAGCACTGCTGAAGGAATAATCCCGATGAACGATTGCATTCATCAAAGCCTCACGAATCGCCTCCGGAGGATAATCCCGCATATCTACTCGATCCAAGCCTGAGAACTCTGCACGGGTACGGTTGTAGCGATCGATGTACTCGAACGCTTCTTCCATCTGCTCTAAGAGGGAACCTGACAATTCTCGTCGATCTTTAAATACAGATTTCTTACTACCTTCAAAAACAGCCAGTTTAATCATATGTGTACATTGTTCAGAAAGCAGAAACGCCAGATTGGTATAAGTATCATCTTCACCAATCATGTGCAAGGTTCGCATCTGGGATTTTCCAAACTCCACTTCTCGCTTTTTGAAGAAGTCGGCAGCTTTATCAAATGTAAGTTGCTGATTGAGTGAACGAGCTGCTTCATAACTATCGCCACTGGTTTCCTTAATCATGTTCAAAATAGCGGCATCTGTTGCCGGAACTGTGGACACACCCTGCCGAACATAAACACCCTCTGGGCGAATTCCTTTTCCATGCAGATAATACGGTCTCGCCGTACCGCGCTGGACATCTACACATACAACAGGTTTTTCATCCATGATATCATTACGGCATTCCACAAACATAGTAATATCAGGACGTACAGCATCCCTAATTGCATTGGTTACACGCAGCATAGTGCCATCAACATCGTCAACACCACACACTGTTCCATCGTCGTTCACTCCGATATAAAGTGTACCGCCGTCGCAGTTTGCAAAGGCAACAATCGTGTTTTTTATATCGTTAACATATTCTCTTTTGAATTCAGTCATTTTGTTTTCTGTGAACATAGAACATCCTCCAACCAATTCTAATCAAATTCTAATCTAACAATTATTATAATCATTTTCTTGCTATTTACAAGTAGAATCTGAAATTTTGTATTCATCTCCAACCTTGACTATATACTTCATAGCCCGATGCACTGCTTTAAAAGCTAGAGCCTAACAACAACAAAAGGCGTACCGCATAAGCGATACGCCTTTTCTAATGGATGCACCAAATTATTTAATAGTAACTTTAGCACCTTCAGCTTCAAATTTAGCTTTGATATCTTCAGCTTCTTCTTTGCTAGCGCCTTCTTTAACAACCTTTGGAGCGTTGTCAACAGCTTCTTTAGCTTCTTTTAAGCCAAGACCTGTGATTTCACGAACAACTTTGATGACTTTAACTTTGTTAGGACCAACTTCTGTTAATTCAACATCAAATTCTGTCTTTTCTTCAGCTGCTGCTTCACCAGCACCTGCTGCTGCAACAACAACACCTGCTGCTGCGGATACACCAAATTCTTCTTCACATGCTTTTACTAATTCATTTAACTCTAAAACGGATAATTCTTTGATAGCTTCAATAAATTCAGCTGTAGTTAATTTTGCCATTATAATTTACCTCCAATTTAATATAATTAAGCTGCAGTTTCTTCGTTCTTTTCTGCAATCTGTTTAATAACACGAGCAAAGTTTGCAATAGGAGCCTGAATACTTCCAAGCAATCTTCCAAGAAGAACTTCTTTGGATGGAATTGTTGCAATAACTTTGATCATATCCTGATCGTAATATTCGCCAGCTACGATACCAGCTTTAAGTTCAAGATTCGGCATCTTTTTGCCAGCTTCAAATAATAATCTGGCTGGTGCTGTTGCATCTTCAGAACTTACAGCGATAGCTGTCGGGCCTTCAAGAACTTCTGCGATTTTTTCCCATTCTGTTCCTTCTACGGCACGTTTGATTAAAGTGTTCTTATAAACTTTGTAAGTCACACCTGCTTCTCTTAAAGTTTTACGAAGCTGTGTGTCTTCCTCAACTGTAAGACCACGATAATCTACAGCAACTAATGCCTCTGCATCTTTAAGTAATGCAGCAATCTCGTCTACGATCGGCTGTTTTAATTCAACTTTTGCCACGTTGGTGCACCTCCTTGTAGAATTTAAGTGTACCGCCATTGAAAAAAACCTCTCTATCCACAGACAGAGAGGTTCTATAAACTATTTCAGTGTTATCTGACGAATCAGATAAAATAGTCTCCCTCGGCAGGCGTTCATAACTTACACCATTACGGTACCTGCTGTCTCTGGCAGCATTCGTTTTAGTATTGTATCACGTTTCAAAGTGGTTGTCAATCAAAAACCAGCAATTATGCTAACTTAACGGTATTTAATTTGATACCAGGTCCCATAGTGGAAGAAACAACAACGCTCTTCAGGTACTGACCTTTAGCAGCGGCTGGTTTTGCCTTATTGATTGCTCCAATTAATGTATGGAAGTTGTCCGCTAACTGTTCTTCTGTGAAAGAAGCTTTTCCGATTGGCACATGAATAATGTTGGATTTATCCAGTCTGTATTCAATCTTACCAGCTTTAATATCGTTGATAGCTTTTGTTACATCCATAGTAACTGTACCAGCTTTTGGGTTTGGCATTAAACCTTTAGGTCCGAGGATACGTCCCAAACGACCTACGATACCCATCATGTCCGGTGTAGCAACAACAACGTCGAAATCCAACCATCCTTCTTTCTGGATTCTTGGAACGAGTTCGTCGCCGCCTACATAATCTGCACCAGCTGCTTCTGCTTCAGCAACTTTGTCGCCTTTAGCAAATACAAGTACACGAACGGTTTTACCTGTTCCGTGTGGCAATACAACGGCACCACGAACCTGCTGGTCAGCGTGACGTCCATCAACACCCAGACGGATGTGTGCTTCGATTGTCTCATCGAATTTAGCACTTGCTGTTTTCTTTAAAATACTTACTGCTTCATCAACATCATAAAGATTTGCACGGTCTACTAATTTTGCAGACTCTACATATCTCTTACCTTTTTTCATGATTAAAAATCCTCCTTGTGGTATTATCGGGAGCTACCCTCCCACTGTCTAAAAAATCTCAATCTTCGCCTGACGGCTCGATTTCATTAAGTTGCAAACGGGTATGTTCACTCAACTAAATTCGCTTCCGCTCATTAAGGTTCGTGAACGGCCTCGCACTAAATTCAATCTTCGCCTGACGGCTCGATTTCATTAAGTTGCTTTCGGCCTATTCCTCAACTTTGATTCCCATGCTTCGTGCTGTACCAGCGATCATGCTCATAGCAGCTTCAAGGCTTCCGGCATTTAAGTCTGGCATCTTCATTTCAGCAATTTTCTGAATTTCTTCTTTGGAAATTGTAGCAACTTTTGTCTTGTTCGGCACTGCGGAACCAGACTGAATCTTACAAGCTTTCTTTAACAGAACTGCGGCCGGCGGAGTCTTTGTAATGAAGCTAAAGCTCCGGTCATTGTAAACTGTAATAACAACAGGGATGATCAAATCACCTTTGTCTGCAGTTCTTGCATTGAATTCTTTTGTAAACTGTACGATATTAACACCGTGCTGACCTAATGCAGGACCAACTGGTGGTGCTGGTGTTGCCTTTCCAGCAGGAATCTGTAATTTAATATATCCTGTGACTTTCTTTGCCATAATAGCATACCTCCTGAATATTGTGGTAATTGCGGGAATGTCCCTCCCACAGCCCGCTTACACATGCAGGCTCTTTTGTTTTACATTTTTCGAATATCTAAGACGCTGATTTCCACAGACGTCTCACGGCCGAACATCTCTACGCCGATGGTCACCGTCGATTTCGCCTGGTTGATACCGCGGATAATACCCACAGTCTCTTCCCATGCACCAGAAACTACCCGTACGGCATCGCCGATTTCATAGTCAATCTGAACTTTTTCACTGCTGATGCCCAACGGAGCCATCTCAGCCTCCGTCAGAGGAACAGGTTTCGACTCCGGTCCGACAAATCCGGTAACACCACGAGTGTTACGTACAACATACCAGGTTTCATCGTTCATGATCATATGGAGCAATACATAACCTGGAAAGAGTTTTTTCTGAACATTCTTTTTCTGACCGTTCTTCACTTCCACAACGTTCTGCATCGGCACCTGAACATCCAAAATCTGGTCCTCCAGATGTAAATTCTGGATGGATTTCTCGATGTTTGCCTTCACTTTGTTTTCATAGCCTGAATAGGTATGTACTACATACCATTTTACTTCTGCCATAATTTCACCTTTCCTACAGCGAAATGAGAAAATCGACTCCGTAACGGAGAACGATATCAAGTAATGCGATTACTAAGCCCAACAATACAGAGACAGCAACAACAGCAGTTGTTTCTTTACGCACTGTCCCCTGGTCCGGCCAAATGACTTTTCTAAATTCGGCTTTGATCTGGCTGAGCTTTCCGGGTTTTTTTGCTTTTTCCATGTCTCCCATAGTATTCTCTCCCTGTCAATCGCTAATTACTTGGTTTCTTTGTGTAATGTGTGTTTCTTACAGAATCTGCAGTATTTCTTAGTTTCCATTCTGTCCGGATGAGCTTTCTTCTCTTTCGTCAGGTTGTAATTACGCTGCTTACATTCTGTACATGCCAATGTGATCTTAACGCGCACAACTTCCACCTCCACTTATATTTTTTTTAATGGTCTTTAATTTTAGGCATAAAAAAAAGACCGCTTCCATAGCTCATTCATTATATAACAAATCTACGAGGGTCGTCAACTGTATTTTAAAATTTTCCTGATTTTACGCCGAAAAAACGCCTTTATCCGTTGCCATAGCCGATGCAAAGGGTCAAAAAGCAGACTTCTTCCACACCATTCTGCTTCAAAATACCAGCACAAGCCTCCATGGTACTTCCCGTCGTATAAATGTCGTCAATTAACATTACCCGCCGAAGGTTTGGCGGCAAATGTCGAATTTCCATGGATTTTGACAAATTATGTCGACGCGCCTGGCCAGAAACCGCCTTCTGTGGTTCGGTCCAGCGTTTGCGGAGTAAAATATCACATTTTACCGGCAAATCCATCCGATATCCTATGGCCTTTGCCAACAGCTCCGCCTGATTAAAACCGCGAGTCCGTTTTTTCCTCGGATGCAGCGGCACCGGAATCAGCATTTGCGGATTCTTCTTCCGAATCCATTCTCCACATGCCCGCACGGCTTCCTCCGCATAAAAGTCTGTGTAACTTTTCATTCCTTTATATTTATAATCCAAAACCGATTTTTGAATGTTTCCATTGTAAAGCCACAACGCCCTTCCCTGGTCAAAACTCTTTCCATGCCGATGCCTGCTGCGCAAGCAATCCATGCACAGCTCCTGCACTTCTCCGACCAATGATGTCAACGGCTTGCCGCACCGCTTACATCTCGGTTCCCGAATCCAAATCAGTTTTTCATAACACTTCCTGTGAACCTGCCCCTCATTCAGTGCCAAAATCCCGCCGCACAAAGGACAGCGCGGCGGATACAGAAAATCCAGTAGCTTCATGTCCACCTTCCTTTTTAGGGCGCTGCCGGCTTTTAACCGGCAGCACCCACTTCATTAATTTCACTTAAACACAGCGACATACAAAGGTTACTTTTTTTCGTGTTTCTAAGTGCTCCGTCACAATTTTTTAAATAATGCGTACTCTTTTCGAGACAGCCAAACTGCTATTTGTCAGCGTTTTTTTATTTATTTTTTTAATTAACGCAGTTCGAATGGTCACTTGTGGAATGATAATGATGTATATTGCTATATGCCACAATATTTTCATAGGAATTCCCGGAATACACATAGATGCTGTTTCTGGTCCGGTAGTCATGCCCCCATGGAACTGCTGGAGATAAATAATCTTCATTCTCCGCATGCCAACTATAAACAGTATGAGATACTGAATTCACATTCGTCCACTCATTACCGACCAGTTTTTGAAGATAGGTATAGGTAATGATTTTAGTCGTTGTCCCTTGGTAACCATTGACGCCACAACTTACTGTCGCATACCCTGATGAATCTAATGATATACCCGCATATACGCTATCTGTATAGCTCCATCGAGTAGTTTTCTCATATCCTGGAACTACTTCATTGGAATAATCATTATTATCCATCGGTTCCTCGGCATGAACATTCACCGAAAAACATAGTGTGAACATTACTACCATAATCAACACTGCTTTTTTTATATACTTTTCACACAACATTTTTAATCCTCCATCGGCTTTACCGATGCTGCTAACTCTTTAAGGATATCTACATCAAAATCACCTGATAGTGAAAAGGTATATCCTTCCTGTTGCCATTGAAGATGGCTTTTCCCCTTATTCACATATGAAATCCCTTTATTTCCATTTATTTCAATTTCATCATATACTATATCTTCGGTATTATATCCTGCCCAAATATCAATTGGACGTTGTTGAAAACTATATACATGTTCTGCATCATTAATATAATATACCGCATAAAGTTTCTCTTGAAGTATCTTCTCACTTTCCTCATACCCATCCAGCACTATTGTCGGCTCATAAACAGTCTTAATTTCCGTCGGAAAATCTGTTGTCTGGTTATCGCCATACAAAATCTGGTCGTCTATGGATGCACTGCTAAAGAGGGATTGCACCTGTATCACAAGAACGCGGATAGGCTCGGGCATTGCGTCCGCCCGGGCAACACTGAGGCTGGCAGTAATTACCAGCAGAGCCACGGCAGCAGCCGCGGCGGCCGGAATACGTAAACGACGTTTTGGTTTAGTCATGGATTCTCTTTCGTCCCACGCGAAAGCCGTTTGCAGCATCTTTTGTTTGCGCGCTTCATAATCCTGTGAAAGCAAACGAGGGATTTCCTCACCATCGGAAATCTTGTCGGCATCTTCCTCAAGAAACCTATCTACCGCTTTTTCAATTAAGCTTTCTCGCATCAGGTCAAAGTCCTCCGGAATATCCTCTTTATCTGAATCTGCATCCATTCGACCAGCCTGTGATACATACCTTTCAGATGGATGCGCTTCATGATGAAATACAATTTCCGTGACTTTTGAAACCCCTTTTTTATCAGTCGGAGATAGAGATTCTGATGAGCTGCTAACGCAATTATCCAACTCTTTTGGACTTGAAGCATTTTCTTTATCTTTTTTTACCGTTAAGAGTCCGTCACCGGTTTTAGATTTTCCTGCCATCCGTATCTCCCCTCCTTCTTCGTGTATTCACCGGTGTCCCTCGATTGACTCTCATCTATATATCCGGTTTCAACACTGTTTTGTGACATACTTTTTTGTTTTTTTACATATTTTGTCGTTTATCACAAAAATTCGACACTGAATTTGTACAAAATTATGATATACATACCTCCATATTAAGTTCATGCTGCGCCTTCCACTTGCATTCACTAACTGCCCACAGTACACCATGGTCACTAAATTCGCCGTTCGCCTTTGGCTCCGCCTCATTAAGGGCCCAGGTGTGCGTTCTCACTAAGTTCATGCTGCGCCTTCGGCTTGCATTCACTAAGTGATCACAGTATATCATATAAAAAGAGGGAAAGCGCCACAGGCTTCCCCTCTTTTTTTATTTAATGTCATTAAATTTTTTAATAGGCGTCATTCTCATCGGAATCACTGAAGGTTTCATAGTAATCTTCTGCCAGATTACCATTGTTTTCCCAATAGAAGTCGTCATATTCTGAATCATCTGCATGATTATTGATGTAATAATCATCATTAGCATCTCTTTCATCAACCTGATAAACTTCCTGAAGTTCTGTAACTCTAGGCTCGGAAATAACTTCGCCCTTCATAAGCTTATCGATAACTTCCTTAACTGCCAAAATGGAATCATCATCCAGGATTTCCACATCCAACGGAGAGCCGGCATAGGACGCACAATATTCACTGGAAGATACGCCATAAACACTGGCAGAAACAATATTCCAATCTGCGCCATCATTCAACTGCATTTTAACCAGACTTGCAATCTGCTGGGAAGTCAGATTTGTGTCCATCTTGCCTTCCAGACTGGAAAGAAGTCCCGTATATCCGGTCAAAAATGCCGGAGATTTGATTTTCTCCAAAAGGGCTTCGATAACTAACTGCTGGTTTCTTGCACGCTGATAGTCTCCGCCGGCCAGATTCATACGTTCCCGGGCAAAGGCTAGTGCATGGACACCATCCAGATGATTGATGCCTTTGGCATATTCATAATAGCTCCATGTATCTGTTTTCTCATTATATTGCTTATAATAAGTGGAAAATGCGTACTCGGAATCCACATTAACGCCGCCCAGCGCATCAACCATCATAATGAGCGAAGTGAAGTTTATACGTACATAATAGCTTATATCCAAATCAAAGATATTCTCCATGGAAGCAATGGAATACTGGATTCCATACATACCTGCATGTGTTAATTTATCTTTCTCGCCGTAAGTAATGCCTGGGATTTCCACATAAGCATCTCTAGGCACACTGACCAACAATACCTGTTTTGTCGTCGGGTTAACACAAGCCATGATATTTACATCACTCCGGCTTGTCTCATCCATATCTCCATAGACATCCATACCGCTCAGGAACACAATAAATGGTTCTTTCGTGATTGGTAAATCCGAAATATCTTCCATGTAAACTTCTGTTTCCACATTAAAATTGTCAATAATCCGAACTTTTTCTGTGAATCCTGGATTATTTTCCTCTATCAGCTCATCCAAAGCCTGATTATAGATCATTGCATTGATTTTGCCGCTGTACAGCGCCTCGACCTGTTCCGAATAGGAATTAAATTCTACTATATCGATTTCCGAACCCAGATTATTATTCATCTGAGTGATCGCCAGATCAATCTTTGAACGATCCAGGGTTGCCGTAATACCAAACTCATAATCCTTTGCATCCGACAGAGAATCTGCCGGATCTTCTTTAAGAACAGCGATAACGATTTTATCCGTCTGATGGGCCTTAACCTTTGTTACGTTATCCAACGTATACATAGTTTTTCCTACATAGATACTCCCGAAAATCATGACAAGGGATATTATAATGGATATAATCTTACCGGCCCAATGAGCATGGCGACGGAATTGCAGCAGAAAACAAATCAATGCCAGCACCAACAAAACAATACTTGCTGCAATAAAATATTTCACAGGAAGAACATCCAGCTTAAGAAGCAATCCCATGAACACAAAGGATAAAATCAACTGAATGACAGCCAGAATCTTTCCACCCAAATGTCGGTTTTTCCGACGTTTTTCAGCCTGCTTCCGAAGACGCGCTTCCCGCTGCCTGTAGCGCTCTTCCGCTTCTTCATCATCAATATCCTTACGATTTCGATGCGAATATACCGGTTTCGGCGATTCATAGACTTCCTCATAATCTTCTGAACTTTCATCACTGTCAGCCTCTTCAAAAAGTTCCGAACCATTGGCCGGAATCCGAGGGCCGCGATGGTTACGTACAAGTTCGGAATCAAACTCTAATTCCATACGTTTGGATTTTTGGGAATCATGCTCCGATTCAGATTCTGTTTGCTCTTCTGACGGATTAGAAGCCATATTATCCATTAACTTTTCAAAATCCTCAAACGTGCTTTTCCTCTGCATATTTCCTGTTCCTTCCAATTTCTTCAAATCATTATACACGACGCAAAGTGGCATGACAATAGTAAAAACTAATGTAAATTACGAACTTTTTGTGTCTAAATCCCAATTTTCGGCCATAATCTGTGCAATTTTATAATCTGCAGCCGTTGTAATCTTCATATTTGAAACTTCACCAGTCACCATATGTACTGGAACCTGACGTACAGTGCATATTTTGCAGGCATCCGTCAGGATATTTTTTTCTTCCGGTGTCAGTCCCTCATAAAGCCGCTTCAGCAGATCCATCCGAAAGCTCTGGGGTGTCTGACTCTGATACAAGTACTTCCGTTCGGGAATATCTGAAATAAATTTCCCATCCTCTGAAAAAATAATTGTATCCACCGCCGGAATGACCGTGTCCACCGCATCATACTCGATAACCGCCTTCACATGGTCCTCGATCAGACGCCGGGTCACAAAAGGCCGCACACCATCCTGTGTGATAATATAATGTGTTTCTTCCGTCCCAAAATCTTTTTCAATCTGTCCAATGACATTCATGATCGTTTCATTCCGTTCAGCGCCGCCAGCTACCAGATGCACCCGCTCACGCCCATCCGGGGAAATGTATTCGCTGACAAGTTCCGCCATATGATCCACCCATTCCGGATGAACCCCAAGATAAATATGCTCCAAAGCCGGACATTTCAGAAAAGTATCCAGGGTGTGAATAATTATCGGCCGATCAGCCAGATTCAAAAATTGTTTCGGCATATCCGCGCCCAAGCGGGAACCCACGCCTCCAGCAACAATCACTCCAAAAATCATTTCTGCTCACCCCACCTTTTACCGAAATACGGCAATGACCGTATCCACCATAATTTTCAACTCATGCAACAAACTGAATTCCCGAAGACTTTTCAGGTTATATTCCATCTTTTCCGGCAAAACTACATGAATATATGCCTCATCCACATCATCCACGTCGGCCAGCAATTTTTCTTCATCTTTATATTGAATAGAAACCTCAGATGTTACTCCCGCCGGTAAAAGCAATGTGGCCGTCATTTCATCCGTATATTCCCGGACATATTTGACCACTTCTGGTCGTGTACCCACAAAACTCATATCTCCCAGTAAAATATTGATCAACTGGGGCAGTTCATCCAGACGATACTGACGCATGACCGCGCCCAGTCGGGTAATCCGGGTATCGCCGCTGGCCGTCACCTGAGTTCCCATTTTATCCGCATGATTTACCATAGTCCGGAATTTGAAAATCCGGAACTGACGCCCATACTGAGTCACTCGGACCTGACGGAACAATGCGGGCCCCGGTGAATCGAGACGCACCGCGATTGCCAGCGCCAAAAGGATCGGCATCAGCATCACGAGAAGCGTTGCGGAAAGTACCACATCCATACACCGCTTCAAAAAGAGGCTGGCCTTCTTTTTCTGTAATCGTTCATAATAAGGCCGGACCGCATCATTCTGCATGCGTTTCGGCAAATCTTCCCATTTTCTCAACATAAATCCATCCATACTTTCCTAAAAGTTTCCACCACATACGCCACCTGTTCATCCGTCAGACAGGTGTGCAGCGGCAGAGTCAATTCATTTTCAAACACATGGAAGGCATTTGGATAATTTTTAATATCGAATCCCATATTCCTATAGGCAGACAATAATGGCAGCGGCTTATAATGTACATTCGTCGCCACACCTTCCTCCGCCATGGCCGAAATAAACCGATTCGTAAATTCCCGGTCCTTTCCGGTCAGACGCACAAGATACAGATGACCGCTGGATGCACTTTTTTCATCAAAATGAACCAGGCGGGTCACAGGAAATTCGCTGAGAGCCTTGTCGTAAACTTCAATAATTTCTCTACGGCGTCTCAAAATATCCGGATACCGTTTCAGCTGGGCCAACCCGATAGAGGCCATGATATCCGTCATATTGCACTTATAATAAGGCTCAATGATGTCGTACTCCCAGGCTCCCAGCTTGGTTTTCGCCAAAGCATCCTTGGACTGACCGTGAAGTGACATCAACATATATTGCTTATATAATTCTTCATCATCGATTCCCGGAATATCTCTCCAGGTCACCGCTCCGCCTTCCGCGGTGGTCAGATTTTTCACCGCGTGAAAAGAAAAACAAGTAAAATCTGCGATTTCGCCGCACATTTTCCCTTGGCGCATTGCACCGAATCCATGGGCTGCGTCGGCCATCAATATCACCCGTCCAATACTTCTTTGAATATCATTGGAAGGCTGGAACAAATGCTTTTTATTTCCCACGATTTGAAAAAGACGGTCGTAATCACAGACTACGCCGCCCAGTTCTACCGGGATGATTACCTTCGTCCGCTCTGTGATTGCTGCTTCCAGTTGATCATAATCCATCTGAAAGGAATCCGGGGCCGTATCCACCAGCACCAGTCTGGCTCCCACATGACAGACCACACTGGCTGTCGCTGTGTAAGTGTAAGCGCTGGTGATCACTTCATCCCCAGGTCCCACACCAAGAATACGAAGCGTTGTTTCCATGCAGGCCGTTGCCGAATTCAAACATACAGCCCGGCTCGTCCGGCAAAAATCCGCAATCTTATTCTCAAACAGTTTCGTCTTAGGACCTGTGGTAATCCATCCACTCTTTAATGTATCTACGACTTCTTTAATTTCTTCTTCGCCGATATCCGGCGGTGAGAAAGGAATATTCATTAAGTCTCATCTCTTTTCAATGTTTTGCTCTGCCGGAAAGGTTCGTACTGACTGACCTCCGAATCTCCCATCGGCACCATTCGTTTTGATTTTAAGGCGTCCCGTTTCTTATCCTCCGGACGTATATGATATGTCGGCACTATTTTAGATACCATGGCCTTCATCTGGCTCGTCTCATCATAAGCATAAGTATAGAGCTTTTCCAGGCTTTGAAGAAATTCATCTTCATCGAATTCAATCGGTTTTCCGACATAGATCATTTTATTTGCCGTCTGCTGGAGCCCTTCTTCATTCATCAAAAGCTCTTCAAACAGCTTTTCTCCCGGTCTAAGACCAGTATATTCAATCTCAATATCCTCGCCCACCGTATAACCGGAAAGCCGGATCAGATTTCTCGCCAGATCGTCAATTCGGACCGGCTCACCCATGTCCAGTACAAAAATTTCACCGCCCTTGGCTGTGGCTCCTGCTTCGAGGACAAGGCTCACCGCCTCCGGAATCGTCATGAAATATCTCACTACATCCGGGTGGGTCACCGTAACCGGGCCACCGGCCTGAATCTGCTTTTTAAACAGCGGAATCACACTGCCGTTGCTCCCCAGAACATTCCCAAAGCGTACCGCAACAAAATCCGTATCGGAACGGTTGTTAAAGGACTGTACGATCATCTCGCACATCCGCTTGCTGGCACCCATAATATTGGTCGGATTCACCGCCTTATCGGTGGAAATCAGCACAAAACGCTTCGCTCCGTACCTGTCGGCTGCCGTAGCTACTTTATAAGTACCAAACACATTATTTTTAATCGCTTCATTCGGGCTGTCCTCCATCAGCGGCACATGCTTATGAGCCGCCGCATGATAGACGATTTCCGGACGGTACTGCTCAAAAATCGAATTCACCCGGTTTGTATTACGAACCGAACCAATCAATACAATTAAATCCAGATACGGATATTTCTGTTTTAATTCCTGCTGGATATCATAGGCATTATTTTCGTAAATATCTAAAATAATCAGACGCCGCGGGTGATTCGCCGCAATCTGACGGCACAGCTCACTTCCGATGGAACCGCCGCCGCCGGTCACCAGAACACATTTCCTGGACACATAACTCATAATGGACTGGACATCCACATCCACCGTCTCCCGTCCAAGAAGGTCTTCAATCTGGACGTTACGAATCATTGAAAGGTCCAAATCTCCCGTCACGAACTGATAGACTCCAGGAAGAATTTTCAGTTCACAATCTGTGTCCTTACATATATCCACAATTTCCTTTGTCGTCTTTTTGCCAATACTTGGCATGGCAATGATAATTTCATTGATATCATATTTTTCCACTGATTCAATAATCTTATCCCTGCCGCCGACAACTTTCACTCCGTGAATATAGTTATTCTGTTTATGTTTGTCATCATCGATGAAGCATTTGATCCGGGCATCCAGATAATTACTCATGATCAGCTCTTTCATGACCATATTTCCAGCCTCACCGGCGCCAATGATCATCGTATTGCGCGCATGCCGCCCATGATTCCGGCTCTCTACCATCGTCCGTATGATAATTGACGAATATCTGGTAATGCATACACAAGCAAGAAGACAGATAAAATAAATGGCAAAAAAGCTTCTCGGCACGGCATTATAGGTGAAATAGCTGTAAATTATCGTAAAAATAGTGGAAGCCGCCACCGCGGTCACAATTCCGACAAGTTCTCTGGAATTAGCAAAACGCCATAGTGTATGATAGAGCTTTGCCGCCCAGAAAATAAGGAGCGTCACTACGATAAAGGCTGGAACCATCCGTTCTACAGCCATCACATAGGGCCCCGGTATATGGCTTACATCCATTTCAAAACGCATGAGCAGGCCCAAAAAAGAACAGAGGACCACGCTCAATGCGTCTACGATGATCAAAAAGATTTTATTAATTAACGATTGCTTTTCTTTTTTTAAGGAATCCATCGCCCAATCCCTTTCCCCGCAGTCTGATTTAGTTCATCATGCTTGCGGCAATTTCCTCCTGGCTGATCGTCTCGCCATTCTTCACACGATTGATAAAGTCTGCAGCTGTTGCCACGCTATTCTCATCCGGAAGCATGACATAAAGAAGCTGGTCACCGGAAGAATAGCAGATATCTTCACTGCCTGTACCTACGACTCTGGAGGACATGATATCCCATCCGGCACCATCATTCAACTGCATACGCACCAGACTGGAAATCTGCTGCTGGCTGAGACTTGTCTCAAAGCTGTCGGACAAGCTGTCCATGATGCCCATATAACCAGTCAAAATAGCTGGTGACAGGCACTTATTAATAATTGCTTTCAAAACAATCTGCTGATTCATAACACGGTCATTGTCACCATTTGGCAGATTGTAACGTTCTCTGGCAAAGGCCAGCGCCGAGGAACCATCCACGCCATAATTCATGCCCTGTACAAAATACTCGCCGCTGATAGTTGTAAATTCATAAACTGAATCCAGATCCACGCCGCCAAGGGCATTGACCATATCTCTTAATGTTGTGAAATTCACCTTCGCATAATAATCCACACTGACACCAAATAACTGGGATAATGTATCCATGGAACACTGCGGTCCGTACAGACCGGCATGGGTCAGCTTATCGCGGGATTCTCCGGAAATACCCGGAAGCTGTACATAATAATCCCGAGGAATAGATGTCATCAATACCTGATTTGTATTTGGATTCACCGTCACAAGCATGTTTACATCGCTTCGGCTGGTCGTCGCAATACTTCCCTCTGTATCGATACCGCTGATAAAGATGGTAAATGGTGTCTTTGTAACATCCGTTTTATCACCGGAAACCGTCTCTACTTTTGTTTTGATCTCAATATGCTTCAATTCACGGACATCTGTTGAAAATGTCGGGAACTTCTCAATCAAAGACGAATCATAGGCCGTATTGTATATGATCGCCTGAACATTGCCGTCATACAGATCCTGAACCATAGCATATGGGTCTTCATAATTGTAACAATTTAACTCCTGGCCAACCTGATCCTCTGCCTCAGTAATAGCCTGGGATACTTTGTCACTTCCGCTGATCACCTGGGCTCCAAAATCATAGCCGACCGCCTCTTCCAGCGTCTGGGCCGCATTATCGTTCAGCACCGCAATAGCGATTCGGTCTACTTTATAATCATTACTTGTAATGCTGAGCAAAGTTGCATTGGTCCGAATCAGATAAACATTACCCAAAATCAACAGAATCAGCATCAGAACACAATCAATCTTACCTATAATATGGGCGCTCCGCGTAAACTGGGACCCCAGCGCAAAGGCGTCCAAAAACATCAGGATACCAAAGATAATCGCCAGATACTTCATCGGCAATACATTTACCATTAATAATACTGCTATGAACACAATCGACAAAATAATCTGGATGACTGCTAAAATCTTACCAACCGTATGCCGGTTTCTTTTTCTTCTTTTTTTCCGGCTGTTTTTAGTATTTCCCATAATCCACCTCTGTATAAATTTCTATAGAATTATCCATTATATCCCACTTATTATAGTACATGAATTTTCAAAAAGCAATGTAAAACCGCATTTATCACAGTTTTGACACAAAAAACACCTCCGAGACCGGCTTAGGGCGGCCGGTACCGGAGGTATACTTTTTATATAAGTTGGGAGGCTTATATATAAGTTTTACAATACTTTTTATTTATTTAAGGGCAAGCAGTGGTTAACACCTCAATTTTTTGGAGGCATACATGTGGCGATTCCTTCAGTCACAACTTCGCCATTCTGGTTTGTGACCTGCTGTTTCACTTTAACAATATAGAAATCTTTCTTTTCTTTATACTGAATATCAATAATTTCGCAGTGAGCGGTAATGACATCTCCTGGATATACTGGTTTCAGGAAAGTAACTTCCTGACCCATATGAATCGTACCAAGGCCCGGAAGCTGCATTCCGAGAACAGCGCCGCACAGACTCAGGCTGATCACGCCGTGGGCAATACATTTTCCAAACTGGGTTGTTGCCGCATAGTCTTCATCAAAATGCATTGGATTTGTATCCGTGGATACTTTTCCAAAGTATTCGATATCCTCTTTGGTCATTGTTTTTGTCCGGCTGGCCGTCATACCTACTTTTAATTCAGCACCTGTAAATTTTTTAATTTCTTCAGCCATATTTATTTCCTCCTCTCATAGATTCCTCACGTTGAATCCCATTTTCCCTTTGAAAATTATTTTTTAAGAATAGCTCCGCTGATAACGATACGCTGTACTTCGTTTGTACCTTCACCAATTTCCATCAGCTTATTATCACGCATCAGACGTTCAACATTATATTCTTTACTGTATCCGTTGCCGCCCAAAATCTGAATAGCATCCAGACAGATCGTTGTTGTATGGGAAGCGGCAAATAATTTGGCTTCAGCCGCCTGTACGGAACAACGCACCCCGCTGGCCTTCATTTCAGCCACATCATAGAGCATCAGCTTCATTGCTTCAATATACATAGCCATATCGGCAATCTTAAATGCAACTGCCTGATGTTTTGCAATTGGTTTTCCAAAGGCAACTCTTTCCAGTGCATAGTTTTTCGCAATATCCAAAGCATGTTCGGCAATACCGGTGGAGATTGCTGTACAGCTTACACGTCCGCCGTCAAGACCTTCCATCGCCATCTTAAAGCCCATGCCTTCTTTATCCAGCAATGCTTCAGCAGGAACCTTTAAGTCATCAAAAGTCATGCCATGAGTATCAGAGCTGCGCATACCCATCTTATCTTCTTCTGCATCAATGATCAAACCTGGTGTTCCTTTGTCAACGATAAAAGCAGAAATACCGTTGGCGCCCTTTTCCGGATCTGTCACCGCCATAATTACATAATAATCGGCAATACCGGAGTTCGTAATCCATGCTTTGCTGCCGTTGATCACATAGCTGCCGTCAGCCTGTTTTTTAGCTCTTGTCCGGAGTCCTGCTGCATCAGAACCAGCACCCGGCTCTGTCAGACAGAATGCAAAAAGTTTTCCATCAACAACACCGGATAAATATTTCTGTTTCTGAGCTTCGCTGCCGTGTTTTAAAATCATATCCGTACATACCCAGCTGATCTCCATAGCCATTGCAAAACCTGCATCCCCTTTGGCCAGCTCGTGAGTAATGATGGCACACTCCACGTCACTAAGACCAGCGCCGCCATATTCTTCAGGAATTGGTGTGGACTGAAGGCCTGTTTCGATATACTTTTCATAAAGTTCATGACACCAGCCGTTCTGATCCATTTCCCGTCCTCTTGGTTCTACTTCCTTTTTTGTAAAATCACGAACCATTGCCTGAATATCTTTCTGTTCTTCTGTAAACTTGTAACCCATGTGTTTTTCCTCCTTCTCACTTGTTTTATTTTTCACAATTTGATTATATCGTTTATTTTTTTCAAAGTGAAATACTAAAAAGACATAGGATTTATGCAATCACTGCATAAATCTTTTTGTTTTTATGCGTTCAATTTCTGAATCTCTTTGATCAGCTCAGGAATTACTGTAAACAAATCACCGACAATACCGTAATCGGCCACATCGAAAATCGGCGCTTCCTCATCTTTATTAATCGCCACGATACAATCGGAACCGGTAATTCCGGCGGCATGCTGAATGGCTCCGGAAATGCCGCAGGCGATGTAGAGTTTCGGCGATACGGTCTTACCCGTCTGTCCCACCTGATGTGCATGAGGAATCCATCCCGCATCGACCACAGCCCGGGAGGCCCCCACGGTCGCATTCAATACCCCGGCCAGCTTCCGAATCATTTCGAAGCCTTCCGGAGAACCCACACCCCGGCCGCCGGAAACAATGATTTCTGCCTCTTCCAGATTCACGGCCTCCGCCACTTCTTTAATCCGGTCCAATAATTTCGTTCGGATATTTTCAGGAGCAATATGTATATCCTCACAGATCATCGCTCCTACTCTTCCTGTGACAGGCTCCGGTTTCTTAAAAATTCCCGGCCGGACAGTACCAAGCTGCGGCCGATTGTCCGGACAAAGAATCATTGCCATCAGATTGCCGCCAAAAGCCGGACGGGTCCAGATCATATTTCCCGTTTCTGCGTCATAATCCAACATCGTACAGTCCGCCGTCAGACCCGTATTCAGGTCGCAAGCCATTTTCGGTCCCAGATCACGCCCATTATTTGTTGCACCAATTAATATTGTCGATGGCTTATACTTTTCAACCAATGTTTTCATGGCATGACCGTACGCATCTGTCGAATAGTTAAAATATTCTTCACCTTCTACGAGAATGACTTCATCTGCTCCGAATTCGATGGTCTTTTCCGCAACATCCTTCACATGGCCGCCGATGACTACGGCCACAAGCTTTCCACCCATTTTGTCGGCCAGCGCACGTCCCGGTGATAAAAGTTCATAACCCACCGACTTCGCCTTATTTTCTTCTGTCTCCACAAACACCCAAAGATTTTTATATTCTCCAAACTGCATAACTACAACCTCCTTACAGCACCTTCGCATCCGCTAACATGCCGACAAGTTTCGCTGCGGATACAGCCGCCTCTTCCCCGGCAATTTTTACACAAGTTTTATTTCTCACCGGTGTAAATGTCTTCTTTACCTTTGTCGGAGAACCTTTCAGACCGCATCGGCTTAAATCAATATTCGGGATATCCTCCGCCGTAATGACCTGAATCGGTATCTTCCGAGCCGCCATCTTACTCTTGAGTGTCGGAAATCTCGGATCAAAAGCTGTTTTAACTACTGTAATTACTGCCGGTTTTCTGACTGAAATAATATCGTATCCCTGGTCACTTTCCCTTTTGACAATGACATCATCCCCATGAACACTGACCTCTGAAGCATAAGTTACCTGAGCCATTCCCATGTGGGCAGCTATTTCCGGCCCTACCTGACCTGTATCTCCGTCGATGGCCTGTTTGCCGCTCAGAATCAAATCAAATTTTCCCTCTTTTTCTTCAATAGCGGTAATGGTACTGGCTAAAATATAACTGGTCGCCAGAGTATCTGAGCCGCCGAAGGCTCTGTCACTGCAAAGATAAGCCTTATCCGCCCCTACGGCCAGACATTCCGTCAATGCTTCCTTTGCCTGCATCGGTCCCATGGACAATACTGTAATCTCCGTATCCGGCGTAACATCCTTAATTCTCGCTGCCACTTCCAGAGCACAGGCATCAAACGGATTGACAATACTCGGCACTCCGGCCCGAATCAATGTGTTTGTGACAGGATCAATCTTAATCTCCGTTGTATCCGGCACTTGCTTCACACATACTAAGATTTTCACAAATAATACCTCCTCGTTGTTAATTGTTGTTTAAAGTATATCTTCCGTCTTCAATAAAGAGAAATATTAAAATCGCATACCTTTTATCTCAGTGGTGCATAAATGGAAACCGTGTCCCAAAAACTCCCGGTAAATATCCAGAAAAAAATCGCCGTCTGCATTCAAAACAGCGGCGATTTCACGTCATTTATAAGCTTTAACTAAATGTTTGATTAAATTTTTTACATTGGCAGACACCTTTGTGCCTTTTTTAGTGATGGCCACCACATTCCACTCAGCCAATTCTCCCCGAAGCGGTATGGCAACAACCCCTTTACCAGCATAAGGTGTGATCGGCCTCGGCAAAATGGAAATTCCCTGTGATAAAGACACAAGGGCCGCAATATAGTCCCAACTCGGACTGCAGTGGATAATGTTCGGTTCAAACCCGGCATTATGGCACATCGTTAGGACATTACTGAACAATTGATATGTAGAATCAAGTAAAATAAAAGATTCCCCCTGGAGTTCTTCAATCCCCACCTCTTTACGGCCGACCAGCGGATGTCTTTCCGGGACCATGACTACCAGCCTGTCAGCAATGACTTCCCTTACATCAAAATGACTTTCATCCACCGGACGAATGACCAGTCCCACATCCAACATCCCTTCCAATATCTCTTTATGGATCAAGTGACTGCCTTCTACGGTAAAGTAGAGTTTCACATCCGGATATTGTTTATTAAAATCCGGCATAAACAACGGAGCCATGATCGTATTCAGAACCGAAGGGATCCCCAGACGTATTTCCCCCACATCATCAGCACTGTAACCCCTCAGATATTCCTGAAGCTCCTCAAAATCCTTAATGACCCTCTCCCCTCTCTCCAATAATTTTCTTCCGGCCGGTGTCAGTTTAAAGCTCCGGGTCGTCCGGTTGATCAACTGAACATTATACTCATCTTCAATGCACTGAACCGTCCGGCTCAAAGACGATTGGGAAACCCGAATCTTCTCCGCCGCCTGCGAAAAACCCTTCTCTCTAGCAATACACACGAAATAATACAACTGCCTATACTCCATATGTTTCCCCCCTTTGTGTCAAAAACCGTCTCCTGTAACCCCTATATCATCCCATATGGTATACTTTAACTTTAGTATGTCGAATCGTTTATTATTTGTCAATCAAACTTTTCTTCCAATTTTTTCTAAACCCGCTCTTTTTGATATCTGAAAATTTTACGTCTATCCATCATTTTATCCGCATATTTCCTCATTTTTTTCGTATTTTTAGCCTTTTTATTTATGTTCCGGCAGCATAAATCTCATGCGTTTTTGGTATTTCTCTTTCCAACAGGGCCAAAGCTATAATGAAATTACAATAGATTGTGAAATGATTAACTTTATGAAGGAGGTTTTTCGAATGAACAAAGTAGTTACTATGGAACAGGCCGTCGCCATGATCAAGCCAGGTGATTTTATCATCAACAGCGGTTTCCTCACTTCCGCAACACCGGATGCTCTCATCCAGGCTGTGGCCGATTCCTTTGAAGCCACCGGTGTCCCAAATAATCTGACCGTAATGTTTGGCGCAGGCCAGGGAAACAAACGCGGCGGACAGCAGGAACGCTGGGCAAAAGAGGGGTTGATCAAACGCTGGATCGGCGGCCATTACGCATTTTCCCCAAAAGCTGTTGAAATGATCGCCAACAACCAGGTGGAAGCTTATAACCTGCCTCAGGGCGTCATCATTGAAATGTACCGCGCCATGGGACAGAATCGTAAAGGTTATATTACCAACGTGGGACTGGAAACCTATGTGGACCCACGACTGGAAGGCGGTAAATTAAATGCCCGCACCACCGAAGATATTGTAAAAGTTGTGGAGATTGAAGGCGATGAATATCTCTACTATCTGCTTCCGGATGTGGATATCGCTCTTATCCGTGTTACAACCGCAGATACCAACGGCAACTGCACTATCGAAGATGAAATTCTTCCGCTGGATATTTTAAGTGCCGCCATGGCTGCCAAGGGCAAAGGCGGAAAGGTTATCGTTCAGGCCAAAAATATCGTAGCTCCTGAAACCATTCCGTCCCGCAAAGTTGCTGTTCCTGGCATCTTTGTCGATGCCATCGTTGTTCCGGACAATCCGGAAGAAACTCACCAGCAGACCAGTGATTATTACATGAATCCTGCGTTGACCGGTTCTTTCAAAATTCCTGTCAGCGCCGTAGAACCAATGAAATTTGACACGAAGGCATTGATCGGCAGACGCTGCGCCATGGAACTCGTTCCAAATGCTGTTGTCAATCTCGGCGTTGGTATCCCTGAAAAAGTAGCTGCAGTGGCCGGTGAAGAGGGTCTGGCCGACCAGTTAATATTAACCACTGAATCGGGTATGATCGGCGGTATTCCAAGCGGCGGCGGCTCCTTCGGTGCCGGAGTCAACGGCTGGGCCGAGCTTCCTGAGGTCAGTCAGTTTGATTTTTATGACGGCGGAGGTCTGGATGTCACTTTCCTCGGTATGGCCGAAGCGGACACAGACGGAAATGTTAATGTCAGCAAATTTGGCCCGGGTGTTACCGGCTGTGGCGGATTTATTAATATTTCCCAGAATACAAAGAACTGTATCTTCTGCGGTACATTTACCGCCGGCGGCTTAAAGACAGCCTGCGAGGATGGAAAACTTATTATTCTTCAGGAAGGTAAGAGCAAAAAATTTGTGCCTTCCGTTCAGCAGATCACTTTCTCCGGCGCCTATGCCCGCAGAAATAAAATGAACGTCAAATTCATCACCGAGAGAGCGGTTCTCGAACTGCTTCCTGATGGTCTGACAGTGACTGAAATCGCTCCGGGCATCGACCTTCAGACACAGGTCCTTGACCAGATGGAATTTAAACCACTCGTCGCTGAAAATCTGAGAACAATGGATTCCAGAATTTTTATTGATGCTCCGATGGGCATTAAAGATGAGATTTTGAGTAAAGTCAAATAACTAAACTTGTATAGAGGAGGGCGAATTTATGAGTTTATTTGGTATTGTTTTAGGATTGGCACTTTTGATCTTTCTTGCATTTAAAGGACAGTCCATTCTTTGGGTAGCTCCGGTTTGTGCTGCCGTTGTAGCACTTCTCGGAATGTTTGAAGATCCTTCCATCAATGTTTTAACGATGTATACCGAAAACTATATGCAAGGTATGGCCAACTTCACCATGAGCTGGTTTCCGGCATTCATGCTCGGCGCCATTTTCGGTAAAATGATGGAAGCTACCGGTGCCGCTAAATCTGTTGGTCTGATGATCACACGGTTTATCGGTGCAAAGCAGGCCATTCTGGCTGTAGTCATCGCTTGTGCGGCCCTGACCTACGGCGGTGTTTCTCTGTTTGTTGTTGTTTTTGCAATTTATCCACTGGCCGTTGCCGTTTATCGTGAAGCAGATATCCCGAATAAACTGATTCCGGGACCGATCGCACTGGGCGCTTTCTCATTCTCCATGTCAGGCATCCCTGGTTCTCCGCAGATTCAGAATATTATTCCGACCCAATACTATGGCACAACTGCAATGGCAGCACCAATTATGGCATTGGCAGCCGGAGCCGTTATGGCCGTCGGCGGTGTTCTCTGGATGAAATACCGCGAGCGAAAGCTGCGGGCTCAGGGACTTCATTTTACGGAACCTACGAACCTGGAAACCTTTGACGAATCACAGCTTCCAAATGCCTTCGTCTCTCTTATTCCGCTGGTTTCCGTTCCGATCACTTTGAACGTTTTGAAATTGGAATTGGTTGCATCTCTGTTGATTGCTATCGTTCTGACAGGTGTCCTGAACTATAAGAGTTTCCATCTGTTTGAAAAATGTCTCAACGACGGTGCCGCCGGTGGTCTTGTTTCCATCGGAAATACTGCTGCCGCCAACGGTTTCGGTGCCGTTGTTAAAGCTGTTCCGGGCTTTGCCACACTGACCAACTTCGTTTTCGGCATCAAAGGAAGTCCTCTGATTTCCGAGGCTATTGCCACTTCCCTTCTGGCCGGTGCTACCGGCTCTGGTTCCGGTGGTTTAAGTATTTCTCTGGAAGCTCTCGGACCGAAATATATGGAACTGGCTGCAAATGATCCGAACCTTTCCCCGGAAGCTCTGCACAGGGTTGCTTCCATCGCCTGCGGCGGTCTGGATACGCTGCCGCATAACGGCGCCGTAATTACTCTGCTGAGTGTTTGTGGTCTGACTCATAAAGATTCTTACATCGATATCTTTGTCTGCTGTACAGCACTTCCGACACTCGCTGTTATCGTTGCCATTATTCTTGGCAGCATGGGTATTGTATAATCCCGATACATACAAAGGGATGAATTCCTTTTCACCGGAATTCATCCCTTTTTTATTTCTATTCATAAGCCTTTGGCAGATTCCACTTAAAAATCGTCGCCAGCATACGCAATCCGAACACAATACCGATACCAATAAAGGCTGCTGCCATATCATCCACCCGATGCCACACCAATTGATAATAGACGATTCCTCCCAAAATTGACGCTACTGCATAAATTCGCTTACGCAATACAAATGGAATTTCTCCAATCATCAAATCTCTCAGTACACCACCGCCAATACCGGTCACCATGGCCAGAAAAACAACGAAAAATCCGTTATCCATATATCCCATGCCCATGGCCACCTTAGCTCCGGTAATCGTGAAAGCTCCCAGCCCCGCCGCATCAAAAATATTATTCACAGCACTTACTACATCCACATTATGCTCATAATGCTCTTTCGACAGCCATGCGATCAAAAATACAATGGCCGCCGTCACTGCTGCAATAGCCATATAACGATAATTTGAAAAAGCCGATGGCGGTGTCTTGCCAATCAGTACATCCCGGATAATTCCGCCGGCCAGCGCCGTTGTCGCTCCAAGAAAAATGACTCCAAAAAGATCCACCCGCTTTTCCAGCGCAGCCATTGCTCCGGAAATAGCAAAAGAAATTGTCCCCGCCACCTCCAGAACAGAGAAAAATATTTCACCAAACGCCATTACCGTATCCCCTTCATCTTTGCCCATTCACTGATACGCCGGTAATTCGGCACATCTACATGATAGACTTCCCCAAGACGAACCATTTCATGAACCAGACCGTCCACTTCCGACATGCCTCCGGCTGCCACATCCCGCTGCATGGAAGTCGTAGCATCCGGTGTCAGACCCGCCAGAATATTTCCTGCATTTTCAACCAGGTCCACGTCAAAATGAAGTCCCATCGCTTCTCCCACAGCACCGACTTCCCGAACCAAATCGAAGAACATTTCACGCTTCTCGCCCGGCTCCATGAAATCCGCAGCCACACCATCATAATAAAGCCCGGCTGCTCCCATCGGCGACACAAAAGAAAACTTTTGTAAAGCATCTTTGCGGATATCTCTGGTCAAATGGGCCTCAATCCCTGCCTCATTCAACCGCTGCTCCACGTCCTCCAACAGGCCTTCGAGCCTCTGTTCTCCAACAGGTTCCCGGAGTCCAAAAAACATCCTGAAAATCGGTGTCGGCTGGGCAATCACTCCCGGCTGCTCGATCATCGAGAAAATATATACACATCCGTCCAATACTGTACAATCAAGCTCCGGCTGCATCTTGCTTCCCGTTCCATATACATTCAAAATCGGAATGACTACGGTTTCCCGGCCAACAACTTTCTTCAAAAACTGCACGGCCCCATCCAGAGAATAATATTTCACACAGACAAATACCATATCCGGAACTTCCCCCAAATTTACATAATCTTCCATTGTGTAGGCTTTCACCGGGGCTGCCGTAAAATCTCCAACTCTCGCCGACTTCACCCGAAGTCCGTTTTCCAACATTGCCGCCAAATGTTTTCCTCTGGCAATAAAGGTCACGTCCTCTCCTCGTCTGGCCAAATATCCCCCGATACAACCGCCTGTCCCTCCGGCACCCACAATAAGAAACTTCATATGTCTTTTCCCCCTTTATCCTAATTCCATTTATTTCATTATAAAATACAATTTTCTTTCTGAAAACCTATTTCCTTATTTTCATTTTCGTTATACAATAAATTTACCTGCCATCCGTAAATAGTAATGACAAATTTACAACTAAAGATTCGGGAAATTCTGCTTCAGGCGAGAATTTCCAAAGCTTACAAAGGCTATCCATATCTGGAATATGCCATCTATCTGGTCATCGAGAATGAATCTCGTTTGTGCCATATTTATAATGATGTCTATGTAAAAGTTGCTGAACGTTTCAATGTTTCGCCTCTATCTGTTGAAAAAAATCTTCGGACACTCCGGGATGCTTTCTGGCAAAACTATGGCTTCGAGTATTTTAAAGAACAATGCGGCGTCATTCTCTATAATCGGCCATTTCCAAGAGAAATCATCGAAGTGCTCGCAGAACAGGTCACAAAAGAAATGCGAAATGATAAACTTACAACAAAAGATTAAGGACGTTCTGCTCGAAGCACAAATCTCCGAAGACTATAAAGGATTTCCTTATTTGGAATATGCTATCTACCTGGTCATCCAGGATGAATCTCGCTTATCCTCGATATTTAATGAAGTTTATACAAAAGTTGGGGACCGCTTTGGCGCCACGCCAAAAGCCGTCGAGAGAGATATTCGAACATTGCGGGATGCATTCTGGAATAACGGTGGTTTTGAGTACTTCAAGAAACACTGCAATGTACTTCTTTACAATCGGCCATACGCAAGAGAGCTGATTGAACTTTTTGCCGAACAGGTTCTGCGAGAAATACGTGAAGAAAATTTCTAAAAAATCGGGCTTGCATCCTCAGGGATGCAAGCCTTAAGATAGTTATTAATTCAGTTACCCTACATAGCTCGCATTTTTAAAAATCAGTATTCGGACAATTCATCTGTAAACAAATCTTCAGATAATTTTACAATATAGTATCCTTCATGTGCCTTAATATATCCTTCGGCCGGATATTTCGGCATGTCCACCGCCTCTTTTCGGGCATCAATTAATTCTTCAAATGTTACATGAGAACACGGATATCCCAATCCAGTCAATAAAGCCGCCATATTTTCCGTCGGCCAATAGTAATATGGCGAATCCTGAGCTGCAAAATTTAAAATCGAATCTTTCACATCCTGCACTTCATCCCCAAAAAGGCAGTTACTATTTCTTGAATTTTCTGCTGTTCCTATAACCGCAATACGAATTTCTTTATTTTCTCCCCCTGCCATTTTCCAAATTTCCTGATACACATTAATAGCTAAAGTTTTATCTTTTTCAAATATAAAGTCTTGGGTGTATTGTAATCTGGAAAATGTATTGATCTGACTCATCAAAATATACCCAGCAAAAACACCAAGAATAATCTTTTTCAAGCCAGTAATGTTTTCAAGAACAAAACACAACATACATCCAACAACAAAAGGTAATGACATTTGTGCTCTAAGCGCTGGCGTCGTTCCCATATAAACTGTTAATAGAAACGGGGATAAAATCAATCCGACTCCCGCTAATACATAAATGCATTTTTCTTCAATTCTTTCGTTAATAATGTCAATAAAAATTATACCTAAAACCAATACAGCAAGAATCGTATATAATGCCGAATAATATATCCCCTTACCTAAAACGATACTTTTTACATGGCTTAAAATATTAAACACACACGTTAAAAAAGGCGCTGTTTTCCAGGCGATTTGACCTGATAGATACATCGATTGTGCTCCACTAAATTTAACCACTATTATATATACCAAATAGCCAATTAAAAACAGACTGATTTCTTTTCCCAAAAGAATTAAATTCGTCTTTCTTCCACGCTCTGGCACCTTTCTTTCCTTCACAAATTCTTTTTTGTATGAAATCAGTATTTGAAAACAAACCCCAGCTATATATAAGATACAAAAACTTTGATACACACCAATGTTTATAGCAATTAAGATAACCGCACCAACCGCATAAATAATTTTATTGCTTCTTACATAATTCCAACTTAAATTCAATGATATAAATAAAATCATAAATCCCAATGCAATTTCTATCATCTGATTTGTAAAATAATATTGTTCCGCATAAATCGGACTGATGAACGTAAGCAGAAAAGCCAGGACAGAGTAACCGCACTTAATTCCTCCCACATTATCCCAAAGTCGACACATGTAAAACAATACACCTAAATACACAATCGAGGCCACCGCCGCTGCATAATATAAACAAAACTGGGAGTCAAATATCTTCTTTAAAAATACTGCTCCCCATCTTCCAATATCCATCCAATTATATAAAAATGTTCCATTTCGAACATAATGAAACGTATCCACCCCAATTCTCTGACTGCCCAAATAGGGTGCAAAACAGCAAACAAAAACAACTATGCCACATAGCAGCGGTAAAACATTTTCCTTCGCATATTGTCGGCACTGTTGTAATTTCTCTCTTCCTTTTTGATACAGCATATTTTTCCTTCCTTTCCAAACCATGTTGCCTTATTCTTTTTAATCTCAGGTTGTACAGAAACATTTAACCAAGAAACACATCTGGGTAAATATATTATTAAAAAGATTAAGTAAGAATAATCTCAACAAATGCTAGCCTTGGCGAAATAAAACATATGCTTATATTAGTTGCCAAGGGAGCGATCAGAAACACTTTTTTCGCAGGTTCACTGTGGTTTTTAACATGCTTATTTGTAATTGAAATAATGTTTATGGTTATTCATCAATTAAAAAACAACTACATAATCTTTATTCTTTGCTTATTTATATATATACTAAAATTCAAAATCCCCGGACAGCCGTCTGAACCTTATGGAATATATAATATAGACAGTGCATGCAGATTTTTAATCTATTATGCAATTGGATTCCTTTCATTTCCAGCCATCCATAAACTGTTTTCCTTACATACCAAAAAAAGCAAAACAATTATTACCATAAGCGGCACCATATCATTTATATACTCTGTTTTACTTTTTGAAAAAATAGATTTATTAAAAGGCATTACTACAATACCTATTATTAATATTTTTCATCAAATTTTCACAGCGTTGCTCGTAATTTGGTTATACTTTGTAATCGCATACCTATTCGAAAATGTGCCATTTTTTCAAGGCTTAGGCCAAGCCACATTATACTTATGCGGGAATGAATATATTGTTAAAACATTAGTTTCTTATTTTATCGGGATAGTCGGATTAAGCATTAATATAACCAATCCTCTTTCAGCTTATTTATACACTTTAACTTTACTAATTATAGTATATAAAGTCCTCATTCCCATCGAAGAAAAGATGCTACACAAATTGCAAGCATTATCAATTGGAAATTAGTTATTATTACCGTTCATTTAAAGGGCCTTCTATGATTAAAGAATTTACCATAGAAGGCCCTTCAATTCCAGCCCACATTCACACCTTATACAAACAAAAATAAATTTTACTCAAAACCCAATCATAAATTTTCTTTATCCACATTTTCGAGAAAAACCAGGCAACAAAAACGCTGAAAATAGCAATACCCAGAAGATTTGTCCACATATTCGCCGTCACTGGCAACACTTTTGCCAATACAAGATATAAGGAAGGCGCACAAATAGACGAACCTACATAAACAATAATTGAATTTTCTCCTATTTGAGACAGCTTACTTTTTCCCTGTGGCATTAAATTAATTATTGCAATAATCATACACGTTGCAATAAAATAAAACAATATTCGATATCCGATTCCAGCCAAATTACTTAGTCCTACACTCTCATATGTAAATCTAACATTTCTAAAACTATATGGCAAAACTATTGCCGGAATAATTCCCAATCCCATAATAATAACTCCAATATACTTTGGAAGCTGTCGAATCCGCTGAACATGCTGCTCTGTACATTTGGCACCTAATACAAAAAAAATCATTAATGAAAAAGTTGCACCTATACCAATATGAAACTCTCTGTTTTGTATTAAGCTAATCAATAATCCAGATATAACCGCAAAAATCTCCGGATATCTCAATTTATTAATATCTTTCCAAAAAACCTTCCAAAAAAACACACACAATAAATAATATAACGGGCTCGTTGGAAGCAACAAAGATGGTTTGAACACATTCACATTATAGCTGACCGCTCCAATAAAAATAAACACCTCTGCGGTGACAATATAAGCACATTGTAATAAAATATATGGAATCAAAACACTTTTTACCGCTTTTTCCCTGACCGCATCAGCATTTTTTGAAAAATATCCAGTAACAAAAGCAAACATCGGCATATGAAAAAGATAAATATATTGCATAATATATCTAAACAGACTGTCCTGATTTGTAATAAAAGGGTCCAAGGTATGACCTGCAACTACCAATACCAACATCACAGCCTTTATATTGTCAAACAAACAATTTCTTGTCTTTATCTCCGCCATTTTATCCTCCATTTAGACCTCTTCTTGATGCATTTAAAATACATAGCCGTAATCAAGAAATTAATAGCTATCAACCGTTTGCTGCAGCCCTGTTTCAAGACTTACAAGCGGCTTCCAGCCTAACGCCTCTAACTTCCCTGTATCCAGACCAACTCTCTGAAAGCTGCAATAACCACTGGTATCGTCACTTATTTGATACACGACTTTCAAATTTTTTTCTTGTTTTATACTAACCAATAGCTTTGCCACATCCCTGATTAACATCGGTTCCGTCTCATTAGCTATATTATATACTTCAAATCCTGTATCCTTTAGCATTGTTAGGAAAATTGCCCTTACAGCGTCACTTAAATAGCAAAATGCCCTTTCAGCCGAACCATCACTCTTTAACACGATATCTCTGTTATTTACTATATCGGATATGAAATCGGACATCACCCGTCCATCATGATCTATATCCATTCCCGGACCATATACGTGTGCAATACGCAGCAATGTACTATTTATCCCATGTGAAATATAGTAACTTTTAAAAATTTGTTCTGCCATCCTTTTACTTTCCGGGTAACATGAACGGTTTTCCAAAGGATCTGTGACCCCCATCATATCCTCTCTTATCCAAGACACATTTTCAATCTTTCCATAAACCTCTCTTGTTGAAGGATACACCACTCTAATGGCCTGCCTTTCCCTGGCCAATTCTAAAATATTAAATGTCCCTTCCACATTCGCCTTGATTATTCCCAAAGGATCATTTTTAATCATTTTGGGACTTGCACCCCCGGCAGCATGAAAGATATAATCAATTTCCCCTTTATAATCTATAGGCTCACACACATCCTGTATTAAAAGCTGAAAATGTCTACTATCTACAAAATCTGAAAAACCTTCCCGTGCTTTACATCCATTGCGTACAAGCGCTACCACTTTTATATCCATATTTTTATGTTGATTCAAATACATCAATGTACAAGTAAAATAATAAGCTATCATCCCCATAGCCCCAGTAACAAGAACCGTTTTTCCCTTTAACATATCAAATGGTATATTTGAATCCATTACAATATTAGACAAATCTTTTTGCACAACATCTTTACTATATAACATTTGTCATTTACCTCTAAATCATAAACTGTGTATCTTCTTTGGCGTCAATTAAGGCCCTCATCATAAAAAAGTCATCCGGTGTCGTAATTTTAATATTTTCATTCGGTCCATCTACCAAATACAAACTTTTCCCATAATATTGCATCATTGTACACGAATCAATGAAATTATCAAGTCCATCCTTTAACGCTTGTTCATGGGTTTCCAATATATCCTTTAGCCAAAAACTCTGAGGAGCTTTTGCAATCCTTGAATGTTCACGAGAGGGTATATAATTAATTGAATTATCTTCATTGACAACCATAAGAGTTTCTTTAACAGGCGTACTTGTTATTGCAGAACCATGTATTTCCACACTCTCAATATTGTCACTTATAACTTTTTCATTAATAAGCGGCCTTACTCCATCATGAATAAGCACAGCCGCTTTGCTGTCCCCTGCTAAACTTTCTGCTGCTTTCAATCCATTATAAATGGACAATTGACCTGTCGATCCTCCCGGAACGATCATCTGTACCTTATTCAGATGATAATTTTTTACCATATCCCACAACGTTGAAATCCACTCTTCTACACATGCAACAACAATAAAGTCAATTTGCGTGTGCTTCTCAAACAATTCCAAGGTATGTATAATAATTGGTTTACCATGCATTTTCAGAAATTGCTTCGGAATATCATGGCTCTTCATTCTGGTACCCACACCACCAGCAAATATTACTGCAATATTCATTTTTTCTCATCTCCCAAGTCAAATATACATGGCGGATGGTTATGCCGTTTGTCCTCTGGCGGCAGCTCCATATAATTTCCAAATCGCCTTTTCAAATATCTTTCTACATGACTTCCTACTTTTATTTCACCATCTTCAAAAGGCACCCTTCTTGTAGGGAATGTATCTCTATACCGAATGACACTTGTGAATGGTGTCGGATCAAAATAATAAGCAATCCGTTTCGTTTGTACATTATTATATCGGGTTAATTCTTTCTTAATCACTTTATATAACCATCTATTAGATATATGGAATATATTTAAAGCCCGATGTACAATCCAGGTAACTATATACACCAGCTTTGCTTTCCATCCATCAAAATATAAAACTGGCTTATCTACCACCTTTAAAATCATTAGCTTATTTAAAAACCATACTTTTCGTCCCTGACGTTTCATTTTTCGATTATCATCCGGTACATTATCAAAACAATAGATATCCAAAAAGACTCCTAAATTTAAATCGAGATTCTTGAAGCATTCTTCTTTAAACTTAGTTCCCTTGTACATCCATCGTGTACTCATTAACGGATATTTATCATTAGTTTCCGCGTTCATAATTTCATATTTATCAGAATATTCTTTTCTAGCATACTTCAAAAACCGTTCATAATCTTTACGAACCAAATTTACATCAATATCATCATCCCACGGAATAAATCCCTTATGCCGTACGGCCCCAATAGCCGTACCTCCCCCGGCAAAATAGTCTATATTATGTCTCTCACATAAATCCTGAAAATCCCTTAAAATTTCCAATTCCATTTGCTGTAACCTTTTTAAAGTTACTTGATCATACTCTTGATAAAGCATAAAATATCTCTCTTTCTGTTCTTTCTAAGCTATTATACTTTCCCTAACAAAAATAAAATCCGTATTGACACTTCATCGAACCACGAATCCCGATACCGGCCCTTATACATCATTTTTCGTAACCGACCTTTTTTTCCTAAATATAACTTATATATCCTTCTTTCTATGGGTTTTAAATCAGATTTAAAGCATCGATAAAATACGTTCATCTTTTCATATATTTCATCCCTGTGTGACTCTATCAAAAAGGTTTTTACCCTCCAGAAAAGATGAGTAATGTATGTTCCGCCAACCAATTCATGCCGGGAAGCATTATTACCGTGCCGACGATAATCGGCACATACCATACCATCCCAAATAACATCGCCGTTACATTTACAATACATATAAATAATCTCATCATGTGAACAAACCGAAAACGCTCTGCTCTCTCTTACTTTCTCCAAGGCGGTCTTATTAAACACCTGTGTAAACCCAAATTCATTACGGTCCCCTAAAGTAATATACTTTTCTAAAGAATGATATTTTAAATGGGCATCATTACAATGCTCACGGGATAAGTTCTCATCACACCAGAAAAAATTGCACATATATAATAAAGGTTTCTTCATATCTTTCCCAGACAGACAATTCACTGCCCTGCTGATTTTTTCAGGATACCAATAGTCATCCTGATCACAAAAAGCATAAAAATCTGCAGTATCACAATGATTCATCAGCCATTGGAAACTACGTTTATACCCGACATTATTCCCTTTATATAGAAATACTTTTTCCGCAAATTTTCTCCTGTATTTTTGTAATATATTCCATGTATTATCAACAGAACCATCATCGCGAATATGTATTTCCAAATTCTCATAATCTTGTGCAAGTAAACTGTCCATCTGTTCACAAATATATTTTTCACCATTATATGTTGACATCAAAATATTTACTTTTTTACTCATATCCTTACCACCCATACATTTTGTTCTTTACTATATTAATAGCACTGTGCAAAAATTCATGCAATAACCCTCCGCCAACAATGCAGATTCCAATCACATATAAAATACCGCCTATATACCATGTGAATGTATGACTGCATACCAAAAACCATATAAGGGCAAATGACAAATATACAAACTCGCTCTTGCTTACCTTTAAAAAACTAAAATGTCTCATTGCATAATAAAACCAAATTACAAACGAAGCAGTCGTTGCCAATGCAATGGCCTGCATTGTATTTACTGTAATCACAGCAACCAAATTTAAAACGGCTGCAACTCCCAGCATGGCCATCACCTGTTTCATATAAAGTTTTTCTTTCTTCTCAACTTTATATAAATTTACAAACAATGCATTGATTATTATGATATATGGGAATGTCGAAAAAGTTATGGCAATAATGTCCAAAGCCGGAATATATTTCGGTAATATAAACGAAATAATTGGAACCAAAATAAAATAAGCAGTACTAATTGCTGTTCCAAACAAAATCAATAACGTTTTTATATTGGCTACTTTCTCATGCTCTGGCTTCTGCGCAAGGAAATTGTAAAAAGTCACAGTTATCGCACTTATAAGCACATTAACCATATTTATTAAAGAAACAGCAAAAGAATAATATGCAAATTGGGTATCCTGCATTGTCCCTTTTACAAACCACTGATCTATGGCATAAAACATCTGCACCGCGAGATTGCCCAATAATATAAAGATCCCCACCTTAATATTATTAAGCAAAGCTTTGTTATAACATGCTATCACCTTTCTAACCTGCCGACCAAAATCAATTTCACCAATAAAGCTTGCAAGTAGATATGCTACAACTATGGCCGCACAGTACAGCCACGGTTTTTCACATTTGAATAGTATGGCCAACACGGCATTCAGAGCCAAATACACAACTGTATAAACATAGGACACTTTCGAATATTTGTCAAACTGACCTGTAGCCTGAAAGAACATTCGATGAAACGAATAACAATTTATCGGCAGTAATCCTATACCCACTAAAATCCATAATGTCTGCTTAAAGCAAATTCCCGCCGCGGCACACCCAAATGCTAACAGCAATTGTTCACAAATAAATACACGATGCTCGGCTTTTATTTCCTCTTTACAGACATCTCCGGCGCCTAATCCGCCATACTTTATATACATGCCATCAATAAACCCCAAATGTGTAAATCCTACATAGGTATTGATCAGCATATACGTTCTTAAAACAGCATAGTCATCAATCGATAAAACAGCAGGAACAAAAAAATTCACAACCACACTGGATATCAATTGAAAAAAATTAGCACAAAAAACTCTAATAATGTTTTTACCAATATTCATCTTCTGCAGTATTATCCTTTTCTACTTTCCTCTTGACCTTCTCTGTACATGCGATTTTCATGCTCAAGCAGCGCCAATTCCTGTGTCAATTTCTTAATTCTCTTTGTACATCTTGTTAATGCCATAGTAATTGAAAACATTAATAGCATAACAAAACAAAAACCCACAAAAAAAATCATATTGGCTTCCGTCTTTATACCCATTAAACCAGATATTACAGAAAGAATTTTAGGAAACAACACCACGAGTCCTAAAACAATCAGCATAAGCAACCATGGAAGGGCATAACGAATAATAATTCTATTTTTGAGCAGACAATAGATGATATAACCAATCATTATAATAATCAATATTTCCAATGAGACCTGAAACCCCAAAGTCATATCTATTCACTCACCTTTCTTCCCATCGCCACCAACAATATAGCAATTGTAACTTTGACCATATAATATGATGATTTTTTTATTGTCGAAATGGACGAAACACCGCCCTGTCGCTCTCGCATTATGACTGGAATCTCTTTAACCTTCAGTCCTTTTTTGAGTAATCGCATTGTCGTTTCCGGCTCGGGATAATCTTTTGGATAATCATTCGCAAAAGATTCAATAGCTTTTTTTCCAATAAGCCGCAATCCAGATGTTGGGTCTGCTATATAAGTTCCTGACAGTAACTTAATTAATAAAGAAAAATACTTTATACCTATTCTTCTTAACCCAGTGGACTGGAAACCCTGCTTCTCAATAAAACGTGAACCTATAACCATGTCGCACTGCTCATCTTCCATGACCTGTACCATTTTTTTCAGGAAATCTACCCGGTGCTGTCCGTCCCCGTCTACCTGAACGGCACAATCATATCCATAACGCTGCGCATACTTATATCCTGTCTGCACAGCTCCGCCAATACCTAAATTCATCGGTAAATTAATAACATTAAAATGATTCTCCTCACAAATCTTTTTCGTATGATCCGTAGAACAATCATTAATAACAACATAATCAAATTCCGGCGCATGCTCTACAATTTCAGACACAGTATTAAATATACTGGCTTCCTCATTGTAAGCTGGTATAATAATCAATTTTTTCATAAGTACATTTCCTCTTCAGAAGCATTTCATATATTATGGCTCAATCACAAAACTTGTGGGATTTAGGATTACGGACATAGCTCCTCCTGCTCATGTCAAATAGCTTAAGGAAGAAGTATTCATCATCCGGATATCCATATCCCTGCCTGCGAAGAGTCTT
>Ga0129308_1000728_pt1 | contig 43837 bp, 36 predicted proteins | sample L827metagenome_FD_94440 | JGI IMG/M metagenome (GOLD analysis project Ga0129308, IMG submission 94440) | Ring-tailed lemur group fecal microbial communities from Wisconsin, USA - L827 metagenome | ecosystem: Host-associated > Mammals > Digestive system > Large intestine > Fecal | place: USA... | reverse complement strand
GTATACCCGTCCGGCGCCTCCACCGACAGCCCGAAGCACGTCGTCAGCGTCGTAAACAGCATATCATACTCCTTGTACCGAAGCTGATGCGTAAAACCATACGGCCGGATATCATGCTCCTCGAGGTAATCCGTCCTGCAGCACAAATAGAAAAACGCGTATGCCGCGACAAGCCACGCCGCCAGGATCCCGACACGCACTGCCGGGCGCGCCATCCGCCCGCCGCGCAGCTTCAGACTGACCGCGCAGACCACAAACGTGAGCAGCAGCTCCATATACATATACCAGTCGAGCTTGTACGTGTACTCGCCCACCACCGTCGCCGCCGTCCCAACCGACATCAGGTCCGCTCCCGAGAGCGCCATCCCGCGAAAGGAAATCACGAAGCAGTTCGCAATCCCAAGTACCGCCACGGATACGGCGCAGATCAGCACCGAGAACCGGATACTCCCGGTCAGCCCGTACAGAATCCCCTGCACGGTAAACAAAAAAACGAACGTCAGGACCAACGCGATCCTGTTCAGCTCAAAAAATTTGATATTGAATTTCGTCGCGTTCAGATACAGCAGCGAGAAATAGATTGCAAACGGCGCAGCCGCGAACCACACCCACGAGAGCACCCGGTTCATCCGGTCGCTCAATCTGTTCGGGATCAGCAAAAACGCAATCAGACACACGGAAACCAAAATGACCGCATAGGTCCGCCCGCTCTGCAGCAGAGTAAGTCCCTCCTCCCCTGCAAACAGTACCGGGTGCACACAATAATAGGCGAGCAGAGAAGCGGCCAGAGCCACCGCCCCATATCTGCACATTGCCATGCGGTCATGCGGAAGATGAATTTTCTCAGCCAGTGCAGACATTTCGTTCCTCTCCCCTTTGGTATGCCGCAATATTTTTCCATACCTCATCGAGCAGGCGTGTCCGCGCCTCGACAGCCGCCCACGCGATATGCGGCGTGATCAGCAGCCTGTCGCTGTCCTCCAGCTTGCGCAGCGGATTGTCCTTTTCCATCGGCTCCTTCTCGAGCACGTCGAGTCCGGCCGCCGCAATCTTCTCTTTTTTCAGCGCCTTGTAAAGATCCTTTTCATCCACAATCGGCCCGCGGGCGACATTAATAAAAATCGCCGACTCCTTCATCTTACAGAAAGCATCATAATCCATCAGATGATACGTCCTCTCGGTCAGAGGCGTATGTACCGATACAATATCTGACTCAGCAAGCAGCGTATCAAAATCAACCTGGCGGTACTTCGCATTATTGTTCCTGCCGGACGCAGAATAATAGATCACCTCGCAGCCAAAAGTCTCCGCGATCCCGGCAACCCTGCGGCCGATCGCCCCAAGCCCGATGATCCCCCAGGTCTTGCCCGAAAGCTCCGTGAAGCGGCGGTCCATATGGCAGAACGAATCGCTCTTTGTATACTCCCCCGACTTCACATAATCGTCGTAATAGCGCAGATGCTCAAGCAGATAAAGCGTCATTGCAAACGTGTGCTGTGCCACAACATCCGTCGAATACCCGGCAACATTCGTCACACGGATTCCGCGTTTATTCACATAATCAAAATCAATATTATTCGTACCCGTCGCCGTGATCCCGATATACTTCAAATACTGCGCACCGCCGAGCGTCTTCTCGTTCATCGGCAGCTTGTTCAGCACAATGGCATCCGCCTCCGCGATCCGCTCCGGGATCAGTTCTTCCGGAGTCTGCCCGTAGACTGCCACCTCTCCCAGCTCAAAAAAGCGGTCAAACTTCATGTCCGCGCCGAGATTGTCCGCCTCCAGAAATACTATCTTCATCTCAGTTCCCTCTCTATGCAGCGCGGGGGACGCCATGAAAAGGCCACCGCCTGATTTCACAACATCCCCCAATGCTTCTTACAGTCTCTTTAACAGTTCTTCTCTCTCTTTCTCGTAACCCGGCTTTCCAAGAAGCGCAAACATATTCTTCTTGTAGCTCTCTACACCCGGCTGGTTGAACGGATTCACGCCCAGAATATACCCGCTCACACCGCACGCGAACTCAAAGAAGTAAAAGAGCTCTCCGAGGCTGAACTCGTCCTGTCCCGGAATATTCACGATGAGGTTCGGAACATTGCCGTCCGTATGTGCCAGGATCGTTCCGTTCATCGCGCTCTTGTTCACGAAATCCACTGTCTTGCCTGCCAGATAATTGAGGCCGTCGAGATCCACCGGCTCCTCACCGATCGTCAGCTCGCACCGTGACTCCTCCACATTCAATACTGTCTCGAAGAGAATACGGCTGCCGTCCTGGATAAACTGACCCATTGAATGAAGATCCGTAGTCAGATCTACGGAAGCCGGGAAGATTCCCTTCTGGTCTTTTCCTTCACTCTCGCCGTAAAGCTGCTTCCACCATTCGGATACATAGTGCATGCTCGGCTCGTAATTCGCCAGCACCTCGACTGCCTTGCCCTTTCTGAGCAGGATATTGCGGACTGCCGCATACAGAAGGGCGTCATTCTCCTCGAAATCAGCCTCCAGCGCGCGCTTTCTTCCGGACGCTGCGCCCTCCATCAGCTTGTCAATGTCCGCTCCGCTGACTGCAATCGGGAGAAGTCCCACTGCCGTCAGCACGGAGAAGCGTCCTCCGACGTCATCCGGCACTACAAATGACTCATAGCCCTCCTCCGTCGCAAGATTCTTCAGCGCTCCTCTTGCCTTATCTGTCGTCGCGTAAATTCTCTTAGCTGCCTCCGCCTTGCCGTACTTCTTCTCAAGCATCGCCTTGAAGATACGGAAAGCGATTGCCGGCTCCGTCGTCGTACCGGACTTGGAAATGATGTTGACCGAGAAATCACGGTCGCCGATCACATCGATCAGATGCTGCACATACGTGCTGCTGATGCTGTTGCCGACAAAGTAAATCTCCGGCGTCTTGCGGATCTCCTTCGACACCATATTATAAAAGCTGTGGCGCAGGAACTCAATCGCAGCTCTCGCTCCGAGATAGGAACCGCCGATACCGATCACGAGCAGCACCTCGCTGTCGCTCTGAATCTTTTCGGCCGCCTTTTTGATTCTGGCAAACTCCTCCTTGTCATAATCCACCGGCAGGTCAATCCATCCGAGGAAATCATTCCCGGCTCCGGTCCTTGACACCAGTTCGTCCTTCGCCGACAGAGCGATCCGCTTCATCGACGCAATCTCGGAATCTTTCACAAAGCAAGCTGCTTTTGAATAATCAAATGTCACTTTATTACCCATAACCACATCTCCTTATCTTGTATTTTGCCGCCCCCAAAAAAGGACGGCCTTCATGCATGGTGATACCTGCACAGGCAGGCATATGCGTTTGGCCTGGCTGAAAAAGAGCCACACTCTTTCTTCATTCTACCAGACACAGGCTGCATTAGCAAGACAAAATTCCGGCAGCCCGCACCGCTACGAGAGATATTCTTTCAGCACCTCCCTCAGGATGCGCTCCTGCTCACGCGGATCCATTTGTCGCAGGATCTCGGCGTTGCGTTCGCGTTCCGTGGGCGGCGCGGCAGCGGCCGTCTCCTGCATCCCGGCCCGCATCCGCGCAAGGTTGTCCTTCAGGTCACGCTTCTCCTTTTGGGCGCGTGTCTCAGCCGCCGCAATCTCGGCCTTCGCACGGCGCTTCGCCTTGCGTCCCTCCGCTACCGAAACGATCGGCGTGCCTGCAGCGCCCGCCTGCACATTGTCTGCCATATCGAAGCCGTTTTGCATGCTCTCACTGTAATCGCGTGCAACACCGCTGTTCTCCAAATAGTCGGTCAGCCTGATTTCGAGGCACTCACGACGATATTTTGTATCTGCAATTCCATAGGCCGCCGCCATCACAGCCGCCGCTGCGACACCCGGCCAGAAATAAAGATTTCCTTCCACCACACTGCCCCCGGCGCGTACGAGCGTCATTGTCCCTGCAAACGCACACAGCAGACTCACCACAAGGCATTGTGCCCCGAGCCGCTGCCACTGATGCAGGCTCATACCCCAGAAGCGGTACTCAATCACATTCTTTTGAACGAGAGCCTGCACATTGCCGACCTTCTCATTCAGATGCGCACAGTATTGAAAACGCTGGCGTAATTGCTGAAGAAACCGCCCTTCCGGCTCTCCTGTATTTTTTGTGTCCTTGATCAGTCCCTCGTAAATTTGTTTCAGAATCATCTGGCTGACCACGCCGACCGCGCAAGCCGCTGCAAGTACATAAAGTAATAAATTTCGATCCATGATGAACTGTAACATATGGAATCCCCCTTTAAAAATTTTCCTCAAAGCTCCGCATTCCTTTCGGACAGATCATTTTGCAATCTGCGACGGCGCCTTTCGCTGCGGCCGCTCAGGTATCGCCATTATAGCCGGAAAATTTTTTTTTGCAAAGAAAAATCGTTCGACTTTTTCTCTGCATTTCTGCGGGGAAAAAACGAGTTTCTTCCTATATACAATCAGTTCAAAACATACCACCTCAGCTTCTTTGCCTCACAAAAATTCTGAGGCGGAGAAAGTCGTTTCTGAGGTTCAAAATAAATCTGCGCGCACGCAATCCGACAGCATATGCTACGCCTCCGCGCGAACGAGCGCCTCCACCAGCTTCACACAGTGTCCCGCGGCCTTGCGCTCGAACGTCGGGTAATCCTCCGTCGCACTGTCATCCGCCTTGTCCGAGATCGCCCGGATCACCACGAACGGAATCCCGTTCAGATACGCCGCCTGCGCGATCGCCGCGCCCTCCATCTCCGTGCACAGGCCGTGGAACAGTCCCGTAATCCGCTCCTTCACCGCCTTATCCGCAACAAACTGATCCCCGCTGACCACACGCCCGCGGAACACATGAATCTCCGGATTCACCTCATGGCACAGACGCTCCGCCCTGCCCGCCAGCTCCTCATCCGCCGCGAACGAGAACGTGTCCATCTGCGGAATCTGCCCCGGCTCATACCCGAAATTCACCGCATCCATATCGTGATGCACCACATCCGTCGAGATCACGATATCCCCGATATCAATCCGCGCATCCAGCGAACCCGCAATCCCCGTATTGATCACCGCATCCACGCCAAACACATCCACGAGCACCTGCGTGCACACCGCCGCGTTCACCTTGCCGATCCCGCACTTCACAACAACAATCTGCTGCCCGCCAAGCACCCCCTCACAGAACACCATGCCCGCCTTTTTCACCTCGCGCTGCACGATCATGTCCTTCTTGAGCTGCTCCACCTCTATGTCCATCGCTCCGATAATTCCGATTGCTTTCATTTCGATCTCCTCCCGCATCTTTTTTGACGCCAATCCAGTGTCTCACAATATACTACCATCAAAAACCATGGCTGTCCACGGGTCAGTCTCTGATCTTATCAAGTTCCCGGGCAATTCTTCGCGGAATCGCTTCCTTCAGTTCCTCCCAGGGAATCAGGATTCCCTCCTTTTTCTCCATGGGAACGTAATTTCGGGCAGGCCGGAACCCATAATGCTCTTTGATATACTGTTCTGCTTTTTTACAGTCTGTTTCATCAAAAGCCGGATAGCCTTCCAGGATTCCCGGATTGAGAATTCCATCCTTCCCCGCCGTTTCCATGCAGCATTCCGCCTCCTCCCAGTGAAGTCCGAACAGCTTCGGATGGGGCATCATGGCATGCTTCCCGGGCTGGGAATAGAGATGAACCGTCTCCGTTCCCCTCAAAAGGTCAATCCCGGTATTCCAGACGTTCATGTACATTCCGTGAAAGCTGGCCTCACAGTCAACCACCCCTTCATCAGAATCCAGATAAACCCAGATATGCTCCAGATCATAAAGATGCTGGATATCATAATCAAAAAATACCGCATACTCGATGCAGAGTGCTCTCCCTCTCCTGCCCAGCTCTATACTCTTCGGTGCGGAATGGCTTCTTCCGCTCCCTTCAAAGACCGTATAGCCGATTCCCTCCACGGGAAACGGCTCTCTTTCATCAAAATAAAGCAAAGGAACATGCTTTGCCGCAAGCTCTCTCATTTCTTCCGGATTCATCCTGCTATTCTCCTTCAAAGCTTCGTACCTCTCCTGCTTTCATATGACACCGCAGATCTTTCCGATTGTATTGCAGCCGGAAGGAATAGTCACTTCCTGCCCTGAGAACCACTCTGGTAATTACTCCTTCCTCCCACCAGGCGTCCACGGTTACATTTCCCCGCGCCAGCAATCCCCGAAAGCTTCCCTTTGCGCGCCAGCAATCCGGGAGTGCCGGAAGGATGCGGATACACCCGTCATGACTTTGAAGGAGCATCTCTCCCACCCCTGCGGAAAAGCCCAGATTCCCGTCAATCTGGAAGGGCGGATGATAGCTCCACAGGTTTCTCATAGTATTATTCTGAATAAAAAAACGCAGGTACTTATAACAGGAATTCCCTTCTCCAAGTCTGGCCCAGACTCCCATCCGAAGAGCCATAGACCAGCCGGGTCCTGCGTCTCCCCGGTCTTCCATGGACACCTTTGCAGCCTTTTGAAGCTTCGGCCTTTCCCGGGTAATATACTGTCCGGGATATACACCCATCAAATGAGAGAAATGGCGGTGGTGGAGCTGCACTCCCATAGAATCAAAGCCCCGGTTCTCCCAGGTGTCCTCTTCTCTCCATTCCCTGATCTGTCCCCACGCACCCACGGTACAGGGAACGATCAGCGGGAACTGATGCCGGATTTTCCGGATCAGTTCCTCATCTACTGCTGTCTTTCGTCCTGCAGCCACGAGCTCCTCCGCTGTCTCCAGCACATCATGATAAAGCTGCCAGATCATTGTCTGGTCAAAGGCATTTCCAGCCGTAACCGGCCCCTGCTCCGGTGAAAAACAGGGGGAGCACAGAAGCTCTCCTGTCTCCCGGTCTTCTATAAGCAGTTGACTCCACATTCTGGCCGCTTCCTCCATAGCCGGATAAATTTCTTTTTCCAGCGCATCCATATCTCTGGTAAAGCGGAAATATTCGCAGGTGTTCTGCAGCAAAAAGGCCCCGGTTGCAGGCGCCCACCCCCACCTCCAGTCAGAGCCGGGCCCCGTATGTCCGAAGATATTATTCTGCGTGTGCGCCATCCAGCCGGTAGCTGTACACGGATTCCCGTCGCCGATTCCCGTATACCGCAAAGCCGTCTCTCTTCCCGGTATGACCAGACATTTGTTTACATACTGAAGCAGAGGAAGCACCGTCTCAGGAAGATTCGTATTCATCGACAGCCAGTAATTCATCTGAAGATTGATGTTTAAATGGTAGTCGCTCTGCCACGGCGGTTCATTGGAATCATTCCAGACACCCTGGAGATTTGCCGGGAGCCCTCCCTCCCTGGAGCTTGCCAGAATGAGATAACGTCCATACTGGAACATCTGATATTCTAACAGGGGACTTTCCTTTCCCTGCTGATATGCAGACAGGAGCCGGTCCGTCGGGACTGTGTTTTCCTCCTGTCCGATTTCCAGAGAAACCCTCTGAAACAGCGGAGCATAATCTCTCTGGTGCTCCTCGTACAATGTCCCGTAACCTTTTTCCCGTGCCAGCCTTGTCCGCTCCGTAACCAGCGGAAGAAGCGGCTCACTGCTCCGATACTCCGGATAATCCCATCCATAATCCGTGGCGGCCGCAAGATATAGCGTCAACACAGAGGCGTTTTTTATATACAGCCCACGCTCTTTCCGGCTTACCTCCCCGTCGCTTTCCGCCAGAAGAGAAAGGGCAAACCGAAGCCCCCTGTCCGACTCTTCCTCTACCTTCCCCTCCAGGGTAATTCCCTCTTCGGTGCAGGTCATCCCGGTGACTGTCTGGTGAATGTCAAGAGACAGTTCCATGTCCTGACGCTCCCCTTCAAAACGCATGACCACCGTCCTGGCCGGGTAGCTGGCAAAAAAAGTTCTGCGATACGGAGCGCCGTTTTTCACAAAAGTTACCCACGCCTCCGCTGTCTCCATGGAAAGTCCGCGTTCATATTCCAGACATTCGTCTTTGGAGAGACCCGGAAATTCTACAAAGAGATCTCCAAAGCTCTGATACGCTCCAAGGCCAATCTCATCTCCCTGAAGCAGAACCATCTGCTCCTGTGCCTCTCTCAGCTTTCCTTCTCTCAACAGCCTCTGTATCAATGCCAGGCTTTTACCGAAGTCTCCGTTGCGGTTGCCGTTGGAATTCTCTCCGACGCCCAGGGTGGTTCCCTTCCAAAGACTTTTTTCGTTAAACTGAATCCGCTCTTTTTCGATTCCTCCGAAAATTTTGCAGCCTGTTTCTCCGTTCCCGATGGGGAGGGCATCCTCCTCCCATCCCAAATGTCCTTCTCTGGACGCTGACTCATACCATAATGTCAATGGACTTTTCATGCTCCTGCTCCTTATCTTTTTCTGCGCGAAACAGATGTAACCCGTATTTCTTCCTCCGGAATGCATACCTGCCTGCACAGGGATTGCCGGAGTTTCTTCCATAATAATCCGCCTCACAAATCCGGTATCCGGGGAATTCCAAAACCTCCCGTCCTTCCCTGCCGGAAAGATCTCTGGTCACAAGCACCAGACCATCTCCATCCCGTTTCAGATTCATAAGCTCCATACCTTTCGGAAGCTTCAGAGCAAAAGGCTCCACCGGCCTGGGAACAGCTTCCACGCCTTCTGCAAGCACGGCACACTGCTCCATCAGGGATTCCTCCTCCGCCTCTTCATATCCGCGTATCACGAACCGGCAGGAGATATCCCCTCCCTGCCACTGCGGGAAATTCGTTCCCCACATATTATTGAAGGTATTAAAGAAGAAAGCCGGGAGCTTCTCCTCATACTTTGTCCGGTACTGGTAACAGCCGTCTTCCCCGATCGAAAGCAGCGGCGTATCCATCGCCGTCACTACGGTACCCACTGCTCCGTTCCTGGCCGCCGCAAAGTTCTCGAGGGCATAATAAACGTGGTTCGCCTTGTCGACAATATCCTTCGACGGATCCAGCAGAACCCCGTTTTTATTGATTCTGTATTCCGGATGCTCCTCCGCAAACGGAATGCAGAAGGAACCTGATTCGATAAAAGGCGTTTCCTGCTTATCTTTCAACAGCAGCCGGATGAACAGCTCCTCTCCTTCCGGCGGAAGCGTCACCTCCACCCTTACCTGTTCTGCATCTCCGTAGAGCTTTGCACTCTTTTCATTCTGATAGGAAAAGCAAATGGTACTTCCTTTTATCTCCAGCCCTGTGAACTTCGGAGCATACGTTTCATCCCCGCATTCCGGATAGCTCTCTCTGCCATAGTCCTTCACTCCCCAGTCGGAGAAACGGTATCCGTAATTTCTTAAAAACTCTGTCATTTTCTGAATGCCGTGTCTCGTATACCGGTAGGAGAATACGCCGATTCCGTGATGCGCCTTCAAAAGCACCTTGTCATACTTTTTATCCGTAAGGCTTACGATCACGCCTGTTTTTTCCTCAAAGGTTAAGCGGTAGCGATGATTCTCCACGCAGACAGCTTCACCTGCCTGACGGATGGACAGCTCCGGCTCTTTGGGGATACCTTCCCCCTTTTCCAACAGCTCCGTGGAAAGAGGCAGAAGCCCCCGGACATACCCCCAGGTTTTCCCGAAAAATGAAGCTGTCCTGACTGGTTTTCCATGTATGAACGGCGCTTTATCGGAAAAAGGCACCGGAACCCAGCCTGTGTAAGGCTGTACGGAAGGATTGTAGAGATAGCTTTTCTCCCGGTCTTGTTCTGCCCGGCAGCCGTATTCGGACAGCCGCTCCCCGCACAAGGCAGCACGCTGTCTCTGCTCCTCCCAGGACTTCTCCATGAACTGATAATTGTCCTGTTTTCTGGCCTTCCGGAAATCCTTTTTGCGGTACACACGCTCCGGCCCCAGCCAGGTTTTTACATCCGCACCCCAGGTATGCTCCCCGAACAGATGCATATTCTCATAATAATCCTTCAGGGCCGACTCCTGCTCCGGCAGCAGTTCCGCTCCAAGCTGCGCATAGTATTTCTGCATCCGCGTACTCTCATGGCGGGCACTCCGGATGCTCTGACATTCACCCGGATAAGCGCCAACCCCGTGAATCCAGGTATCTGCCAGATCTGCCTCCACTACCGGAACCCTGCTGAGATCACATTTTTCCAGCTCCCTGACGAAGTCGTCCATCGTACCGCACACGATCTCCGCCTCCGGATACAGCTCCTTCGCCTCTTTCACCAGTTCCCTGATAAACTGTGCGGACTGAGGGCCGCAGTTGTCATGGGTATGAATCAATGCCATCCACACGGGGAACTCCCAGCCCGCGGGCGGTTCCAGGCTGGAGCCGTAGCCGCCGCGGCAGTACATGGTAAGCAGCCTTCTTCCGCTCTTTGCCTGCCAGAAGAACAGCTCCGGCACCTCCGGCGGTGTGGCAAACGCATTGCAGCCAAGATGCAGAAAACGGATTCCGGATGCGCTTAAAAGCTCGGGAAGCATCATGCCATGCCCCGGCACATCGGTCATTTTTGCTGCAATGGGATATGGTTTTCCATACTTCTCTGACAGCCATTTCCCGTAACGAAGGCTTTCCAGATATTCCTCTTCCCCGCAGAAGTCCGTATGGGAAGTAAAGGGCAGGGCATGCCACGCGATCTGTCCGTTTCTGATATAGTGCTCCAGCTCCGGCCTCAGTTCCTCACTGCACTGCTCTGTCACAACCTTTAACGGCCATGCAGGCATTGTCCAGACATATTTCAGTTTTCCCATATCCTCTGTCGCCCGGCACGTATCCAGGACCTGAGACAGCATGGTTGTAGAATATTGCCGGATTACGTTGGCGGCCAGATCCGTAAATCCGATGTCAAAATGTGTTTTAAATACAAGAATAATCTTTTTTATCATTACGAAATCTCCCGTTCCAGTTTTTCTGCTAATTCCAGAAGCTCCTCCGGCCTCTCAATCCGATAATCCGGCTGCTCTTCCTCCGTCTTCGGCGTCATGGAATATCTGGGCGACCAGGCCATCAGCACAGAACGTATTCCAAAGCGGTTCGCCCCTGTAATATCCCTTTCCAGGTTATTTCCTACCATCACAATCCTGCGCTTATCCTCCGGGCCAAGCTTCATGAGCTCCATGGCCGTCCGAAACATTTTGGGGGAAGGCTTTGTCTCCCCGATAATCTCAGAAATAGCCCTTGCCTGAAACGGGCTTTCCGGAAACCTGCTTTCATAGATCCGATCAAAGGATTCCTTCAATCCATCTGCAACCAGCACAAGCGGATACCCCCGCTTTTTCAGCTCCAGAAGCGTTTCCGCTGCTCCCGGAATGAACTGTGCCTCATAGACTACGCCTTCCGGAACCCTTCGGATTTCTGTGGATTCATCTACCAGAGTATCTCCGCTGTCGATAAAAATCACCAGTCTCTTTTCTTTCACGATTCTTTCCTCCTGAAATCAGTGACTTCAAAAAATGAGGTGCCGATACACCTCATTCTCTTTTTCGGACCTACATGACGGCATTCAGCACATGTTCCAGTGCAAATGCCTCCCCGTCATATGGCGGGTATGTGTCCACGCGCTCTATTATATTATCTTTCCATAGAATTGCCTCCGCATTTTTTGCCCAAAGTAATCTTTTATCCATACAGCGGAACGTATTCCCTCTGATTTCTATGGTTCCATGGTATGCCTTCCCCTCCACGCAGCGGACGGCTCCCGGCGAAATCTGAATGGGCGCATAGCCCCAGTTCGGCACATAGGCGCAGCAGTCAAACAGATTATCGAGTATCTGAACGTGCTTCACTGCCCCTGATTCAAACCAGCTCCTGCAGTCTCCCTCGATCAGCACCCCGGCTCCCGGCACCTGGAATACATTATTCCGGATCACCACCTCGCCTGCGCTGGTGGGCAGGATTCCCCGCGCACGGTTGTTTCGCATGGTACAGCCTTCCACCAGAACATCCGGGATCCACTCCGTATTTTCGATAGCCCACCCCTCCTTTATGGACGGAAGCGCCTCCTTTGGTTCTACCAGGAGCACGTCCCGGTTCAGCCTTTTGACGTGAACCGCCTCCGTCTGCGCCACAGGAAGCATGGTTTCGGAATCCAGAACCCGGAATGGTTCCCCGTCCTTCAGAAGAATCGCGCCTTTCTGCTGATCATGAATCAGATGAACGAAAAAGGAACCGTTTTCCAGTACCTTTCCGATCTTCCCATAGACTCCGTGAATATTGACAGGGTCATCTAACTGGTTCTCGATCAGGCAGTCCTTTATCCAAAGTCTGCCTTTGCAGGATACAAAATGCAGGCCGTCCGCCTCTGCCGTAAACACATGCTTTTTGACGGGATGCCTCATGATCCGCACCCGGCGCAGCTCCATATTCTCTGTCCGCTGCGCGATCACTCCCATTCCCGTCGCATGGTAAATATCCACATCCGTAAGGCTTATGTTCTTACTGTTTTCGGCATAAAACGCGGGCGCATTTCTGGGATGATGCCGGAGAATCAGATAGTCGCCCGGTCTGGAAGCCGCCTCAAAAGGCTTCTCACCCTCCATCAGTTCTACCTGAAGCACGCCCGGCTCTGTCTCGCTCCACCAGGCGGCCTCCCCGGCATCTTCCAGATTAAACGTGCGGTCAACCAATCCATATACCGGCTTCCGGGAATCTCTGTCCAGCTCCATCCACCGGACAAGCTCATGACAGTAATTCTCTCCGGTAAAATACAGCCTGCCGCCTCTGACATAATAAGGAAACTCTTCCTTATCGACCTGAATCGTCATACTCATTGGGGAGCATGCCAGGATCACACCCTGAGAGTAGCCCGGACGCGCATAGTCGATGGAGATACCACGGATTTCAACGGTATCGCAGTCCCGGAGCAGAAACGGGATCAGCTCTGTGTGAAACAAAAAAGCGGAATGATTTCCTGTAATCGAAAGATGCTTCATGCCCGTCAGGTCAAAAGCTACTTTTTTGACGCCGTCTTCCTCATGATTGGGGATGAATAACAAGTGTTCCGCCGCATTCTCTTCGAAAAAATGATATTCCCCTTCCGGAAAAACCAGCTCCACGCCCTCGTCCATCCGGATCTCATCCAGAAGGCTGCGAAGTGCAAATACCTGATCCCGTCCCTTCCCCGGCAAAATCCCATAATCCCGTACATTGATTGATCTCATAAATCTGTCAGCCCTTTACCCCTCCAAGAGTAAGTCCCTTCGTATAGTATTTCTGCAAAAACGGATATACAATCAGGATCGGCAGCGTCGTAATGACAATCTGCGCCGCATTGGTTGCTTTACGGCTGGTGGATGCCAGAATCTCCAGCTGCGCATTGGTCATGGTCGTCAGATCCGGCGTTGTCAGAATCCCTTGCAGATAAGTCTGCAACGGATATTTTGCAGAATTGTTGATGTACATCAGACCATCCATCCAGTTGTTCCAATGGGAGACGAAGCAGAACAATACCAGTGTCGCAATGGCCGGCTTTGCCAGCGGTACATAGATTTTGAGCATGATTGTACCGTGCCCTGCTCCATCCAGCAAGGCCGATTCCTCCAGCTCCGCGGGCAGATCCCGGAAGAAGTTCAGAAGAATCATCATATTGAACACACTGACCGCCCCCGGAATGATCAGCGACCAGATACTGTTCATCAGATGCGTGTATTTTACAACCATGAAAGTCGGAATAATACCTGCATCAAAGAACATCGTGATCAGGAAGAACCACACATAAAACTTCCGCCCCGGGAATCTGCTCTCCGGCTTGGAGAGCGGATATGCGATCAGCATGCACATCAGGATATTGATGGGAACACCGATCAATACACGTAGTACGGAAACTCCGAATGCATGATAGAATTCCTTATTCTGAAGGATGAATTCATACGAATGAAGCGTGAATTCTATGGGCCAGAAGGTGACCTTTCCCGCATCTACCGCACTGCTGGAGCTGAAGGAAAGACAAAGGATATACCACAGCGGTATTAAGGCCAGCAGGGTAAGAACCACCATCAATACGTAATTAAATACGTTAAAAGCCTTTCTGGAGGTGGAGGAACCCATCAATATTTCTTCTGTTGTCTTTTGCTTTTTCTTCATCATGTACCTCCTACAGAATTGAGCGGTTGCCAAGCTTTGACGTCATAAAGTTCGCGGTAACCATCAGGATAAAGGATACCACAGACTTAAACAGACCAACTGCCGCAGCCAGCGAGTACTGCCCGCCCTGAATACCCATTCGGAAGGAATAAGTATCGATAATGTCACCGGTAGAGTAGACAGCAGGGCTGTACAGCATATAGATTTGGTCGAATCCGGCGCTCATAATGCTTCCGATGCCAAGGAGTGTCAGCAGCAGTACCATGCCCATCAGACTTGGAACGGAAATGTAAACAGCCTGCTTAAACCTCCCGGCTCCGTCGATGGCCGCCGCCTCATAAAGACCGGGGTCAATCGAAGTCAGTGCGGCCAGGAAAATAATCGTATTGTATCCGATCTCTTTCCACAGATCAGAGAGGATCAGGGCCGGCTGGAACAGGCCCGGCGTACCGAACAGATAGAAGTCCTGTACGCCGAAGAGCTCCAGGAACCGTGTGAACACACCGGTTCTCGGTGAGAAAATCTGAAGAAGAATACTTCCCAGAATTACCCAGGAGAGGAAATACGGAATAAACGTAATACTCTGCACAATGCGCTTAAACTTGTTATGCATTACCTCATTCAGCAGCAGTGCGAAGATCAGCGGGCCAACAATTTTGGCAATGAGTTTTCCCAATGCGATTACAATCGTATTGCGCACGATCATGGAAAAGTCCGGCATCTGGAAGATATATCTGAACCAGTCAAAGCCGACCCAGGTACTGCTCTTAAACAGCGAGAAAAAGAAGCCTTTTTTGGAAGGAATATAATCTTCAAAAGCCATAACCAGGCCCAGCATCGGCCCATACTTGTAAACGATTGTCAGGATAACCGGCACCAGAAGCATTAAGTGAAGGGGAAGAGAACTGGCTCTGCCTTTGAATGCGTTTTTGCTTTTTTTCTTCATACACGTTCTCCTTTTCAAAAAAACTCCCGGAAAGCGCTCCCGTAAAACGGGCCGCCACTTTCCGGGAGTAAAATCACCTCAAATTGTTACTGAAGGCTATCCGTTACGATCTGACGGAATTCCTCTCCTCCAAGAGAATTCCAGCTATCCACTGTATCATCCCATGTGTTTACATCCTCGCCGGAGATGATTCTGATCGCAGACTCATCTGTCGTCTTTTTCCATACTGCCAGCTTCGGAAGCATGCTCTCTGTAGGAAGAGCCTGCCACAGGTTATCCGTAATCGCGGTATCCTTATTCATCTCATAGATCACATAGTACGCATGGCCTTCTTCCGGATAATAACGGTTCCAGTCTGACCAGTTGTCAGCATTTCCGCTCTCTTCAAATGCAAGAACGCTGTCATAGATGGTCTTGTTGTCTTCTGAAAGTCCTTCCGGATTCTTTGCTGCTACTGCTTCACAGATTGCCTGAGTGGTCTTTCTCTCATCCTCCGGATCATAAGCCTGTACCATGAAAGCATCGCCGCAGACTGCACGGTTCTCCTCAAAGTAGTTGACATCAAACAGATCCGTGCCCGGTGTGGTAATCTCTGTTACCAGATTCAGCATACGGATAACTGCTTCCGGATGCTCACATTCGGAAGAAACAGCCATTGCAGCGTTCATAGGCTGGAAGCCTGCAAGCATCGTCTCTTTCCCCTCTGCGTGCGGCATCTTCATTGCGAACCATTTTGCATTCGGATCATTTATGTATGTCTTGTTGAAGCCCCATGCAGGATAACCTCTGGCTCCGATCGTAATACCAGCTTTGCTTCCGTTCAGGTCCTCAAACATCATCGTACCGTCATACGTTGCAAAATCCTGTGCAATCGCGCCTGCAAGATACAGCTCCTGCAGATCGGCCAGAGCCTGCTTCATCTCCGTTTTCTCGCCATCCCAGACGACATTTCCGTCCTCATCTTTGGAGTAAAAGATCATTCCATCGTACCATCTTGCAGGAGAAATGCCATAACCAGTGAACCATCCTCTCAGTGCATCCAGTCCGTCCTTGCCCTGGATTGCAAGGCCATACGTATCATTCTCGCCGTTTCCGTCCGGATCCTGCTCTGTAAAAGCAATTGCGAGCTTCTTCAGGTCGTCGATCGTCTCCGGCATCTCCATGCCCAGATTCTCTACCCAGTCCTGACGGATATAGCAGAGATCCATGTTGCAAAGAGATTCTGTGATATTAATCGGGATAAAGCGGAGCTTTCCGTCAAAGGTGGCCGCATTGAGCGCCGCCTGCCCGGCCGGTGTGGAGAATCTCTCCTTTACCAGCGGAGAAGCATACTCTTCGAATACATCGGTCAGATCTGCAACCATGTCCGCTTTTACCAGAGTCGTCATCTGCTCCGCATTTCCTACCTGGAACAGATCCGGCGTCTCGCCGGAAGCAATCGCAGTGTTCATTTTATTATTAAACTGGCTGGCATCTGCACTCCACTCTACTTCCAGATTGATTCCGTACTCTTTGTATTTCTGTGTCCAGAGTGCGTCGTCCCCTGTCGGGATGGCGTCGCCGTAAATTCTCTGTGCAACCGTAATAGTTACCGGATCCTCGAATTTGCCGAACGGATCAATGTCCTCCGCACAAACATTCATGCCGGAAGCAACCATTCCGCATCCCAGCAAAAGAGCTGTAGCCTTGAATAATCTTCTTTTCATGTGAACCTCCTTAATATTCCTGATATATTTCCTATCCCTGAAGGTGCGCCCCTGTCTGATAACCCATATTTTACAGGATTCCGTTTATGGATTCAATTTTCTTGTTTTTACTTTCTTTATCATTTTTTTACCAGAATTTTATAATCGGACCAGAATTTCTTCGCCTTCCTTGCAGTAAAACTCCTGCTTTCTCCTGCCCGTTACCGTAATCTGATAACGCGCGTCTTTCCTCACAATTTCAACAGAAAGCTTCTCTCCGCCCACCGTGAGGTTTTTTACCGTGATTCCGTTCCAGTCCTCCGGCAGCGAGGGATAACAGGTAAAGGCGCCAAACCCCTCCGGCCGCAGCCCGAGAATCCCTTCCAGATAAATCCGGCAGTACAGGGCGCTCTCTGCCGACAGGTGCCTCTGATCTCCCTCCGGCCACGCCTCCACCGGATAAGGCACATGCTCTCCCAGAAGGCGCTTCGCGGAGTATTCTTTTAAATATCCGATTCCCCGGTCCGCCTTATCTGCGGCGAACACGCCTCTGAGCGCGTATACTGTGGAACGATCCCAGAAGGTATGGTCTCCTTCCATGGTCAGAAGCCCGTTCTCCGTCCACAGCCTTTCGGAGAACAGTGCCTCGATCGTCCCCTCCTTCCGCCGGAACAATCCCACGGTCAGGGGAATGCAGATCCAGGAACGGAGAGCACTGTTCTCCCTGCAGTAGCGGTATGTCTCATAATCACCGTTCTGAAAGCCGAAGTATTCTTCAACCGACTTCTCCAGTTCCTCTCTCCATCTGTCATATTCCTCTGCTTTTTCCTCTTCCTGAAGCTCCCGGGCAAGGCAGGAAGCGGACTTCAGGGCATCATACAGAAGGCAGGAGGTTGAGAGGTTGGCAATTCCGTGAGGGAAACGTCCCTCCAGCTCGTCAGAGTCCGATGCGACGACTCCTTCCGGCAGCAGCCTTCTCCTGCAATATTCCAGGCACCAGGCAACCGCCGGAAAATATTCCTCCGCAAGTCTCCTGTCGCCCATTGTCAGGAGAAACCTTGCCGTTCCGTAAGCATACATTGCCGCATCTCCTCTGTCCTTTTTGCCTTCCCAGATGCTTTCCCCCTCCGCGATGACAGACGAAGGAATGGCCTCGAAGCCGGGCCCCATGAACCTCTTAAAAAGTCTCAGGCAGTTGATCACGGACTCCGTCGGATTCTCCAGCCCGGTGTATGCAAAAAACGGATTCGCATATTCCGCCTGGTCATTGGCCCATACGGCAGCATAATAATGAAGTCCCCCGGGACTGTGGAGAAGTCCGGCTCTTGTCCAGAAAATGCTTTCCATGCTCCTGATCTTCGCAAAAAGGAACATCTGGTTCAAAACAGGATCCGGTGTCTCCAGCGCGATGGTCTCCTTCATCGAGGCGAGGAATCCTCTCCGCTCATCAGACAGCTCCTCGCCGTCCGGCCACACGATCCCGTCCAGGATCGGAGCGGCGGCAAACAACCCATACCACACAAAGGTTTCACCCGGCTGCAGACATACCTCCTCTTCCGGCTGCAGTCTGCTGTCGTATACATAAATTCCCCTGGCTCCCCGCTGTGTCCCCCTGCACGCCTTAAGAGCCGGAACGACTGAGAGCTCCTCTTCGGAAATATTCGTCGCCTGCAGCCGGATACATGCGGCCTTCTGTTCCATAGACGGAAAAAAGGAACGCTCCGTTCTAAGAAGCGTTCCGTCACTCTCCAGGATATGCAGACAGCCGTCAAACGCAATCCGGGTTCCTTTTAACGGGAGCACTTCGCCGTTTACCCTCCACGTGGGATTTACCATCTCTTTCTCCTGCATGGTCTTCATGCTGGCATGGGTATCATTCGGCAGCATCCGAAGCCAGGGCCATACCAGAATCTGCCCGACCTGAACCGTTTTTTCACTGTCTACGTTATATTTCACATACTGCGATACAAATTTACCGCTCATTTCCAGATGATCTTCATGCGGAAGCTCCTTTTCTGTCCCCAGATTCCAGGAAATTCCGCCTTCCTCCAGTTTCCACCTGTCCTTCTTCTTTTCTGTCAACATCACACGCCTCCAATCGAATCTTCTTTTCTGAATATATGTGATTTGCCCACAGAAAAGCAATCTGCATTTTTTTACTTTTTTACCCTTTTTTTACTTCTTTCCGATAATTCATCGGAGCCTCGCCCGTATACTTTTTGAATGCCCTGTTAAAGGACTGCACCGATTCATACCCCACGCACTGGGCAATATCCTGAATCTTCTGCGTTCCCTCCAGAATCAGTTCCGATGCCTTCTGCATCCGGACGCGCAGGACATATTCGTACAGCTTCTCCCCTGTCTCCTTCTTAAACAGCCGGGAGAGATACGAAGCATTCAGATGAATCTTCTCCGACAGCACCACAAGGCTCAGATCCTCTGACATATGTTCCTTGATATAATCCCTTGTGTACGTTATATAACCGGACAGATTCGTCCGCTCTGTCTCAAAGTACAGACGGAAAATTGTCCTCGCGGTCTTGCGCAGAAATGCAACGCCCTCCGCCCAGTTCTCATGGACATCGGCTCTCATCAGCTTATACAGCTCCAGATGAAATGCCATTTTTTCATTCAAACGCCAGAGATTGATGTAGCGCAGCAGAAGAACCGCAATTTTATAGTAGATTTCCTGAGCAAGCGTATAGTTCATACTATCCACCTCCTCCATATGCTCCACCATCTGTTCAAACAGCTCAAAGAAAAGCTGCTCCTGTCCCGTTTCCAGGTAAGTCTCCAGTTCATCAATGTGAACCATTTTATTCCAGCTTTTCTGGAGGTCCGTATTTTCCCACACAGTGCTTCCGCCCGCCTCCCAGACGCCGCAGGGAATGATATTCTCCGTCAGATCCTGCCTGCGGTAGCCCAGCGCATTCCGGATCCTTTTATACAGACGCGGATTCTCCAGATAATCTCCGGAATTTCCTCCGTAAGCAAAGGAGACCGTATATTTGGTATTTGTCCGCACCATATTCTGCACAGACTCCAGAACATCCTGAAGCATCCGGGCATCCTCCGACTTCTTCTGAAGCAGCCAGATGGACATCGTCTCCTGCTCGTCGGAGAAATAACGGAACATCCGGTAATCCTGCTGAAATTCCGCCGTCATAACGGTTTTTAACACAAACTCCAGATATTCCCCGTCTTTCTGCGCATTCTGCTCTCCATCCATGGCCACGCCTGCCAGAAAAGCCGGTTCGTCCATGTCAAGATCAATGTCATATTTCTGAAAGCCCTCCTGAATCTGCTCCTTTTTCCCTTTTCCATAGAGATACTGGCCCAGATATTTATTCTGAAAAAGAGGAAGCGCCTCCTGGCTCTCCTTGAGAACCTTCTGCATCAGTTCCTTTTCCTGATAGCTCTTCTCCATCTCTTCGAACATTTCCTCTATGGTGGCGATAATTTTTTCCGCCGGCTCCAGCTTCGTGAGAAAACGCGTATTGCTTCCCTGGGCAGCCGTAGAGTACACATAGTCAAAATCCATGAAGCCTGTCAGGAACAAAAAGCGGCTTTTGGGCCATACCTTCTTGATCTCCTGATACATCTCCACTCCGTTCATTCCGGGCATCTGGATGTCAGACACGACCAGATCCACCTTATATTCCCGGAAGTAGTCCATTGCTTTTTCTGCAGAATCGACCGCATAAACATCGATTTCATACTTTTTGCTGAGACTTTCCCGGAACATTCTGCCAAAATACTGCAAAGCATCCCACTCGTCATCCACTAATAGTATTCTGTACATCCAATTCTCCCTCCGGTATTTCCTTTTTCAGTTTCAGCGTCACCCTGAGGCCGCCGAGCTGGCTTCTGCCCAGTTCTACACCGCCTTCCCCATTGTAGATCAGCATCAGTCTCTGATGGATATTTGCCATACCATGGATCTCATCGTCCACCTTCCCAAGTTTCTCTTCAATGGCGGAGAGCTCCTCGTCCGTAATCTCCCCGCTGTTCTCAATGATAATGCGGATTGCATCCTCCTCATAAACAAATCCCATATGAATCGTGACGAAATCCCTTGATTTTCCCACGACATATTTAAATACGTTCTCAAATACCGGCTGAACGATCAGTCTTGGAACCATGATTTTTCTCCAGCTCTCCTCAAGCTCATCAAGCTGCAGGTTCAATCGGTTCCGGAAGCGGACATGCTGAATTCTGGCATATCCCCACGCGTGTTCCAGCTCTTCCTTCAGCGGAAGATACTCCCGCCCGTTTCTGGTAAGGAACATAAAATACTGTCCGAGCTCCCTACTGAACTCTGCTGCAAACTCATAATCCTCCGCATTGATCCGGTTGCTGAGTACAATAAAGCTGTTATACAGAAAATGGGGCGCGATCTGGGACTGAAGCTGTTTCAGTTCCGACTTCTTCAGAAGGATTTCCTGCCGGTACGTCTTCTCGATCAACTGCTTCAGCCTGGCCGCCATACTGTTAAAGCTCTCGTAAATCTCCTGAAATTCATCATCCCTGTGAATCGAAATCACCGTATCCAGATCTCCGTTCCTGACCTTTTCCAGGCCCTCCAGCAGCACCCTCATAGGACGGTGGAGAATCCGGTACAGCCACTGGCTGAAAAACCAGGCCCCGGCCACGATCAGTCCCAGCAAAAGACAGTAAAACGCCCTGTAGAAGTTCATGGAGCTGTAAATCTCCCTGTCCGCATAATAAGTGACACTCACATAATCCGAACGTTCAATCCCGGAAACATAATACAGATAACCATTTTTATCTGCCGGCTGCTCCTGAGCCTCCTTCCAGCCCTCATCTCTTAAAAATCCCAGAACCGTATCATCTGTATTTCCGACGCTCTCCCCTTCCCTGACATTATACAGAAAGCACTGATCAGCGCTCTTCCCCTTACTGTCCAGAAGTCCTTTCTCCAGTGCGTATCCGGTCAGCTTTGCGTATATATAATATTCTCCGAGAAGATATTCCGACATAATCATCATGTCCCCCTGATAGGAAAACAGGTTCCCCGACGTCTGCGTTTCCCGGAAATAGTTCAGCAAAGCCTCATCCTCTTCCCCGATATAACGGAACGTCCCTGTCGTAATGACCAGATTGGTAGTCGGATTGATCAGACACACATCCTCGATCATGGAACTCCCCTTCCAGACCATGGACAGGGCTTCCTGAATCGCCTGTATCTCTTTTGTCTGACGCATATCCTCTTTACTATCCTTTAATATCTGATGATAAATGATCAGATCAAGTATATCCTCTGTTCCGCCAAACTGATACAGCATCATCCGGATCTGCTGGCAGAAGTTATAAATGTTATTGACATTCCCATTATTTTTTTCTTTGATCACCTGAGAAATCTCATTATTAATTATGGAATGACCTTCCCTGTAAATACGTGTACAAAGAATCCCGGTCATCAGGCACAGCGATAAAAAGAAGATCATAATCCGATTGTAAATACTTCTTTTCCAAAATACCTTTACAAACCCATTCTTCTGTTTCACAGCGTCCACAAAACCACCGTCCTCTTCTCCTGAAATGAAAGTATTGTTTATCATATCACAGCATAAAAATATTTGCCACAGCCATGCTGTATATTTCCTTATCAATTACTATTCACTCTGTGCACTGCCGGAAAATTTCTCTTGAATATCTTCCCCAAAAAAGTTATACTGACTATTGACTCGGGCGCGTACCGCCCGCCCTGCCGCCCGTACCAGGACGCAGGAGAATACATAACAATATCCGCCTCACGGCGTGACAAGGAGGAAACAACATGGTATACAAAACAAAAGGCGTATGTTCACAGGCGATTCATGTGGAGCTTGACGGACATGTAATTAAGCACGTAGAATTCGTCGGCGGCTGCAACGGCAATACGCAGGGCGTAGCCAGACTGATCGAAGGAATGACTGTAGAAGATGCCCTTCCGCGCATCGAAGGGATCCGCTGCGGCAACCGTCCGACCTCCTGCCCGGACCAGCTCTCCAAGGCACTGCGTCAGGCAATGGCTGAGCAGCAGGCATAAATCTACGATCGCAAAGCAACGCGCGTAAATCCTGCGAATGCAAAGCAGCGCGCATAAATGCCGCGGCTTACTCCGCGGCCGACAGCCTGCAATCCTGGCTTCACCAAGCCACAATTATATATGCAAAATCCGGGAAGCGGCGACTTCACATCTGCCGTCTCCCGGATTTTTATTCCCGCGAGCAACGAGCCAGGCAGCCATGCTAAGTGCCCTTTGGGTATGCATGGATATTTGGCGGTGCTGTGTGCCAGTGGCATACGTTTAGCACCGACCGAAGCAAAGTGTAGATGCCGCGAGGATCAAATACCCCTACCAGTAAATCGTAATCAGGTAAAAATTGTTCTCCGTATGATATCTGTAATTCCACGTACTGACTCCGTTTATATCCATCAGATACTCTCCCGGATCATTCAGCATCCCGTTCTCAAACAGCTCATATTTGGCTGTCTCGTACGCCTCACTGCTCCCGAACTTCATCACAACACTGGCCTCACCGTTCCAGACCGAATTCATCAGCGCATTGTAGACCGTATCATAATCAAATGTCTCATAATAAAGCCCGTTCAGCTTGTAATAATTATAATCATCCGACGTACACGACGGCAGCACCACCGAATCGCCCGGCACATGCGTCTTGAACAAGTCGTACTCCGTGCAGCACAGATAATTATAATTGATCACACCGTTCTCCGTATTCTCCATCTGGTTCGCGAACACCGGATCGCCCCACGTCACATCCACGTAATAATAATTGCCGTCAATGCGCACCATGTTCCACCCATGATCGCCGCCCTCCGCAATCGTCCCTGTAATATAAGTACAGAAAAGTCCCATCCTGTTCAGAATATACTGGAACGCCTTGGAATACCCGGCGCAGACCGAACGTTTATAGAGCAGCGCACTCTGGATATTCTGCGAATCCGGGCTGATCGCATCATACTCCACCGTATTAATCAAATACTCATAGACAAATTTAATCTTCTGATACTGCGAAGCATCCGCCGCAATCTGCCCGATACACGCATCCGCCTCCGCCTCAAGTTGCTCCCGCATCGAAGCGCGCGCCTCCGACGGCACCGTAATCTCAAAGCTGTACCCGACGACCTTGCCCGTCAGCCCCGACTCCTCGACCTGTGCCTTCGTCCCAATCCAGAAAATCTCCGGGTGATCCGACAGCACCGCATAGTACGCCTTCCAGAAATCATCGACCGTCACCGAGGCCATCATATCGCCCGAATCCTCACCGCGCATAATACGCACATAGATTTCCCGGTACGCCTCATGCAGCTCCTCCGGCAGATGATCATAATAATATTCCTCCACCGACGGAGCTACCCCCGCCTCGATCGCCGCACTCTCCCAGCCCTCAACACCATTTCCGGAGACCTCATACTTCACACGCTCCACAACGCTGCATCCGGCCAAAGCCGCGGACACGATCACCGTCAGAATCACACAAACCAAAGTCCGCCGAACGATTGTCCCCCTGTTCCTTTTTAAATACATATAAACCTCTCTCGTATCCGTAATCTATTCATGCCCAGCCCAGTTTCCGGTACTCCTGATACGGTTCACTCCCGCCTCTCCCATCGGTCGCACAGCTCATGGATCTGCCGCGTAAATTTCTCGAGATCACGGTTCGCGCCGCCCTCATTCTGGCGGATCACGCCGATCAGCCTTTGTCCGGCCGCCAGCAGTCTCGCGAACGTCTTGGAAACCTTCGAAGCTGCCGCCACCGGCTGCTCCTTCTTGATCCGAACAGGCTCCGCCTGATATACAAAACGTCCCAGCGCCAGATCGAACTCCGTGCCGGAGTACGGCGCATACGCATCAAGCCCCAGCTCATCCTGCAGCCTGTTGCAGAAAATATCACATACGCTATCCTCACCATGCACCACGAAAACCTTCTGCGGTTTTTTCTTAAAATGTGATATCCATTTCATCAGGCCCTGATTGTCTGCATGACCACTGATACCCGGCAGCCTGCAGATCTCCGCCTTGACCTCAATCTCCTCACCGAACAGCTTCACATTAGTCGCACCCTCGAGCAGATTACGTCCCAACGTCCCGACCGCCTGATATCCGACAAACAGAATCGTCGACTCCGGCCGCCACAGATTATGCTTCAGATGATGCTTGATACGGCCCGCATCACACATGCCGCTCGCCGAGAGGATCACCTTCGGCTTCACATCCTCGTTGATCGCCCGCGAGTCATCACTCGTCACAGACGTCTTCAGACCATGAAAACCGATCGGATTAATCCCCTTCTGGATCAGCTCGACTGCCTCATCGTCAAAATCACTCCACATATGCTCGCGGAAAATATTCGTCGCCTCAATCGCAAGCGGACTGTCCACCCAGACCTCAAACCCGTCATGATTTTTCACAAGCCCATCCTGCTTGATCTGCCGGATGAAATACAGCATCTCCTGCGTCCTGCCGACCGCAAACGACGGAATAACAACATTGCCGCCCCGGTCAAATGTCCTCTGAATGACCTCCGCCAGCGCCGTCGCATAATCAGGCGGTACATCGTGGCTGCGGTCGCCGTACGTCGACTCCATCACCACATAATCCGCCGACTCCGGATAATGCGGATCGCGGATCAGCGGCTGATTCACATTGCCGATATCTCCTGAAAAAACAATTTTCTTCTCAATACCCTTCTCACTGATCCACACCTCGATCGACGAAGATCCCAGCAGATGCCCCGCATCAACAAACCGAACCCGAATCCCATCCGAAATCGTATATTCCTTTTCATAAGTGCATCTCACAAAACAACGCAGCGCGCCGACTGCATCATCCATATCGTACAGCGGCTGTACCGCCTCGCGGCCCGCCCTTTTACCCTTGCGGTTTTTCCATTCCGCCTCGAACATCTGAATATGCGCGCTGTCACGCAGCATAATCTCGCACAGATCCGCCGTCGCCGCCGTTGAGAAAATCTGCCCGCTAAAACCATTTTTGTACAGAAGCGGCAGCTTTCCCGAGTGATCCATATGCGCATGCGTCAGCAGCACCATATCAATATCTCCCGGCTTCACCGGCAGCTCTGCATTCTCGTAAATATCCGGCCCCTGCTCCATACCGCAGTCAACCAGAATGCGCTTCCCGCACGCCTCCAGATAAAAGCAGCTCCCGGTCACCTCATGCGTCGCACCCAAAAAAGTAAGTTTCATTCTTAAGCCCCCTCGCTTAAAACAGTCTGAGCCCATTTTAGCATGGAGGCAAAACAAAGTCCAGCTATTACATAAATCCAAGCCCGCCAATATTTTTCTATAAGTTACTGTTCCCGGCAATGCTGGCCGCTCACAGCAACATGCTTCGCGAGACAGTGGATGCGTGAATAGCAGCTTCTATAACGTAACAAAAAATCCCCCGCAATCTGCTCCGCATTTCCATGCCACACAACAGATTGCAGGGAATTTCACTTCCGGCGGTTGCTCCGCCTCAGTCAAAATTTTTGATCACTTCTTCATAATATTTAACTGTTCCGTTTCTTCACAATTGCAATACAAAATCCATAAATATCATCTCTGACGATGAAATTATGCAAATCATATTCTTACGGCCCTGGCAGCAGGTGCTTCGGCCTGTGCCAAACAGTTAACAATACTTCAGCATACCAGAGCAGCAGATGCCTTCGCCATCCTTCAAAAGCACCGGTCTATGATTCAGTCCGTCTCTGCAGATCGCTGCAACCGACGCATCGCTCATCTCCTCCGCAGATCCGATCAGATAATATCTACGCCCATCCTCAGGCAACGACAGTTCCTTCCCGTCATACTGAGAAATCGCGATGAACCGCACTGCTTCCAGCTCCTCTTTCGCCTCATTCCTCCATCTGCCGACCGCGAGCTCTCCGCCCGTCTCCGGCAGCAAAAGCGTTCCGACAGGATATGGAAAGCTCCCATCCGTCCGCTTAAATTTGCACGCATCATGATCCTGCTGATAAACACAGCCGAGCGCGCACGCATAACCATCCGGTTCCGCCTCATGGCAGCAGCGTTTCCCTTCATCGAGGACCTTCACATTCATGACACAGTCCTCAAATACATCTGCCAAAGACTTTCCCGCTTCCGGTTCCTGATCCAGTCCATGCAGCATTGCAACCGCATTTTCCCCACAGCACTGTACCCAAAGGCCCCAGCCAGCAGCGGAAAGCTTCAAATGATCCTTACACCCGACGGCATCCTGCCCTGCCAGTTCATCTTTTCCTGACGGCGCATCCTTTCTTTCCGCCCGCGTTTCCGACACAATTGATCCCTCGCCACACGACAGTTGGATGATGTTTTTCGCCCCGATTGACTTCCACACTTCTGCAGGTGTCGCTGGTGGCAGTACAACCGTACCGACCTCCAGATCCCGCAAAATATTCTGTGCAGCAGCCATCACATCATCGTCAACACTGCCCAAAATGACAAAATCCACCGTTTTCGGGCATAAAAAAAGCACATGCCCGGCAGACGCCTGTTTTCCGGACTTTCCGCTGCCCTTCAGATACAAAAATGTGCAATGCTCTCCATTCCTCGAATCCTTTACTTCTCCAAAATGGACAAAACAAGACATGGTCTCCTCATACAGAAACCGAAAGTATTTCATGTTCATCATTCGTTTCCCCTTACTCCCTGTGCGATGCCCTCACGGCAGGATTTTCCCCGTTTCCTGCCGTGAAAATCTTTATCAAGATCTGCATCGCATTCTTTCATGAATGCTTCACCAAAGCCATTGTAATGTAAGCTGTCTCTCTTTGGTGTGTTATTTGTTGTTACCATATTTTTCAGACCTAAAACACTATGAGCTTCCACAAAATTTCACCACAAAACACGTTCAGCCAGAAGCCCCTCCGAACTCTCTCCAGCCTCCCCTCCACTTCGCGCCGCCACTAAATCATCATTCTATCAGCCGGGCAAATCTGCTGCTCATTGAATGCATGTTCTGAAAATGTTCCGCATTTTCCCGCGCCAGCTTTTTAATATCCCCGTTGCTGCGCTGTTTCATGCTCCCATCTTCAGAACACCTCGCATTTTCAATGACCAACACCTTGCCTCCAGGCTGCAACACTCTTCGCGCTTCATCTCGGAGAATACCGAGAGGTTTTGTAATGCTTTTCTTTTAGGCAATTCGCCTGCGGTCCCGCTTAATATACCCAGATGCCGTTTGAGTAGCTGTAGATTGATTCCGTCTTCCCGTCTAGTTTAGCTACGTGCGTACCTGCAACTCGGTAATAATGACCACCAGACACGGATTTTCGAGTGCTAGTTGACACATAATATGTATTATATGCTGTTTTCGTCGGAATCACATAATCCGTAACCCAAGTTGAACCTGATAAGTGCTGCACATATAATGTAACATTTAAAGAATCAACTGTCTGATAGCAAGCAGTCGATCCACTAACACTAAACGTTCTTCCTGCTACAATTTGCAGACCTCCCGTTCCACGGCAAAGAAAAGAACCTCTCGCTAAGGGATATATAACACCCTCTGCATGATCCTCATCCGTCAGAAGCGATCCATCAACAACTGTACCTACTCTTTCATCTGCCGCAGAAACATGTATCGTCCCCATCGCAAAGCAGATTATAAAGAATAATACCATAAATTTTAATCCTCGTCTCATTTTTCCACCTCCTTCCTTTTGGTTTACATATATATAAACGCATCACAATCAAAAAACTTACGTCAGTTTATAAAAAAAATATTGATTGCACCAATTTTTTTATTTCATCCAGCGACATAATACTATTTATTATATAATATCCATTCTCATATTCCACTTCTGCCAAATAGCTTTCCCCTGAAATACCTGTATTTGTTTCCCATATTTTTATAACTGCTTTTTGTGAATTTTCCAACGTATCTTTCAATACTGCACTATCATCCAATCCCGTATATCTAACTCCTTCACCTACTATTCTGTAAATGTCAACTACAATAATTTTATCCTGATAGGAATAAAGCATCGTAGCTACGTCCTCATCAGTCATTATTTCATAATTTAAAAATTCAAATCCCTCCGGCACATTTACAAAACAAGGAGCCGGCATACTCATCTTCTCCTTTATATTCCGCAGTGCTTCCTGTTCTGCAACATCTTTACTATAAATTATATTCTCTTCATCAGAAAATTCCACAGACATATTAAATCCTAAGTTTTTTAATATTACAACTCCAGTCTGCATCAGCCATTCCCTGTTCGCTTCACTAGACATTCCGGCTCCACAGACCAACACCATCAATGACGCCGCCACACCAACCGGCATGCCCCACTTTTTAACTCTTCTGCGGCGTTTCTCCTTCTTTTTCTCAACCCGTCGTCCCATTTCCATAGCGCGCCGATCCTGTTCCGGCAGCATCTGATACAGCCGATCCAGATCCTCCTGTGTCATCGACACACCATTTTCTTTGCTATTCTGACTTCCCAAATCGTTTCTCTCTTCTAAATTTTCTTTTGCTTCTTTACCTTCTATCTCCATACTTTTGCTCTGATCTTCCTGATCTACAGTCTCTACTATCTTACTCTGTCCTTCCTTATCTCCTGCCTCAACGCATCTCTCCCGGCCTTCACGTCCCTTCTCTTCTTTACCTCCTACCTCTGCTTCGCCTCTCTTACCGTCTCTGTTCTCTTGCCATTCTTCGCCCCTCTTATCGTCTCTACTCCCCTCATCATCATCATCGCGCTCCTCACCGTCTTCGCCCTCCTCCATCTCATCCTCCTCTTCCCACAGCCCTTCCTCCTTCAGCTTCCCAATAATCACATTCAGGAAATCTCTGGACAGACTGACGCCTGCAAGAGAAGGATCATTGTTCAGTTCTTCCTCGAGAGCATCCGCCTCCCGGTCAAGGCGCTCAAGAATGAGACTGTCGACCTGATCCTGCTCCTGATCATTCATCGCTGTCGGCATCGGCACTATTTTATTTGTTTGTCTCGTTTTTCTCTTTTCTTCACTCATTGAACACCCAAGTCCCTTCTTGACTTTTCCCCGATAGAGGTTAAACTGTAAATACAGGAAACGAATGAATCCATTTCCTGTTGCGCCAATTGCGAGCCGTCAAAACGGTATTTCTATCGCAATCATGTGTAATTTATTGAATCTGGAGGACATTTATGAAACGAATTATTCTCACTGGGGGCGGTACTGCCGGTCATGTCACTCCGAATATCGCGTTGATTCCGCGTCTGCGGGAGCTCGACTACGATATTCAATACATCGGCTCCTACGACGGTATCGAAAAGAAACTGATTGAGGAGTTCGGCGTCCCGTATCACGGGATTGCTTCCGGGAAACTGCGCCGTTATTTCGATCTGAAAAACTTTTCCGATCCGTTCCGTGTAATAAAAGGATATTTTCAAGCCAGAAAATTACTGAAAAAGCTGAAACCCGACATTATTTTTTCAAAAGGAGGCTTTGTGACCGTCCCTGTCGTTCAGGCAGCCAAAACGTTCCATATACCTGTGATCATCCACGAATCCGATATGACGCCCGGCCTCGCGAATAAGCTTGCGATCCCAGCGGCATCAAAGGTGTGCTGCAACTTCCCTGAGACCGCCAAATATCTCCCGGAAGGCAAAGCTGTCGTCACAGGATGTCCAATCCGTGACGAACTGCGCAGCGGCAACCGTCTGGCAGCGCTGAACTTCTGTGGTTTCCCCGCAGGCAAGCCGGTCCTGCTCGTGATCGGCGGAAGCCTCGGCTCGGTCGCGGTCAACCGCGCCATACGCACAATCCTTCCACAGCTTCTCAAACAGTTCCATGTGATTCACCTGTGCGGGAAGGGCAATCTTGACGAATCTCTGAACAACACTCCGGGATACGTCCAGTTTGAATACATCAAAAAGGAACTGGCCGATCTCTTTGCCCTTGCGGATATCGTCGTATCCCGCGCCGGTGCAAACGCGATCTGCGAGCTTCTCGAGCTTCGCAAGCCCAACCTGCTGATCCCTCTCCCGGCTGCTTCCAGCCGCGGTGACCAGATTCTCAATGCAGAATCGTTCCAGAAGCAGGGCTTCAGCGAAGTGCTGAAAGAAGAATCCATTACGCCGGAGCTGCTTCTTGCGAAAATCCAGCAGCTCTACGAGAACCGAACCAGCTACGTCCTCACAATGGAGAAAAACTCCGCAAGCAATGCGGTAAACAAAATTATCTCCCTGATCGAAGAAACCACTGCAAAATAGAATCATTCTTATCTCCCAGGAGCCAAAGCCTTCTGGGAGATATTCCGGGAGATACTCCAGAATATATTCCGGGACATATTCTGAAACATCAGATAAAGCGTGAGGCTGCCGCAGGTTCCAATTTACTCTGCGGCAGCCTCCTGCTTTACCTCAGTAATCCGAGTATTCGTCCCCGAACCGTTTTTTGATAAATGATCTTATTCTGTACATTCTCGCAGTCAGGACCGCGACTGAAACATTCAGTCTCTTAGCCGCTTCCTCATACGATAGGCCCTCAATGCAGATCAACTCGAGCGCCTCATACCACCCCTCATTCTTTTCCCGGACCGCCCGCAGAATTTTATCGGTCAAAATCCTTCTCTGCAGTTGCTCCTCGTGCTTTTCGATACATTCCTCAACCAGAAGATTTCCGGCCTCCTCAAGAGTTGTATCAACGAAATACTCTTTCTTCGCCTTCACTCTCCGAAGATGATCAACGGCGGCATTTCTCGCACATCTGGACAACCATGCCTTCGCATGCTTCTTATCCACTTTGTCCATATTGGTGTACAGCGACATGAATACCTGCTGACAAATGTCCTGTGACGCATGATAGTCTCCAGTTTCTTTCATCGCTATACGCATTATGAAATCCTTGTATTTATCAAAATAATCCACGAACACTCTGCTTTTCATAAGCCCGCCCTTCTTCTCTTTCGTAAAAATTTCTAAAACTACAGTATTTCATAGTGTAGAGTCTGAGCGTCGTCAGCTTTGGCAGAATTATTACCTGAATAACGCAATTATTTCATTTTTATCCTCTTCCGTCAATTCTCCATGCGGCCACTTGATATTCACAGTATCATTCTCATACCGCGGTATCACATGTACATGAAAATGGAATACACTCTGCCCTGCAGCTTCGCCATTATTCTGGACAAGATTAATTCCATCCGCATGAAGTCCGTCTTTCAACTTCGCCGCAACCTGCTTCGCAACAATCAATACTCTTGCTGCTACATCGTCCGGCAATTCGAAGAGATTCGCCGCGTGCACCTTGGGGATAATCAGTGCATGTCCTTTCGCTCCGGGGCCGAGATCCAGGATCACACGGAAATCATCATCTTCATAAAGTGTTGCAGACGGAATGATTCCATTTGCAATTTTACAAAAGATACAGTTCTCTTCCAAAATATCCAACCTTCTTTCTTTCACACTGGACAGCGTTACATTACTTCTTAATTTTAAAAATACTGTCGCAATTTGTCAATAAAATATCGTTGATAATTTTAAAATAAAATGATAAACTTCTCACTGTTCCTAAATAAAACCATTTATTCTGTATTTTTTCAGAAAGTGTACCATTATGAAAAATATTTCCACAAATTGTCCTGACTCTGAAAATCGTTATCACTACTTTATCTCACAACTCTCACATGAAATCCGCAATCCGCTCACCCTGATCTACAGTTCTCTGCAATTAATTGAAGCGGACACTCCGTCTGTCGCTGACACAGATCTTTGGAATCAGGTGAAAGACGACCTCCGGACGGTCATTCATATGCTGAAGGACGTTTCCTCGCTGAACAATACGGATCATCTGAAACTGACTCCGGTTATAATCGGAGACTTTCTGTCAGGTATCAAAACCTCCTTCTCTGCATTGATGCACGAAAAATCTATCCGTTTTACGGTATTCTGCGATCCGGCACTCCAAAACCGCTCAATCTCTGCCGACCGCATCAAGCTGCAGGAGGCCATCACCAATCTGCTGCTTAACGCAGCCGAAACCACTTTGTCTGAACATCCGGGAATTACCTGTTCCGCCGTCGCAGAGAACGGCTTTCTCGCATTTCACGTAAAAGACAACGGCCCCGGTATACCGGAAGAGTACCTCGATACGCTGTTTGATCCATTCGTAACACACCGCCAGAACGGCACCGGCCTCGGTCTCTCGATCGTAAAGAAAGTCGCGACGCTGCACGGCGGAAGCATTTCCGTAACAACCTGCACCAAAGAGCCCAAAACCGGAACTGATTTCTGTCTGCGGCTGCCTTGGTAAAATATCGCAACCGCTTTTCCAAAAAAACAAGCCGTAGTTTTGTTGTATAAGGAAAACGCCACAAATTACATTATATTTCGAAGCGATGCAGTTCACTCATACCATTCCACAGAATAACGAATCTTCAGCTTCCTGTAGAACACAAGCGCCAGCACAAATCCCGTCACGAGACCGCCGATATGCGCACAGTTGTTGATTCCGCTGGCCGTCAGTCCCTGCAGGACAGACAATACCGCCATCATCAGAAGACGCCGCCCGGAATAGTCCTCTATCCTGCCCTTATTGATAATCACCGCACATGCTAAAGCGCCGATCACAGCAAATATTGCTCCTGACGCGCCTGCGGATACGGAGTAATCCTCCGTATGCAGTTCATACAGGACAGAAACAATATTTCCGGCAATCCCGCCTGCCATGTAAATCAGCAGATAACGCACTTTCCCCGCCATCTTTTCCAACGTATCGCCGAGAAATATCAGGACAAGCATGTTGTAAAACAAATGCTCAACTCCAAAATGCAGAAACATGCTCGTCACAAGCTCATAATATTTCCCGTCCACAACGTCCATCGTCAGACAGGCTCCGTGAACCGCCATAAAAAAGCCGTCCTCCGTGTCCCCCATCAAACTGAGTACAACGAACACAATCACATTAATCGCTACAATAATCAGATTCACCGGCTGTCTTGACTTCAAAAAAGCAGTTATCTCCCGCATAGCAAATTCCTCCCGATGCCTGCAATATCCCATAATCACAAAACACATGCTGTGCCCCACGGCCTGCATTTGTTCTGCTTTCACATATATCTTGATTATAGTCATCTGTCTCCGGCAAATCAAGTATTGCATTTCTCTTTCCTTTTGTGTATGATGCAAAGGAGTTACTGTTCACCGAGTGATCTGCAACACGCGGAGAGAATACTACCATACAGAAAAGAGTATATTTATGAATAATCTTGCATACATTAAGCTGATAGAAGAAATTTCACTAAACGCATGGCCCTCACATAAAATCGAGCTATACGACGGATGGCTGATTCGTTTTTCTCACAATTATACACATCGCACCAACAGTGTCACTCAGGTCGGCGCATCCCTGATCCCGGTTGAGGAGAAGATCTCCTACTGCGAAAAAATCTATGCGAACTACCACACTCCTTCTATCTTCAAAATCAGCCCGCTCCTCGATCCATCCTTTGATGAGCTTCTTGATCAGCGCGGCTATGAAATTCAGCACACAACCGAGGTTATGACAATGGACTTTCAGAATTTTCATCCGTATCAGTCTGTTGCCGCCGAATATGAATACTACGGCAGAAATTCCGGTCTGCCCTCCTTTATCGTCTATCCTGACGATGTAATTGTACTTCTTCAGGACCGCATCACGGACGAATGGATCACGTCGCTGTTCCGTCTGAATGGTACAACGAATCCGACGCTGCGCCGCATCGTTCCCTCGATGTTCAAAGCAATTCCGAAGGAAACAATCGTAGCAAGCATCGAAATCGACGGACGCATGGTCGCATCCGGGCTCGGCATCATGGACCGCGGCCATGTCGGGCTGTACGCGATCTATGTAGACGCAAGCTGCCGTCGCAAGCGGTTCGCACATGCAATCTGCAGTGCCATTCTGACCGAAGCGCACAAGAAGAATGCTGAGCATGCTTATCTGCAAGTCGTAAAAGGGAATACCATCGCGCATCACTTGTACTCCTCTCTCGGTTTTGAAGATCTGTATACTTACTGGTTCCGGGCGAAGTGCCTCAACTGAAGGCGCTTCGTTCGAACCGCTGTCCCGTCTCAACTGCCTGATACTCCACCTCTGCAAAGGTAATTCTGTCTCCCGGGACAAAAGCTCTCCTTTCCTGTGGCCTCAATCGCTCTCCGTTGACAAAGGTTCCATTTTTGCTGTTCAAATCCCTGACATAATATCCTTCATCGCCCTGCTCCACCTGCGCATGTACCCTGCTGACAGTCGCAACATCAAGCAAAATATCCGATTCTCCCCTCTGCTTTCCGATATACTGTGGCGTCCTGCTGACATAGATATCGGGGAAGGCATTCCCGCTCCTGTCGGGAATGCAGATCAGACGGATTCCTTCGGCTTTTGAATCAGGCACCAGACAACGTGTTTCCTCCACAGGTTCTTCCTGCGGCTGCTTCGCATACATCTCCTCCCGCAGCTCACTATATTCCTCATTTTCTTCCTCCTCCCACCACTGCTCCGTCTTCTGCTGTTCTTCCTTTTTATGTCTCCAATATTTGTTCACCAATGTCTCAACAGAGATCATCAGAAAAAATATTCCTCCTGCCTCTGCCAGCTCAATAACTCCAAGATAGAATACCGCTTCCAGAGCAACCGTAAGAAACAGCGCTGAGATCAGCACCGCCGGATGGATCCGCTCAAAAATCCAGTCTACCGTCCCCTTCACGCGGGATTTCTTTTTCCGCTCCTTATGAATCACATGGTAGGGATTCTCTTTGTCCTCCACCTGCCACCCCATAGAACCTTCACGCTCAGACCTCCCCGGCCCGGATAAAGCATCGGAAAGACCAATCTCTATTCCCCCTCTACCTGCGCCATCTCTATACTTGTGCGAATTATTTGAGGACTGATCATCTGCCCTCCTGTTTCCGAATCTCTTCTTATATCCGTACGAATCACCTGAAGACTCACCTTCTGTCCACCCGATCCCCGGCTCTTTCTCATACCTGTGCGAATTACCTGCGGACTTACTTTCTGTTCGCCCGATCCCCCGCTCTTTTTCATACCTGTGCGAATTACCTGCGGATTCACCTTCTGTCCGCCTGCCTCCAAATCCCTTCTTATATTCATACGAATCACCTAAAGGCCGACCTTCTGCATTTCCATTGCCTGGCCCGTTCTTGCTCTTCCCGCCACCGTTTCTGGCTTCTCGTACCTGCCCTGATCGCTCGTCTGCACACATCCCCTCCATTTGCTCTCTGAATCCTGCATCTGCTCCCAGCAGCTCCTGCGGCATCCATACTCCGTTTAATGGTTCCTGCATCCCTCTTTGGCCTGACGCAAGTACATCCCTGATTGTCTGCCGGAGACTGAAATTTTCTTCAGTTGATCTCTGATAAAAGCTATACCCAAGAACCACGGCCTGCCGGTCTTCGTGATCCAGCCTTTTTAAAATGAACTCCGCCAGTACGGTGATCGGATATTCCCTCACTCCCGGCAGATAGCAAAGCAGAACCTTGTTTCTTTCAGGATTCAGGTAAATAAACTGCGGATCAAACACAAGCTGATCAGCATTCAGAAGATATTTCTGCAGCTCATCAAGTGTATCTCTGATTCCCGACAGCAGCATAAGAATATCCTGGCTGCGCATCAGTCTTTTCTCATATATGCTCTGCAGCGGCTGTCTGGATGTAATCTCATAGTGAAGATACAGCCTGCCGTCTTTTCTTGCACTGTGAAATGAAAGAAGCCCTGCTATCTCATTCGTCTCCGCCATACGAAGACAATAGCTGTCCTCCCCATCCTCCGGCGATTCCAAAATAAGATAATTATTCTGAAGATCCCTCTTATATTCCGCGTTCAATGCTTTCCTCCAATCATCCGTTAGCTACCTGCAGCACTCTTCCTGCACTCCTCATCGATCCTCTTACATCGGTAAATTTACTGCCTTTTTCATCATTGATCAGCAAATTCACTGCACTTTTCATCTAGCATTCTCTATCAGCAAATCCATCGCACTTTTCATCACTCATCAACAGATTTACTGCATTTCTCATTTGTTATCCCCCATCAGCAATTCTCCCGCGCCGCGTATCTTGCGGATTGTCTCTGCCGCATCCAGCACCCTGCTGCTCCAGGACTTCTGAATATTTACCTTGCCTGCAGTGATATAGTTCATGACAAACCCCGGAAACGGATATACGGCACTCCACGACGCTGCAGCCTCTTTTCCTCCCGGCGAAATGCTTCCTTTCAGACTGGTGCTTCCGAGCAGGCGGCTCTGCGACAACAGCTTTTTAGCCTGATCCATTGCGGTTTTACGCTCCTTCGATGTACAAAAACTGCTTCCGGCCGCGGCCGTCTCACACACAGAGCTCTGGATCACAGCCCTGTCATGCACATAAAACGTGCACAGAAGCAACGCCGCAAGCACATAAAACGTTATCGACACCACAAGCGCCGCTTCCACCGTGTAGCTCCCGCACAATCCCCACCTACCCTCCGCCCGGGCAAGTACTTTACCGTTCTCCTGCGCCCAGACAGATCCGCCATAACCGTTTCTTTCCGAGATGAGCCCTCTACTATTCTCCCTGCTCCAAACGTCTCTTTTCTGTCTAATCTTTCGTATGAAATGTCTACCCATAAAATCATTCCTTCCCTCGTTGCGGTTAACACCAAAGCTGCCCCGCCAAACAATTTTTATCCCCCGGCTCTGAATATCCCCAGCACAAGGATCCCCGCCGCAAGAAACGGCGCAAAGGCCATCTCGCTTTTTCTTCCTTTTCTGCAAACGCTCAGCAGAATAAGCGCCCATATCCCGGAACTGAAAAATGCCGTGCACAGCACTGCCATACAATCCGAAAAGCCAATCGACATTCCGCACAGCAGAATCAAAACACTGTCTCCGTACCCCAGCCCCTGTCTGGTCAGAAAGGACAGCGCCAGGCAGAAAATTCCCGGAATGATACCGGCCAGCATTTCCATGATTATCGGTATACTCTTTGATAATGCTGCGGACGCTCCCTGCGCCCCGCAGTCTCCAACTATCTGGATGGCCCTGCCTCCTGACAGAAGAACCAGGTAGACCGCCAGAATTCTTTTATCTATCTTCCTCCATCTCAGATCTGTGACCGAACAGATCAGAAATACCGATACCGTTAAAATATACTGATACAGCTCCACACCGTTTTGTCTCCCCTCCGCTATTTTCCTTTCCCGCATTTCGAGCAGGGCCGCAGACTGCCTGCCTCTTCCTTTGATATCTGACGCACTGTCCTTTTCAAACCGCTGCATGTAAGAGAGCTGTGATACCGGTTGCCCTCCTCGGTAATATACACGGTACTGCCGAAGCGGCCGCCGCACTTCTCACACGGATGGTAGATAGAACCGTTATTATTGCGCAGCAGATCAAGCGCGCCTATATCGACAGCCCTGATCGAAAGCCTCAGATGTGTGCAATCAGGATCATCATGATATACCGTACCCGTCTTCGTCACATAGACCATCTCCTGCGCATCTCCGTCGCCCGAAGCTCCGTCTCCATCCCCGCCCGGCGGTATTCGACCTGTCCACGCCCTGACCTTTGCCCTCTGTATGAAAAAACTCCCAGGGAGCTTCACAACACCAATCGGAGACCGGATCTGATAGGTCAGGACCAGATCTATCATCTCATCTTCCTGCAGGAACGAAGACAGCAGCATATTCGCATTCCTGACACAGGAAGTATCCCCGGCCTGTTTCATCACTTTATTCTGCGCATACGCGGCCGATAGCGCTCCGACTGCAAATTCTGCGAGTCCGTCCGTCTCTCCTCCGTACCGTTTTGTGTAGGCTGCTACCGCCATTCCCTTTCCTGTATCCGCCATCGCGGTTCCGAATTTAACCGCCGTCTCCATAACCCTTCCGTATTGAAGCGCGCCTACCATGAAGAACAGAAACAACGGAACTACAACGGCGGCCTCCACGGTAAGAGAGCCCGAAAGAGGGGCAAAAAAGAGTGTTCTTATACTACGCTGATGTAAAGATTTTATAAGATTCTTATGGGGAGAGAGATTTTCCTTTCTTGCTTCAACACATATTTCCAACAGGATTGAATGACACAGTTCTAATAATTTCCGGAACAATTTGCGAATATATAAGAACACCCTTTTTCACCTCCCCTTCTGCCCAATAGCCCGATGCTCAATACGCCACACTTCCCTTCTGCGTAATTCTGACATCTGCGGATGACAGTCCCATGACGACCTGCGGAAGTCCCAAAAATACCTGCCCGCAGCCCCATTTTGTCTCCGTCTGCACACCAACGATACAATTCTCCGCTTTGAAGGATTCCGTTGCCTTTGACTGCTGCAGCTCCGACTGCATCATATCCAGCCCTCTCATCTTCTGCTTATCACGCGATCCCAGATATAGCAGAATCCTCAGATAATCCTGATAGGACAGGCCTCTGCCCTTGTCCTTCGCGCCTTCCTCAAGAATCTCCGTGATCCGCCCGAGATTTTCAAGAGGCAGCGCCCATGTCGACGCATCCTTTGCCAGCGGTACTTTTCCCTTATCCAGCAGGATTCTCACATCGATTAGACTCTCGGCGTACGCCCATGCCAGCAGCAGCGCGTGCTTCGTAGCCTCCGTTACCGCAGGCAGACCGAGCCACGCCGTCAGAGTCAATGCGAGGGAACCTGCCTGCGACTGAATTTGCTGATCCTGCAGACAATACAGATAATTCATGCCCTCCCGGAGCAGTAACAGCCTCCCCGCCACATACTTCATATTCGCTTTGTCTGAGGATCTGCCGCCAAGAATATATTCAAGCTGATATTCGAGCCCCTGTCCTTTTTCTTCGCTGAGGAAATTGGGGAAATACCGTATCAGATATTCCCGAAAAAGGACATCCGACACCATGCCGCTGTGCTCCTTCTCGAGCTTCATCGTACCTTTTTTGAGAAACTGTCTCGACGGCAGACGGAGCACCCGCACGCTTTTATCCGAGATCTCTTTATCCCCGGCTACGATTTCCAGCGTTGTCTTCTTGCAAAGCTTTGCAATCTCCTTTAACGGATTATTTTCCGGTTCCGCCGGTACCACGGCGGTTGTGCCGTTTTCAAGAGCCTCTGCCTCCGCTTCTGATTCCAACTGCTCCACTCTCTGCTGCTTCTCTCCTTCGAGCCCGGAAATCTGACTGTCATTCTCCTGCTTGTTTTTCTCATATTGCTTCTGCCATTTATCCGCATCCCCGGCGTCCCCCGCAAGGTCAAGCAGCTCGTCAACTGCAATTACTCCTATATTCGCCTTCATATAAGAAACTGCCTGCTGATAAAACGGCTCTCCTTTCTGGTCGGTCAAAAGCGCATAACCGCTGACCTTACTGTCATAAAGCTCAAGATTCCAGGGATCAAAGCACCAGCCATTCGGGATATCCTCCCCCGGATCGGCATTGCAGGATAAAAATTCGTACAGGCGGTCATTGACCTTCTGAATCTGGAAAGAGCCGTTGCCATACGTTCCATCCAACGCAAAGATTTCATATTTTTCCAGCAGCTCTCTCTCAAACTCTCCCATCAGTGAAAATGTCCCCATGCCCGTTATATTGGCCGTCTGTGCCCTTGCTCCCTGAACTCTTGCGGATTCCACGACTGCGCAGATCAGGGACAGGAACAGAATACACGTAAGACTTAAGAATATTGTGATCGATCCCTTCTGCCCGTATCTGTTCATGCTTCCTCCTTATAAAGCTGCGAATGAACGGCTGCCTTATACGCTGTTACTCTGACTCACAATTTTACTGAAAATGCTGTTGACAAGGCTTGTGAGCTGCTTCTTGAAAATCAGCACAAGGCTGATCAGAACCACGAGGATCAGAATAATCTCTACTACGCCGACTCCTTCTTCCTCATCCAGAAATGACTGCAGATGATCCATAGTCCTCCTCCTTTCCAAAAATGTAATGCCAGGACAGATACCTGCCCTGAGGCTGCACACGGGACTTGCATACAATAATTACCCATGCATCCCTTGTGTACAGCACTGCAATTTAAAACGACAGGAAGGCCGGAACCATCAGCACGGCAAGCACCACACCAAGCATCAGTACCATCGGAAGAAGCAGCTTCGTACCTGCCTGCTCCCCGATCTCCCTCGCATGGTTCTTGCGGTCATTCAGGGAAGCTTCGGCTTCTGTCTCCAGAAGCGCGGTCAGGCCCTTCGCCCCTTTTTTCAAATTCTGGGAAAGCACCGCGCCTATCCGGATATATTCCGGAAGCTGGCACCGCTTGCCGAAGCGCTCATAAGCCTGCGCCTCCGGTATTCCGCTTTGCATCTCACGGCAGGTGCGCGCAACCTCCTCATAGACATATCGGATCCTGAGCCCGCCGCGCTTTTTGCGGCGTCCGCTCTCTGTCTCCTGCTCCCGCCGGTATTCTTCCGAGATCCTCATAAAAGCGCCTTTGATGCTCATGCCTGCGCCGAGCAGCATTGTCATCCTCCACATAAGATCCGGATAATCGAGCAGAAGCTGATCCTTTCTCTTCTGAGCCCGCTTATGAACCTCACTGTCCATCTCAAGGTACACACAGACTGTGACAAGCAGCGATATCGCGAGCACTGCGGAAAATGGATTCTCCGTCACATTGAGCCAGACAAGCGCCCTCCCGTCCGCGAAATCAGGCAGCGTCAGCTCATCGCTGTGGCTCTCCTGCGCATCCGCCAGCTCCACTGCCCTTTGAACAGATCGCAGAATCTGCTCCCTGTCGGATACCTTCGGCGGATATACCTTCGCATACGCAGTATAGACAGCCTCCTCTCCCGAACAATTCAGGATCGCCTGAAGCTCCACCAGCGTACCGTCCTCATTGTCGGCAGCCAGAATAGAACCATCGTCTCCGATCACGCCATACGGAACGGTCATCCAGCTTACTGTGACTGCGCCGTCCTCCATGCTCTGCGGAAACACGAGACTGCTTCTCACCTCATCGAGTGATTTGTTCTCTCCGGTAAGCATCGGCTCCAGTTCTTCAAGCGCCGTATTCAGAAGCTCTGTCTTCTCCTGATCCGTATATTTCCGCTCCTGGACCGTCACCTCAAGCTGCCTTGCCTCCTCCTCGCCTTCGATCTGTACCGTCAGTTCTTCCTTCCTGTCTCCTTCCCCGTAACCGGGCCGCCCGAGTGTCTGCATTCTGGTCGTGCCGCTGACGCCGTCATACACAAAATAACAGACAGCCGTCAGTACAATCCCTGCGGCAAGGACGCCTGCCAAAACGGTAATTTTGCGGATATAGTAATCCTTTACCGCAGTCCTGCTCCCGACCGACAGAGCAGACAACTCCTGCTGCAGCTCCGGCTTCCCCTTTCCCGGCTGATCCAGCTTCAAAAAATCTACCAGGAACGCACCCATTTTCCGTATTCCCTTACTCAAACACTACACCTCAATCTGTACAATCCGCCTGCCCCAGAAATATGCAGCCGCATACACCAAAAAGCACACCGTCATCACCGCAATCCCCGTCAGATTCCCGTACATCGGCTCGATAAACTCCGGGGAAGTCAGTCTGATATAAGCGAGAATCAGGATCGGGATCACACTCATAATGTTCTGCTCCATCACCTTGCCGGACAGGCACGTCTCAATCTCCTGCATCGTCTCCTGCTTCTGCCGGATACACGATGCCGTATTCCGTATGATACCAAGCAGATCCCCGCCTGACCGCTTCGCAGTCAGAAATACCTCCGCGAAGCTCCTGATATCCTCGATCGCACACCGCCTGCCGAAGTCAAGAAAAAGCTCCTCAAGATTCCTGCTCATCTCCATCTGCACCTCCATCAGTCCAAACTCCCGGACGATAAACGCATCCGCAGGATAAATCCTGCGCAGCTCCTTCAATGATTCACACAATGCGTTCTCAGCCGAATATCCGGCCTGCAGGGAGGCCGCGACCATCTGGATTCCGTCAAGGAACTGCCGCTTCATCTCCTGCTGGCGGCGCTTCTGCAGCGTATGTCTCCATTCCCGGATAAAAACTGCCATCCCCGGCAGCAAAACGACAAAAGCAATTCCGGAATAGAAAAACAGATAGCTGATACAGCCGTCCAGAACCAGATATGCAAGAATCGCCTGGCCCAACTCCTTTCGTGAAAACTTGTAAACAGAATAGTCCTGCCTCACACCCCCGCACACTGATACCCTGCCCGGTACAGCTTCATGCGCTTCTGCAGCTCCTGACGCTTTACGAGCCGCCCGGTAATTCTTCCGCATTCATCCTCCCCCTCCTCCTCAAAGTCAAACAACACCTGCGTGCGGATTTCTCCTGTCCCGATATCATAACCAAGAACCTCCAGGATCTGCAGCACTCTGCGCGACTTATCCCGGATGCGTCCCAGATGCACGATGATATCGATCCCCGACGCAATCTGCCTGCGGACAGCCTGCAGTGGCAGCTCCAGTCCCATCAACACCATCGTCTCCAGTCTTGATAGCATATCCTGCGGACTGTTCGCATGGCCGGTGCTGATCGATCCGTCATGCCCTGTATTGAGCGCCTGCAGAAGATCTATCGCCTCCCCGCCCCTGACCTCTCCAATCAGAATACGGTCCGGGCGCATACGCAGGCTGGACCGGATCAGATCACGTATCGTAATCTCCTTCTCCCCCTCCGTGTTCGCACCGCGTGCCTCCAGACGGACAAGATTCTTAATACCCTGTATCTGCAGCTCCGCATTGTCCTCTATCGTGATAATGCGCTCATCTCCCGGAATATAGCGGGACAACGCATTCAGGAACGTTGTCTTACCGGAACCGGTCCCTCCTGAGATAAAGATATTGTAGCCGGACCGAACAAGCCGCTCCAGAAAAGCGACCGCCTCCTGTGTCACCGTCCCCCAGCGGATAAGCTGATCCATGCCGATCGGCTCGTCAGGGAAACGACGTATCGTAATGACAGGGCCATTCAGCGCTACCGGCGGCATAACAATATTGACGCGGGCGCCATTGTCAAGTCTGGCGTCGACAATCGGCACAGACTCATTGACAATGCGGTTGCACTTCCCGACTATCTGCTGCGCAATATCCTCCAGCCGTTCCCGCGAGAAAAAATTCTTCTCCCACAGCGACAGCCGCCCGCCGCGCTCAATAAAAATACCGTCCGTTCCATTTACCATAATCTCTGTCACGGAATCATCGTCGATCAGCTCCTGCAGGATATCCAGCCT
>Ga0129308_1000727_pt1 | contig 43922 bp, 37 predicted proteins | sample L827metagenome_FD_94440 | JGI IMG/M metagenome (GOLD analysis project Ga0129308, IMG submission 94440) | Ring-tailed lemur group fecal microbial communities from Wisconsin, USA - L827 metagenome | ecosystem: Host-associated > Mammals > Digestive system > Large intestine > Fecal | place: USA... | reverse complement strand
TCGGCGGCGGAGACCTTATCGCGGGTCAGAAGCTCGTTGGTGAAACGCTGACCGTCCTTGTTGACGAGCACGGCGCCGTCCCCGCGGATGCCCTCGGAAAGAAGGGTTGCGGTGCCCTGCTCAACGGTGGGGTGCACCTGGATCTGGTCGATGTCCACCGTGTCGGCGCCGATGGCCTGGGCCAGTAGGATGCCGTCGCCCGTTGCGCCGGGCTGGTTGGTGGTGACGGCATTGAGCAGCTCGGGGCGGTACTGGGCGAGCATCTCATGGTTGGCACCGAAGCCGCCGGCGGTCACGATGACGGCCTTGGCATTGTAGGTGACGCTGGCGCCGGTGCGCAGGTCGGTCGCACGCACACCGCACACGGCGCCGCTGTCGTTGACGAGGAGCTCATCGGCGCGCATCTGCGTCACTGCGGCAACGTTGCGCTGTTCGCATTGCTCGCTCATGTGGCGCACGAGGTAGGTACCCACGGCCTCGCCGTCCTCGGGACGATGGATGCGCTTGACTGAGGCGCCGCCGGAAGTGGAGAGCTTCGTGAGAGGCATGCCGCGCTCTTCCAGACGCTCAAGGGCGGCGTTGGAGTTCTCGCACATGAAGGTAATGAGGTCCATGTTGCCCAGCTCATGGCCGCCCTCGAAGGTGTCGTTGGCGAAGAGCTCGACGCTGTCCTCGATGCCCTCTGCCTCCTGAACCTTGGTGCAGCAGGCGTTCATGCCGCCCTCAGCGCACACGGTGTTGCCGCCGGCCACGGCCATCTTCTCGATAAGCAGCACGCGGGCACCGCCGTCGTGCGCGCTCATGGCGGCGGTCATGCCTGCGCCACCGGCACCGATGATGACGATGTCATAGTCGGGGCCGTCCTGGGCGGCGGAGGTCTCCTGCGCCTGGGCGGGCGCAGTCTGGGAAAGCACACTCATGCCTGCGAAAGCGACAAGGCCGGCGCCGAGTGCGCCCGTGACGAAAGCGCGGCGGGTCAGTGCGACGTTGCGGGTGCTGGTGTTCGTGGAGTCCATGGTTCCCTCTTCCTCGTGTGCCTACAGATGTATGTATGCAGGCAGATTTTTGCCGCGCGGTCTTGTTGGGGAGCGCCCCAGGCCGTGCGGCTCGTCGCCTCGCAGCATGCATCTACGCCTGCTGCTCGTCTTCGTCCGATAGCGTGTGAAATGGTCCGTGCGAGGGGTGTGAAAAAACTCACACGCAAGGAAATTTGGGCAGGTAGAAGGTAATTATCGGATACAGGTGGTTTATTGGGGGATGTGGTAGGATTAACATACATTTCAACTGGTGAGATGTATGTTAAATCAGCAAAACACCAGTTGGCAGGTTTTTTGAAATCCTGAAATGTATGTTAATCCTAGAAGCTTGACCTTTTTCAGCCCGTGCGCGCCCGTCTGTCTCGCCCAAACGAAAAAGCGCGCCTCCCGAACTTGTGGGAAGCGCGCTTTTTAACGTGCGCGATAACATTTGGGGAAGGCGAGCCCGGAACTTGAAGCGCCCGGTAGCGCTTGTACCGTTGGTCCCGCCTTTTGGCGAGGGCGAATGAGAGCCGAAGTCCCCATTCGCCCGTTTCGTGCTGCCGGTCTTCTCGCTTACGCCTGCGTTGGCGTCTCGGCCTGGTCCTGCGTCTCCTTCTCGCTGCGCTTCTCGGCGGCGGTGCGCTCGGGCAGGATCTTGTTGAGCACGATGCACACGATGGCGCTGACGGCGATGGGGGAGTTGAGCAGGTACTGAGCCATCTCGGGCACAGTGTTCAACAGGTCGGCGGGAATGTTGAGCAGGCCCACGGCCACGGCGATCGGCACGCCGATGATGTAGAGCTGACGCTCGCTGAGCGGCTCGCCCTTGATCTGACGGAAGCCGTTGAGCAGGATGATGGCGCACACCACGGCGAACACGCCGCCGATGACGGAGGCGGGGATGGCCATGATGAGGGCGGACAGCTTGCCGACGAACGAAAGCGCGATGAGCCACACCGAGGCCATCACGAACACGCGGCGGCTGGCCACACCGGTGATGGAGATGATGCCTGCGTTGGTGGAGTAGCCGGTCACGGGCGTGGTGCCCAAAAGCGAGCCCACCAGGCAGCCCAGGCCCTCGCCGATGACGCCGCGGTTGATCTGCTCGTCGGTCATGGGCTTGCCCACAACGGAGCTCACGGCATACCAGGTACCGGTGGTCTCAGCGAGAAGCACCATATAGATGACGAGCATCGTGAGGATGGCGGAGATGTCAAACGACAGGCCGTAGTTCACGAAGGCCACGTTGGGCAGGCTGAACAGGGGTGCGGCGGCCACGCTCGAAAGGTCCAGACCGCCCATGCAGGCGGCGGCGATGGAGCCCGTGAGCAGGGCGATGATGACCGAGCACACACGCAGCGTCTTGCCCAGGTGAGGGCGGTAGACGCCCAGCATGGAGAAGGCGATCATGACGGTGGCGGAGATGCAGGCCAGCAGGATGTTCTGGCCCATGGAAAGGCTGTTGCCTTCAACGAAGATGTTGCTCGAGAAGGCGGTGGGCAGAAGCGTGAGACCCACGATCATGATGACGGTGCCGCTCACGATGGGCGGGATGAAGCGGTGCACGACGCGCTTATACAGGCCTGACAGTCCGAAGAGCACCATGCACGCGGCGCCTACCAGACATGCGCCGAAGACGGTGTCGAAGCCGTTGGCGCCAAAGTACAGGCCGATGACCGCTCCCACGGGTACGTACGAAGGGCCCTGGCACACGGGCATGCGCAGGAAGAACAACACCTGGATGAGCGAGGCCACGCCCGCGCCCAGGAAGGTGGACTGAATCAGGGCCGTGGAGGCCGTGGGGGCCAGCGCCAGCGCCGTGGCGATGATGAAGGGCGGCATGTAGGAGTCCATGGCCAAAACGTGCTGCAGGCCCAGCAGCAGCGCCTTTCCCCAAGGCAGCTTGGCATCGACGCCGACCGTGATGCCGTTTGATGCCTCATTGGCAGTATCTACCTGCGCGGTTGTGCTCTCGCTCACTCTTTCGTCTCTCCCTTGATGTGTGCCGCCGACGACCAGGCACCCCTTAGACGCCCGTCTTGAGACGGCTTCCTTACGTACAACAACAGGGATTGATTATCGACCATAGCCGCGTTTTATGCATCCGTAGGCGGATTCACACTGGTATTTCACGACCAATGAGCCAAAGCAAACCCGCCCACGGATGCGTTGCGGCGCAGATTGGCGCAGGTTAGCGCAGCGTGCTCCTGTCGTGCACGAGGGCGCCCTGCACCCAGGTCTGGCGCACGTTTTCGGGCGTTGCGAGGTAGATGATGCGGTCGATGATGTCGCGCGGGGCGCTGAACACGTTGAAGCCCGTGAGGTCGGCGCCGGCCACGCGCGTGTCAACTACCTGCATGTCGAAGGCCTGGCCGCGCTCGAAGGTGCCCACCGGTAGGCGCAGCGCCTCGCCGCCGCCGGCCGTGGCCAGCCACAGGGCTTCGGCCGAGGTGATGCGCGCCGCGCCCAGACCGCGCTGCTCAGGCGGCACGCTTGCGTCAACGCCCTCCTCCAGCATGCGCGACACCATGATGGCGTGGCGCATGTTCTCGTACATGCTCGGCGAGAAACCGCCGGAGATGTCGGTCGCCAGGCCCATGCGCACGCTCTGGCCGCGCAGGCGGCGCACCGGGCACACGCTGTTGGCGAAGTAGGAGTTGGAGACGGGGCAGTGCGCCACGGCGGCTCCGGAGCGGGCGAAAAGCTCGCCGTCGGATTCGGAGAGGAAGGTGCAGTGCGCCATGACCGACTTCTCGCGCAGAAGGCCGAAGTCGTAGAGGGCCTGCGCATCGGACTTGCCGTAGCGGGCCGGCGCCACGCTCTGCTCCCACTGGCCTTCGGCGCAGTGCGACTGCACGTAGGCGCCTGTCTTCTCGGCGATGCGACCCAGACCCGTGAGGCCCTCGTCGGTGCAGCTGGGGATGAAGCGCGGGGTCACCACGCCAAAGACGCCCTGGCGCGTCGCGGCACCGATCTGCGCGACCTCGGCGAGCAGCGTCTCGGTGTCTGCCAGGGCCTGAGCCGTTGAGGCGTCGCGGTAGAAGTCGGGATTGGCGGATGCGTCGTCCATGACGACCTTGCCCACGAGCGCGCGCTGGCCGCCCTCGGCGCAGACGCGCGCGAGCTCGATGGAGGAGGCCAGGTCGTTGCTGGCGAAGTAGACCGTCGTGGTGGTGCCCAGGCTGAGCAGGTGGCTTACCAGGTCGCGGTAGACGGGGCGGGCGAAGTCGAGGTCGGCGAAGCGCGCCTCAAGCGGGAACGTGCGCTTCTGGAGCCACACGTCGAGCGGCTCGTCGAGGGCGACGCCTGCCTGGGGCCACTGCGGGGCGTGCACGTGCATGTCCACAAAGCCGGGCAAGCCGTAGGTGCCCTGCGCCAGCTCGACGAGCGTGCCGGCGTTGCGTGCGTGCTCCACGCGAGCGGCGTAGTCGGGAGTGTCGGCGCGCACGACGTCGGTGATAAAGCCGCGCGCGTCCACCTCAATCAGCACGTTTTCGAGCATTTCAACCTCGCCGTAGCGGGGCGTGTGGAAAAACGAACCAAGGAAAGCCGTGGGTGAGATGGTGGCGGACATGCGAAATCTCCTTGCTGTCGTGGACGGCGCTTTTTCAGAATGCATAAATTGTAATTCCTTTTGTGTTTGCTGGCTCCTGTCTTGTTGCCGTTCCAGTAAAGAAGGACGGACGTGCCGTGACTTATGTCACCTACGGGCACCGTGGCTTGCATGTTCTGATAGGATGACTCCCGGAGAATTGGGAGAGGGAAAAGGAAGCACATCATGGCACTGGACTCGCTTGCCCCGGGGCAAAGCGCACGTGTGACGGCAGTGAGCGGAGAAGGCGAACTGCGTCGCCACCTGCTTGATATGGGCCTGATACCAGGCGTTGTGGTCACCCTGCAGAAAGTGGCGCCCATGGGCGACCCGCTGCAGGTGCGCCTGCGCGGATATGAGCTCACCTTGCGCGCGAGCGAAGCCGCGAAGGTCGAGACCGGCTGCGTGCTTTCCGAAGAAGAGCTGGCCAGCACCGCGCCGGCCCGTCCCCGCCCGCCCCGCGAGGATTACCGCACGAGCGCCGGCCACCCCGGCTTTGGTGAGCAGCCCGGCGCCCCGCAGGAGGGCAAGCACTCCGAGCGCGACGCCCGCCCCGAGGATGCGAAGCTCACGTTTGCCCTCGTAGGTAACCAGAACTGCGGCAAGACGACCCTTTTCAACCAGCTCACCGGCGCCAACCAGCACGTGGGCAACTTCCCCGGCGTCACGGTCGACCGCAAAGACGGCACCATCCGCAACCATCCCAACGCCACGGTGACCGACCTGCCGGGCGTGTACTCCCTGTCGCCGTATTCCAGCGAGGAAATCGTCACGCGCGACTTCCTGCTCGACGCGCGCCCCGACGGCATCATCAACATCGTGGACGCCACCAACATCGAGCGCAACATGTACCTCACCATGCAGCTCATGGAGCTCGGCATCCCCATGGTGCTCGCCCTCAACATGATGGACGAGGTGCGCGCCAACGGCGGCACGGTGCTTGTCAACGAGCTCGAGCGCGAGCTCGGCATCCCCGTCATCCCCATCGCGGCCTCCAAGAACGAGGGCATCGACGAGCTTGTGGAGCATGCCCTGCACGTGGCGCGCTTCGGCGAGGCGCCGGGGCGCGTGGACTTCTGCCATGCCGACGACGAGGATCAGAAGGCCGGCGCGCTGCACCAGTGCATCCACGCGACGATGCATATCGTGGAGCCCTATGCCAAGAAGGCGGGGCTTCCCACGCGCTTTGCCGCGACCAAGCTCATCGAGGGCGACGCGCCCGTGGAGGCGGCGCTCGCCATGCCGGCCGACAAGCGCGCGGCAATCGGCCAGCTCATCGAGGCGATGGAGCGCGACTCGGGGCTCGATCGCGAAGCCGCCCTGGCCGACATGCGCTTCTCCTTTCTCGAGGACCTCTGTGCGCGCACGGTCGTGCGTCCGCAAGAAAGCCGCGAGCACAAGCGCAGCCTTGCGGCCGACAAGGTCCTCACCGGCCGCTTCACGGGCATCCCGTGCTTCTTCGCGCTCATGGCGCTCATCTTCACACTGACGTTCGTGGGCCCTGGTGCCTGGTTGTCCGACGGCATGTCGTTCCTGGTAGATGCGGCAACCGAGGGCATCGCGGCGGGTCTTGAGGGCGCGCATGTGAACCCCACCGTGTGCTCGCTCGTGGTTGACGGCGTGTGCGCGGGCGTGGGCAGCGTCTTGTCGTTTTTGCCCGTCATTGTGACGCTGTTCTTCTGCCTTTCCATCTTGGAAGACACCGGCTACATGGCGCGCGTGGCCTTCATCATGGACCGCGCCCTGCGCCGCGTGGGCCTGTCGGGCCGCAGCATCGTGCCCATGCTCATCGGCCTGGGCTGCACCGTGCCCGCCGTCATGTCGTCGCGCACCCTGGCCAGCGACCGCGACCGCGTGATGACCATCCGCCTGCTGCCGTTCATGAGCTGCAGTGCCAAGCTCCCGGTGTACGCGCTTATCGTGAGCGCGTGCTTCCCCCGTGAGGTGCAGCCGCTCGTGATGATCGGCCTCTACGTTTTCGGCATCCTGTGCGGCGTGGTATACGCCCTGCTCATGAAGCATGCCGAGGCGGGAAGCGAGCCCGTGCCCTTCGTCATGGAGCTGCCCAACTACCGCCTGCCTTCCGGGCGCAGCGTGGCGTTTCTCGTGTGGGACAAGGCCAAGGGCTTCGTGAAGAAGGCGTTCACGGTCATCTTCCTCGCCTCCATCATCGTGTGGTTCCTCCAGGCGTTCGACGCCGGTCTCAACCTGGTTGATTCGCCCGAGCACAGCCTGCTCGCCCTGCTTGCCGGTGCCGTCGCGCCGATCTTTGCGCCCCTGGGCTTTGGCGACTGGCGTGCGAGCACGGCGATCATCACGGGCTTCATCGCCAAGGAGAACGTCGTCTCCACGCTGACCCAGCTCACGGGCGGCGACGTATCGGGTGTCGCCGCGTTCTTCACGCCGATCACGGCGCTGTCGTTCTTGGTGTTCGTGCTGCTGTACACGCCGTGCGTGGCCGCCATCGCCACCGTGCGCCGCGAAGCCGGCGCGGGTGCGGCGCTGCACATGGTGTTCGTGCAATGCGCCATCGCCTGGCTCGTGTCGTTCGCGGTGTACCGCGTGGCCGTCGTGGTGAGCGGCGCCTGGGTGCCCGTGGGCGTACCCGCCCTCGTCGGCGTGGCGGCGCTGCTTGCCCTCGTCGCGGCCTCGCTGTGCCCACGCAGCAAGCGCCTGCACGTGCGGGCCTCCAAGGGCGCGCAGGGGTAGAGAGCCGTCTCCGGGGGCCGTCTTGCCTGGTCACACTCGCTACGGGCCGCCCCAGTCGCAGTGCGGGGCTCGCGTAGGGGAGTGGTTGTGGCGGGGTTGCCTTGCTTGCTGCGCCTGTTTGTTTTGGACTTGCATGCGCGGCGCGGCGAAGCTTGCGCTTCTCAGCGCTTTCAATCGGACTTCACACGGGAGCGGCAGGGCAAATTGGCCTTGTCGCCCCCGTTTTCTTGCGCGCGAGAAAATTTAACATACATCCCAGCGGTTGAAATGTATGTTAAATCATCAAAAGCCCAGTTGGCGCGTTTTTGAAAATCCTGAAATGTATGTTAATTGCACGAGGCGATGCGGACAGGGCCGCCTGCCCCGCTCGCCAGCCCTACTTGCTCGCCCTGCTCTCCAGTTCTCCTTGCATGCGGTCGAGGTCGGCGTGCTGGAAGAGGTCGATAACCTCCTGCTGGCTGTGGACGTCGAGCTTCTGGAAGATGTGGTGGCTGTGCGTGTTCACTGTGCCAGCGGAGATGGAGAGCTCCTCCTGGATGCGCGTGGAGTTGCGGCCTGCCGCTATGAGGCGGAACACGTCGACTTCGCGGCGCGTGAGGCCGTAGTAGTCGCCGATGATGGCGCACTTGCGCTGGAAGGGAACCTTTTGCGGCGCTTGGCCGGCCGGGGACTCAGTGCGCTGCCCATGCGCGCGCTTTGCGGAGGCCCCAGACGGCGACTGCGACCCGTTGTCCGACAATGTCCCTTCGCCTATGGCCCCAGCCGACACCTCGTCCGTCTCCTCGCCGAGGTTCTGCCCAAAGACGGCGATATCGGTGCTGGTAAGGACATAGGTTCGCAAGAACGTGATGCTGATGACCGCCACCGCCGCCACGGCCGAGAAAAGCTGCGGTCCCACCCCGAGGCCCAAAAGCATGTTTGCGATGAGGGCACCTGCAATGACGCCCGTAAGCAGTGCAAGGGCGCGGCCGAAGCCGAACACCTGCACCGAGGTGAACTGAAAGCGGCTGGCCACCTCGCTGAGGATGACCCACATGAGGATTTCGAACAACGTGTAGCCCGCAGAGACCACGGAGAAGGACAGCGCGATGTCGGGGCTGGAGAGGGGCATCAGGGCAAACCCCACAATGCAGACGAAGATGGTCGGCTTGTAGAGCGTCTCAATGGTGACCTCACGAGCTGCCGCCGTGCTTCCAAGCAGGACGAGTGCGGCCACGAGAGGAACGGCGGAGTTAAGCATTTGGAACGTCTTGCCCATGGCGACGGTCTCCGAGCCGAGATACAGACCCTGCGTGATGCCAATCAGAATACCAAGCACTGTAGCGCAGGTTGCCAGCTTGAGCAGCATTTTCGTTGAGATGCGCTCGCCGAGGCTCATGCGGGCGTCGCAGTCTTCTTCGCTTGGACGCGGTATGCGGTGAAGCGCCGCCACGCAGAGAAACGGCAGCGCCACCTCCACCGCGACAGCCGCCTCAAGCGGCAGGCTCATGATGCCGAGCGTCAACGCGGCACATCCCACCGTTGCCCAAAGAAGCCCTGTAATGCATGAACGCACGTCGATGCCGACAAAGTGCCTTCCTATCGAGAGGAACACGAGCGCCGAACCTGTGCCCGTAAGCGCCGCGCTGCCCCAAAGGGCTGCCGGGGCAATGATCTGTCCGCTTGTCAGATATGGGAGGAGCGGCATGAAGCCGACCCCGCACAGCATTGCGCCCATATAGTCAAACGCCGGGTGCTCTCCCGCCGTCATCACCGGACGATGGAGCAACGCGAAGACGACGAGGGCCACGGCAAGCACCAAGACGGATGTGCGGAATACCGCGCCTGCCGCACCCGCCATTGATTCTGGAGCATAGCGCTGAAAGAGCACCACGCTGAAGAAGACGGTGGTGATCCATGTTCGGTTAAGCATATAGGCCAAGGCGCGCCACATGTTTGAGCGGCGCGCCCTGTCACTCTTTGGCAATGATTCAGTGGTCGTCTGGTCCATTGTTCCCCCGAACTTGTGATCGTCTCCTTGGGCTCAATGATACGCCTTTGCCCGCTGCAAAAATCATAAATGACATATGAGATATGGCGCTAGCTGGGCGATTTCATAAGAGCGACTTGATGTGCCAGGCCGGGCACGAGCGTTAGTGTATTTCTCGCGGGGTCGCAGGAAGTGCGGCGCCCGTTAGTATCCAAGCAAGGAGAAGGAGGGAAACATGCAAGAAAGCGTGAGCCGCCGGAGCTTCTTGAAGATCGCCGCTGCGACCGGTGTCATTGCGGGCCTCGGCATGACCGCGGGGTCGGCTCTTGCCGAGACGGACTACACGGTGTTCGACAGCACTGACACCACGCGCAAGGTTCGCACGGTGTGCCGTGGCTGCGGTAAGATGGAGTGCGGCGTGTGGGTGACCGTGGAGAACGGCCGAGCGGTCAAGATCGAGGGCGACGAGAGCGCCGGCCATACCCTTGGCAGCTGCTGCAACAAGTCGGTCTCCTCGATGCAGGCCTGCTACCACCCCGACCGTCTGCGTTATCCCATGAAGCGCACGAACCCCAAGGGCGAGGACCCCGGCTGGGTGCGCATTTCCTGGGACGAGGCCATCGACACCATCTATGAGGGCATCGAGGCCGTCCGTGCCAAGTATGGTTCGGAGGCCCTGTTCGACATGGCCGGCACGGGCCGCATGTACTGCAACCAGGGTACCTTCGGCGCCTGGTTCCATTCGCCCAACAGCTTCGGCGCCTACCAGGTGTGCAAGGGCCCGCGTCACTTCGCTTCGGCCCTGACCTCCGACTGGAACTTCAGCTGGTCGGCAACGGTCGACCGTCCCCCGGTGTTCACCATCTGGGCGTCTGGTCCCGAGTGCTCCAACTACGACGAGGCCGGCCGCTCCGTCGTTGACGAGGCGCTCAACGCCCCCACGTTCATCTCCGTCGACCCCCGCACCACGAACCTGGGCAAGGAGTCTGACATCCACCTGGCACTCAAGGGTGGCACCGACACGCCGCTGGCTCTTTCCATGTGCGACGTCGTCATCAAGAACGACCTGGTCGACTGGCAGTTTGTGAAGCGCTGGACCAACGCGTGCTTCCTGGTCGTCGAGGACAAGGAGCCCTCGGGCCCCGAGCTGCCCCACATCTGGCACGGCCCCACGAACATCAAGACCACGCTTCTCACCCAGGCCGACCTCGAGGAAGACGGCAGCCCCTACAAGTACATGGTGTGGGACCAGGCTACTGAGTCTCTCAAGTGGTTCAACGCCAGCGCCGACCGTCGCCTCGCCGACCCCGAGTGGGACCCCGTCACCGACGAGGAATGCAACATGTGGGAAGGCGAGAAGCCTTGGAAGCGCTATGACGGCGACGGCCCCCAGGACGAGTGGTCGCGCAGGAACTTCGAGGGCACTGAGGCCGACACCGTGAAGTCTGAGTTCTCCCAGGGCTTCGTGCCGAACCTCGACGACTTCGAGTCCATCGACCCCGCGGTCTACGGCGAGTTCGAGGTGACGTTCAAGGACGGCTCCACCCACACCGCCATCCCCGTGTGGCAGAAGTTCGCCGAGCGCTGCGACGAGTATGCCCCCGAGATCGCCGAGGGCATCACGGGCGTTCCCGCTGCCGACATCGAGAAGGCCGCCCTGGTCTATGCCACGCGCGTCGACGAGCGCTGGGGTAACGGCGGCATCATGTACCAGCTCGGCGTTGAGCACCACGGCAACGGCGTGCAGAACTGCCGCGCCATCGAGATTCTGACCGCCATCACCGGCAACACCGACACCCCCGGTGGCCAGCGCGGCTCCACCAAGCTCGACATGAACTACATGGGCAACTTCGGCCTGGCACCCTATGACCCCAACGCCGATCGCTCCTGCGACGGCACGAAGCGCCTCGGTGCCGACACGCACCCGCTGCTCAACTGGTGGGGCATGTGGGCCAACTCCAACTCAATCGCCGAGGCCGGCGCCACCGGCAAGCCCTACCCGCTCAAGGGCGCCATGTGCGGCGCGGGCGACTTCATGAGCATGGCTAACTCCACGCTCATGTGGGAGTGCCTGAAGCAGCTCGATTTCTTCTTTGACATCGACCTGTGGCATCACCCCACCAGCGAGCTGGCCGACATCATCCTGCCTGCCCGCCACTGGCTCGAGGTGCCGCTGCCCCGTCAGTCCCAGGGTGCTTCCGGTGCCCTCGGTGCCTGCGTGCCCGTGGTCGAGCCTCTCGCCGAGTCCCAGTACGACCCCACCATCGCCGAGATGCTGTACCAGCGCGCCGGCATCCAGTGGGGTTGGGACGCCGAGAACCCCTATCCCACCATGGAGGAGCAGCTCGACTACGTCGTGCGCGAGGTTGCTCCCTCTTGGCAGGACTTTGTCCAGCAGTTCCAGGACAACGGCTGGTGGGACGTCAAGAAGATCCATCCCGATGACTGGGGCACCTACCGTCGCTTCATGACCGGCTTCCTCAAGAAGGACTACACCCAGGTTCCTTCGGCTCAGACCGTCGTCCCCGGCTTCAACACGCCCACGCAGAAGCAGGAGATTTGGTCCACCATCATGGAGACGGCTCACGGTGCGGCCGCGGCTCTGCCCGACTACGAGCCCAACCCCGACACCAAGGTCATGAACCCCGAGCTCTGGGAGGAGTACCCGATCGAGTGCCTCACCGGCCGCCGCATCCCGGTGTACTTCCACTCCGAGCATCGCCAGCTTCCCTGGTGCCGCGAGGTTTGGCCTGTGCCCAAGATGGAGATCAACCCCGAGGATGCCGCTGAGCTGGGCATCGAGCAGGGCGACTGGTGCTGGATCGAGAACCCGCACGGCAAGATCCGCCAGACGGCCGACATCTTCCCCGGCGTCAAGAAGGGCACCATCAACTGCGAGCACTCCTGGTGGTACCCCGAGCTGTCCGCGCCTGAGCATGGTTGGCGTCTCTCTGCGGTGAACCAGCTCGTGAACAACGACATCTCCGACCCGTACTGCGGCTCCTCGGTCGTCCGCGGCTACCCGGTCAAGGTGTACAAGGCCACGGCTGAGAACTCCCCGTTCGGCAACCCCGTGCCCTGCGACGACGACGGCACGCCCATCATCACCGATGCGACCGACCCGCGCCTGAAGGCCTGGGCTCCTGTGTACGAAGGAAGGGATGAGTAATGGCACGCCTTACCATGGCGATCGACCTGAACCGCTGCATGAACTGCAAGGCCTGCAACGCTGCCTGCAAGGAGCAGAACGACGTGGGCATCGGCTACTTCTGGACGTGGGTGGACCGCAAGCAGTCCGACAAGCTTGAGGAAGACAATGGCGCCCCCAGCCACGACTTCTACTACCTGCCCATGCAGTGCCAGCACTGCGACAACCCCGAGTGCGTCACGGTGTGCCCCACCGGCGCTTCGGTCAAGGCGGACAACGGCACCGTGCAGATTGACCTCGACCAGTGCATCGGCTGCCAGGCCTGCGTCTCCGCGTGCCCCTACGGCGTGCGCTACCTCAACGTCGAGAAGAACGTCGTCGAGAAGTGCAACCTGTGCGCCGAGCGCATCGAGGAGGGCGAGCTGCCCCAGTGCGTGCTCAACTGCGTGGGTATGGCCAAGTGGTACGGTGACCTTGACGAGGGCATCGAGAACTTCGACGGTCCCCTGGGCAAGAAGCTCGGCGAGTACGTGCAGCCCTACGAGGAGGCCGACATCCATCATCTGGCCGACTCGGGCAACGGCCCGTCGTTCGTCTACATCCTGCGCAATCACACCTGGCAGGACTAGCGTTATCCCGTAAGCGAATAGTGGGGAGGGGTTGCCGCAAGGCGCCCCTCCCCACCGGCGGCGTGCTGCGGTGGACTCGCCCGTCCACCCCGAACTGCGGGCGGGCCCACCGCAGCACACAGCGAGAAAGACAAAGGGGAGAGATGACCATGAACGAGGAGAAGGTGCCCGAGGCGGGCAAGGAGCCAATCGAGCGCTCGTATCAGCCGGCGACGCAGGACCCAAACGCCCTGCTCAATGACGCGCCGGTAACCGAGGGCGCGAGCGCCGAGGAGCGTACGGAAGCCCTGTTCACGCGCTTGCATAGCTCGCGCCGCTTCTTGAACGGCATCCTCGAGTTCTGCCGCGAGGAGCGCACGGAAGGCGAGGTCACGGGCGAGGTCGCGCGCATGAGGGAACTCGAGTTCTGCATCTACGGGGCGGACGTTCTTTGCACTCATCTCGTTGAGGCGGGTGCCCTGGAGCGCATCGAACCCGAGCGGGACGATGTGCGCGTGGTGGAGATCGACGGCGTGCAGTACCTGGAGCCTGCCGGTCAAGGCGAGGAGCCTGCGGCTGGTGGCGAGGAGGGCGAGCCCGGGGTTGCTGTGGTGCGCTTGAAGACCACGCAGGTTGGCCTCGCCGCTCTTGAGCGCGAGCAAGACATGGGCCGCTTCCAGGAGATTCTCGATGAGGATGCGGGGCTGGACAACATCTATCGCATGCTTTTGGACTGCTGTGCCAACGCCGGCGGCGCCACCGCCAAAGAGCTCGGCGATGCGGTAGACGACCAGCCCGAACTGCAGGAACCGCGCCTGTACGCGTCGTATTTCTACGACAAGATGGCTGAGTGCGACCTCATCGAGTGGACAGGCAAGGCATGGGGCATCACCGAGTTTGGCAAGCGCGCCGTGCAGTATCTGGACAGCAGGGCGTAAGGGTGGCTTTGACGCAATGACTTCAGTATGCCGCACGCTTGGCTGCGACATGTAAACCGCCTGCGGTGCGGGCGAATGACCGGTATGGGAGCGGCTTGCGCGTGAGTCGCGAATAAGTTTGGGGGAAGAGCTATGGCTGAGGAAAAGGTCGGAACCGTGTGTGTCGCCGAGGAATGCGACGAGCAGGCAGCGGTTATCGCAGGTGATTGTGGTTGCAGCGCGGGTGCGGAATCTGCCGCTGCGGCGGGTATTGACGCGACGGAAGTTGGGACTGCTGGCCTTGACGCGACGGAAGCCGGAGTCGCCAGCATGACCAGCGAAGAGCGCGAGGACCTTGCCCGCGCCCACGAGCAGCGTGCTTGGATGTACGGCCTGCTGTCGCGTCTCTATCGCGTGGAGGTCGACCCAGTCTTTCTCGACCAGCTGCGTGCTATGAGGTTCCCGGCCTCTACGGGCAACGACGCTATGGACGAGGGCTATCGCCTGCTTGCGGGTTACCTGGGCCGCACGGATGCCAGTACGCTCACCGAGCTTGCGGTGGACTACGTGCGCGCCTTCATCGGCCATGGTATCGACGGCCATGCTGCCGCCTATCCGTTTGAGAGCGTCTACACGAGCGCAAAGCGCCTGATGATGCAGGGTGCCCGCGACGAGGTCCTGGCGCTCTACCGCGCCGAGGGGGTGGACAAGTCTGCCGATTGGAAAGACGGCGAGGACCATGTGGCGCTCGAGCTCGAGTTCATGAAGACGCTCGCCGAGCGTGCGGCCAAAGCCCTGCACGAGGGCGACGAGACCGAGGCCGCGCGCCTGCTCCGGGTGCAGCATGCTTTCCTCGACGACCACCTGCGCAAATGGCTCCCCACGTTCACCCGCGACATGGGCATCTTCGCCAAGACCGACCTCTACCTGGGCCTTGCCCGCCTCACCGCCGGCTTCCTCCAGGTAGAAGAGGAATTCATGGCCGAGGTGGCGTAAGGTTCGGGGGGTTGCTTGCGTAATCCATCGAGTGACGCGTGACCGTCGTGGTGAGTGACGCCTGGGTGCCCGTGGGCGTGTCCGCACTTGTTGGCGTAGCTGCGCTGCTCGGCCTCGTCGCGCTTTCGCTGTGCCCGCGCGGCAAGCGCCCCCATGTGCGGGCCGCCAAGGGCGTGCAGGGGTAGGGGATGCGCTCGCCGGGCTTGCGTTCTCTTGCTGGATGCTTGCCTGTATGCGGAATAGGGCGCGCGTTCTATTCCGCTTTCAATCGGACTTTACACGGGGGCGGCAGGGCAAATCGGCCTTGCCGCCCCCGTTTTCTTTCGCAGGTTGTAATTTAACATACATTTCACCACTCCAAATGTATGTTAAATCATCAAAACCCCAGTTGGCGCTTTTTTGAAGTTTCTGAAATGTATGTTAATTGGCCAAGACAGGGCAACTTTCTTTGCTCGTGGCCCCCGCTCCCTAGTCTGATGCCCCCAATTTGCCCCCTCCTTCCCAAAACTCTGCCCTAAGGGCAGTGGAAATTGGTACGCATCGTGTGGCTGAAGGTAGTTTCAGAAAGTTCCGCGCGTTCGATAATCCTTCTTGTCCGGTAAAGTCCGGCGGCCTCGCTATGCCGAGACTACTGTGCCGACATCATACGAGAGGGGAGAACGTCATGATCGCTACTCGTCGGTTGCATGTGGTGACCGCCGCTTGTGCAACAACGCTGTTGGCAGGTGCCCTTGCCGCAGTTGCTTTCGGAGCCGGTTCGGCATCGGCGGAAAGTGCGGACACCTCGGCCTACACTGGCTCTGACGGCACCACCTACAGCGTGCTTGACGTGCCGAGCGCCCAGTCGGGCGTCGCGCTCAAAGACAAGGCCTACAGCAAGGACGGCCCGATTGTGACCGAGCTTGCCGACGGCCGTTTTGTGCAGCGCACGCCCAGTGAGAACATTTCAGCTGACTATGATGCCGAGGGAGCCTACTCCCATCCGGCAAAGAACACGCTGTACAACTGCGCTTATCTCAAGGCTGACGAACGCGGATGCAATGCATGTCACGATGACCTGGGCGCCCTGCTCAACTCGTGCAGCTATGGTCATACTGACCTCACCAACAACATCGGCATCGACATCGACGTCCAGATGTGCATCGACTGCCATACCGTGGGCGAGGGATACCAGACCACGTTCTACGATTTCGGCACGCTCATCCACGGCATCCACCAGGATGTCGAGGGCGCAACGTGCGAGAGCTGCCACAACATGACGGAGGACGGCGAGGGCTTCACGATGTGGGACGTCTCGAAGCATTCGCTTCTGCGCGGCATCGCGCCTGTTGAGGACGTCGAGGGCGACTTCTCCTGGAACCAGACGGACGTTATTCCCCAGGAAGACCTGTTCAATTACAGCTGGTACTACCGTGGTAGCGACTACCTGCGCAATTGGCGTGAGGCCAACGGCGGCGAGGCTGACACCTCGATTTACGACCAGTGGAACATCTCGCTCACGGGTCTGGTCAACAACGAGGTCAACTACACGCTTGGTGACCTTATCAAGGAGGCCCCGAGTGTCACCAAAGCCGTCACCATGCAGTGCACGCTCAACCCCACGGGCGGCCCCTACCTGGGCAACTGCGTCGTGACCGGCATCGACCTCAACTGGCTCATCGAGCAGGCCGGCGGCTTTACCGATGACGCCTACGCCATCTACTCCTCCTCTGCCGACGGCAACGCCAACTCGATGCTCATCAGCAGCCTCGAGGGCAAGGACGCGCTGCTCGTGTACGAGATCAACGGCGAGCCGCTTGAGTGGGACCAAGGCTTCCCCTGCATGCTGTGGGTGGGCGGCACCGGTGCCCCCATCTGCTGCAAGGAGCTCAGCGACATCATCGCCGTGGACGAGAACGACCCCTATGTGTGGGAATACGACGGTTGGACCACTGAAGACGGCACGGGGTACTACAACAAGCCCAATGTCGGCATCTGGGGCACCCCTGAGGGTCTGTGCGTGCAGGCCGGTGAGCCGTACACCTTCAAGGGCTACGCCGCCTCATGGGATCAACCCACGGTTGCGCTGGAGTTCTCGATGGACGGCGGCAACACCTGGACGCGGTACGACACACCCGATTCCACGGTGAACAACTGGGTGAGCTGGCAGTTTACCTGGACGCCTCCCGAAGGCGTCGACAGCGCCTACGTGCTCATGGTGCGCGCGGTCACTGAGGACGGAGAGACGACGCCCGAGCCCGTCGAGGTCATGGTCAACGCCAAGTCCGACCTCGACGCCTTCGCCGAGCAGGTGCGTTCGCTTGAGGGCACGCAGGCCGACCTCGGCCTGGCCGACAACCAGGCAGTCATCGACGGCAGTACCGGCCCTGAGGACGACATCTCCGACCAGGCAATCTCCGACCCGCAGGGCTATGCGGCTTCCATCGCGCAATCCGAGGACAGCGGCTACACCCCCAACTTCGACCTGTGGGTGGGTGCCGATGGCGCGGCTGCAGATGCGGGCGACGCTGAGTCGGCCACTGCAGAGACCGCCGAGACTGCCGAGCAGCCTGCCGACGCGTCTGCGGAAACCAAATAACGCAAGGGGAGTGAGCAACGATGGAGAAGAGCATCCGTAAAGAGCAGGGATTGACGAGCGTGCCCGTGTTTGCCATGGCGACTGTTGCCGCCCTCGGCGCGACGATGGCCGGTGCCGGTGTGGCCTTGGCGCAGCAGGGCGAAGCGTCGCTCGCAGGTTCGGGAGTGGTCGTCGGCGCCAGTGAGCAGGCGGTGTCGGCGCAGGTCAAGTCGGCAAGCGTGGAGGGAACGTTCTCCTTTACCCAGGGGCAGATTACGCCGACGGCGCAGATTGCGCATGATTTGGGTGGCGCAAACAAGGTGCTGTGCGGGGCCTCAACAGAGGCGCTTCCCTCGAACCAGCAGGTAGTAAGCGATGCAGCGGACTGGCAGATCACCGTGGACGGCGACGGCGTCCAGACGAGCCTGACCGCCACCATCGGCGATCTTGCCCAGACCGGCACGCAGAGTACCGTCATGGGCTGCTCGTGCGCGGGCAACCCTGCCGATGGTCGCGCTACGGCCAACGCTGCAGTGACGGGCGTGTCGGTGTACCAGCTCCTCGAGACGGCTGGCGGCGTGTCCGACGAGGCCAACGCCATCACCTTCGTTTCCTCGGACGGCTACGAGGTGACCCTGCCGCTGACGTACGTGCTCCAGCGTGCGTCGATGATCGTCTACCAGCTCAACGGCGAGCCTCTGTCTGCCAGCGTGGGCGGGACCAATCAGCTGTGGCTCGGCTCTACCTCGGCTCGCTATTTTGCCAGCGATGTCGTGGAGGTGCGTGTGACCTGCGAAGACGAGACTCCGGCCATTCCAGGCAGCCCCGCCTCCGGCGACCATGCCTCCAACGTTCCCAATGTCGGTGTGACGGCCGGGGTGTCCGCGTAGGAATCGTGGCGAGCGAGTAGCGCGGATGGTGCTGGTCGGCTCATTGCGCATAGCAGCAAGAGGGGGTCGCCCGGCAGTTCATTGCCATGGCGACCCCCTCTTTTTGGTCGAGCTTTTGCCACCCGCAACCCTCAGCGGCCTTTCGCGTTGCCCTCGTGGAAGAGGCTCGCTTGGTCGGCCACGGTGTCTCGCAGGCCGCGCCAGCTGCCCATGACGTCGCGCTGCACGGGCATCTGCCAGGTCGGTTGGTTCTTGAGGCGCACGGGTAGGCACATCTTGAAGAGCATCTCGCGCCCCTCGTACAAAAACGCCGGGCTGTCGGCGATGATCTCGCCACGGTAGTCGCCTGCCGGCTCCATGCCGCGCTTCTCGCATTCCTCCAGCATATGGGCGAGTTCCACTGTCTCGCGCTCTCGGCCGTCGTTGGTGAAGACGCCGTCGATGTACTCGCACAGGCATGTTTGCGCTGGTATGCGCTTCGCTTCGTGAAAGACGTCCTCTCCGAACGCCGGAGTCACGAACACGAAGGCACGGTCGTATCTGATGCACCCGGCAAGCAGGTCGTTGCGGGCGATGATGCAGCCCACGTTGCGGAAGAGCGACAAAGGAAGCTCGCGCTCCACAATCTCGCGCTTCACGAACCTCAGGTTCAGCTCCCACGCCCCCATGGCGTGCGCCCCGTCGCCCTCGGGCTCGGAGGTCTCGACGCGCGAAAGGGGGAACTCCAACACGCGCCTTTCGGGCATGGATTCGAGCATGAGCTGGTTGCACGGCGGTTTGTCCAGGTAGACCTCACAGGAGCGGAGCAAGTCACCGCCCACCTGGTGTGCTTGGGCAAGCTCGTGCATTTGGGTCTCAATCTGCTGCACATGGTCGCGCACGCGGTCGCGCAGCGTCGCGACGTCGCTGTCCTTGAGCGTTTCGGCAATCTCCTCGAGCGAGAACCCCACGCAGCGCAGCTGGCAAATCATGTCGAGCGTGGCGCATTGGCCGAGCGTGTAGTACCGGTATCCGCTCGCCTCGTCGGTGTAGGCGGGCTCCAAGATGCCCTTTGCCTGGTAGAGACGCAGGGCCTTTTCGCTCACCGCGTTGAGGCGGGCCATCTGGCCAATGCTGAGAAGGGTCTCGTTGCTGCCGCCGATTCGCGCGTCGCCCTCAAAGTGCCTGGTCAGCTTGTTGAGTTGGTTTGCCACGAAAGCCCCTTTCCTGCGCTTGCGGTCGTACCTCTTGCGGCCGCGCATTCGGTTGACGCCTGCGAAAGCCAGGCACCGATTGTTGCTGTGCCGTTTCAAAACGCATACATGTCCCGCCCAACCGAGGAATACCCTTGAGTTTGCCCCACGGTCAAGGTTTAGCATCTGCTCGTGCGCGACGCAACGTCGCATTATGACCGCGGGTGGGGACCGAGGCAAGAAGGGGGCGGAATATGAGGGAGCTCGACGTACGTGTGGATGTCCGCATCAGGGTTGCCGCGCGGGCCTCGCAGGTCGCGTGCGACATGCTCGCCTCTATGGCGCGCACGTGCGACACGGCATGCCTGCAGTCGGTTGCCTGTGAGTTTGAGCGGCATCCCAACACCGTTGCCCGCATGGTGCGCGACGCCACGGGGTTGACGTTTGGCGAGGTACTGCTTGAGATGCGCATGCAAAGGGCAAAAGCCCTGGAAAAGGCCGGCGTCGATGTGGCGAAGGCTTCACGGGCGTGCGGGTACGAGAAGCCTGCGCGCTTTCGCGAGGCATACGAGCACTACTTGGGAACGCGCACGGGGCGGCATGAGGAAGGTGGCACGCAGCTCTCGGTTTCATGCGGTTGCGTCGCTGACAGTGAGGAACAGGCGGCTCCTTGCGGGGGAGTTTCTGGCAGCGAGGTGCGAGTGATATCTGGGTCGCGCACGCTTTGTGTGACGGACACGGTGCACGTCATGGTGCCCGACAGCGTTGACCTGGCCGTCCAAATCCGCTCCTTCATGCGCGCGAACTGTGCGGATGTCACGCTTGCTCAAGTGGCTGAGCGCTTCAGCCTGCACCCCAACACGGTCTCTTCCATTCTGAAGCGCGCGACGGGAGCAACGTTTTCTCGCGTACTGCTTGAAATGCGCATGGCGCGTGCGCAGGAGATGCTGCGCGACGTGGATGTTTCAGTGGAAAAAGTGGCATGTGCCTGCGGTTATGAGAACCCAGCAAGTTTCTATCGCGCCTATCGCCGCGCCTATGGGCATGCCCCTCGCTCCGAGCAGGCCCAGCAGAGCCGCGCCGACGTGGCATAAACGGGGCACCGCATGGTTGCATGTGATGCCCCGTTGGCTCATTAGCGAGGAGTTCTTAAGAAACAGCTTCGATTGCAGCGTTGGGCAGGTTGGTGCTCGTGTTGTCGTAACCTTCGGTAAAGGGAGCCGGGGGAGGGGTTTGTCTGGTCTGAAAATCAATAGCCACAATATCGCGGGCGAAGTTGTTGGCTGGCGTTGAGCCCAACCAAAGCTGGTTGGTACAACCAAGCACCTCGGAGAAGGACTCTTCATTGATTTGATAGGCAACGACGCTGAAGCGATACTTAACATACGAGAGGGGCAGTGCCACCTCGTATCCATCGCTGGAGGTAAAGACTACCGTGTTGGCGCTATCGGCCACGCCGGCCTTTTCCATGAGATATGACAACGAGATTCCTTCAACGCCGGCATTGATCGACGCACGTCCATCTGCCGGGTTGCCCAGGCATGTGCAGCCCATGATGGTGTGAATGCTGCCTCCTTCGGAGGCCATCTCAGAGATGGTCGCCTCAAACGGCGTCTGCACATCGCCACTTACGCTCAAGGTCCAATCAAGTGGATTGGATAGCTCGCTCTGTGCCGCGGCGCTTGAATACTGGGATCCACACAGGTATTTCGAGGCATCGGCGAACGCGGTCTTTATTTGGGCATTCGGTGTCACCGTATCCTGGCTGTAGGCGAACGTGCCTGTAACGTGGTGAACTTGATTGCTTTGAATGGTGTGGCCGGTTGATGCGGACTGTTCTCCCATGCCGGGGAGGTCTTGTTCCGGAAGAGCAACTTGCTCGCTTGCCAGGGCCGCTGTTCCAGTTGACGCTATCGCCAGGCCTGCTGCTACGACAACGCCCATCTTTCCAAGTTCGAGCTTGTTTGTAACTGCCATCGAAATCCAGCCTCCTTGCACGTCTACTGTGCATCCTCGTCGATTGAACCGTACTGGGCCATAAGATCGTCGTAGTCGGAGCGTGCAATGAACATCTTCTCCTCGTTGCGCTCGGCCACGGTGCCTTCGGCGGTTATGGTGCGAATTTGAATCGTGTAAGCCCCGTCTTCCGTCGGAGTAAAGTCGTATTCCCAAGTCACAAGTTGCTGGACATCGGCATCATCGATGTCGAAATGGTTCCATGTCTCGCCCTGATCCATCGAGATTTCGAATCCAGTGACCTGCTCGTTGTAGCCGTCAGCGTAACCAGTGATGTGCACGGTTTCGCCAGTTTTGAAGACCTGGCCTTCGCGCAAACCGGTAAAGCCGGCAAGCGGTTTGTTGTATAGGGCGGAATAGCTATCGTTGGGCCAGCCAGTCATATCGTAGATGTGATTGGTGTCGGCTACGACCGAGCTGGGCCAGCCCGGGATGTCGTAGAGGTCCTCAGTTGCCGTTGTGTAGTTGATGTTGGACAGTTCCTTGATATAAGAGCCGCAAGAGGTGCCTCCCAACACGCAGATGCAAGGATATCCATTCTCCCAGCTGATGGGCTCTCCGTTAATCTGATACACGATGAGCGAGTCGTTGCCCTCCAACAAGCTCAGATCGACTCCGCCCGGATCCATGAAGCCATCTGCGGCTGAGGGCATGATTGCCTTTGCCGTGTCTTTGAGACCCACTTGTTCGTTGATCCACCACAGAGGAATGCCTGTAACCTCAACTTGCTGGGCGCCGGCTCCGCCTTGCGGGTTAATCATGCAGACCCATTTCATCAAGTGGGTTTCCTTGGGCACGGAAGGATTCTCTATGAGCTCCTTGAGATTGAAGGTCGTAGGATTCTCCACCTCGCCCTCTACGGTAATCGTCCATTCATCGAACATTTCCTGATCGAGAGGAACGTTGTTTTCCGCATTCTCCATGCGCTTGTAGTCCCAATCGTAATACTGCTCGTTGAGACTGTAGAGGCCATCCTGACTGTCGACGGAGTCCTGATTCCAGCTAAAGCTACCCGTTTGATCCTCGGCCGCGATTCGCGCAATGCCACGCAGCTTTGAATGCGACAGGTTTTCCCACAGATACATCGTGGGCGCGCTCGAGTCGCTGGTTGTCTCGGTATCATGGCAGTTCATGCAGTCGGCGATACCGGTGTGCAGGCCGTGAATCATTGTGGCAAAGCCTTCGGGTTCAGAGAAATAGCCGTTTGTGCCTGCACTGTGGCAATCCACGCAGGTCTGGATTGTCATTTCGGTATTGGCGCCATTGAGAGAGGGATGCTCGTAGCCAGAGTTCTTAAGCAGCTCACGCAGGTCGTCATGGCAGGATTTGCATCCGCGCTCATTGGCGTTAGCGTAGTAAGTGTTCCAAGGCATTGTGCGACGCTGCTTAAAGTAAGAGATGTCGTCAACATCGTCGAACGGTGCGATTTGGATCAGATTGCCCTCGCCGTCCATGTAGACCCTGGGCTCGGGCGCTGAGCTCTGTGCTTGCTGGGCGGGTGCTTCTTCGGCTTGTGCGTATGCAGCTGCCTGGATTCCACTGGCGGCCAGAAGCGGTATCGTTGCAATTGACAACGAACCGATAACCAGCGCTCGATGCAAGCTCATTCTCTTTTCGCTCATGTTTAACCACGTCCCCTTTGTACGCTTCCTACGAGCGCGCCTTGGTGAGGCGTGCCCCTTATCCGTTGGCCTGCCAGGCATTGCGGCTGCGCCTCATGCTAACGCTGGCCCCTCGGGCCAGCTCAAGACCCTTTTTCAGGTTCTTTGCAATATGTGATGTATTCGGCTCGCCTATCTTGCCTAAAATGCGACCGCATCGCATACAGGCAGGTAAATGCCTAAGCATCACTGTGGTTTCGTTTGAAAATGCCTTAAAGAGCGAGCTGAAGGTTCGCGAACTTCAACAACCTGAATTGTTTCACCGGGGCCAATGGGCGGTCGGATGCCGGTTCCTACGGCTCAAATAGGCCGCATCCAATTGTTACGTAAGGGCCGGGTTTTGCGCCGTGGCTGGTCATTCGTGGTCGAACTGAATAAAATACGGCATGCAAGACGGGGGCGTGCGAAAGGGTCATGGGGTGCACCGTGGAAAACAAAGAGAGGCTGACAACCGGCAAGTTTGCTGAGATTAATGGCATTTCGCGCAAAACCTTGCGCCTCTGGCGTGATATGGGCGTCCTTGAACCGGCTGTCGTAGATGAAGAGAACGGCTACGCCTACTATTCGTTTGATCAGTGTGGCGCCGTTGATGCCGTGCTCCAGGTCCAAAAATGCGGCCTGTCTCTCCTGCAGATTAAAGATTTGGCCAAGAATAACTATGCGGGAATCAAGGGCTCGCTTGCTGAGCGCCGTCAGGCTATTGACAGGGAGTTGTTAGAGTTAACTGCCACGCGACGCACCATTGATGACCTACTCGAGAGCTTTCGTTGGTGGCATGCCAATCCCATCTTTGATGAGCCGATAGTTGAACGGTTGCCTGAACAGCCGATCATTGCTTATCCGATTCTGTATCCACCGGCGGCTCGCATGTCCTATCAGATAGGGTCGTTTCTTGACGACTTTGAAGTTAACTTGCGCCTGCTTAAAAAGCACGTATTGCAGCAGGGCGTCCCTCTCTCACTGTTTTGCAATGTGGGAGATCAGATAACGCAAGAGAATGTATTGGCCGGCAGATATGACATTGAGCGTTCGATATTGTTTGTCAAAGATGCGCTTATCGCCGATGCCTTTGCCAATGACACCTTGCCGGCGGGCACCTATCTCACGATGTATCGTAGGAGCATCGACGTTGAAGGGGAAAATGTCGAGGTCAAGGGCATAGAGGAGCTTTTGGCCTACGCACGGACTCATCGAATGCGTATTTGCGGTGACTATTACGGTCAGGTCATCGGCGAAACGCCCCTGTATCATTTCAACGGTCGCGGTATGGCCGTAAAGTTGCTTCTGCCGGTATGTGCCGACTTGCAAGGTTCTGATTTTGAGCATATGCAGGGTGCGGAAGAGGCTCCGATTTTTGAGTGAGGGCCGCCCGTGTGATGTAACGGGCGGCCGGCTTCGTTTCTCTAATCCACGTGGATGTGCACGTAGGCGTTCTCGGGGCTGTGGTCGCCGGAGTCGTTGACGGAGCGCACGAGCAGGGTGTACTCGCCGGGCTCTTTGGGCTCCCAGTCGAACGTCCAGGTGAGGTTCTGGTAATCGTTGGTGCCGGGCGTCTCGTAGCGCGTCCAGTTCTGGCCGTCGTCGAGGGAAAACTCAATCGCCGAGATGGAGTGGCCGAAGTCGTAAGCTGTGCCCGTAAGTGAGACGGTCTTGCCAACGCTGGTGTAGATGGGTGCGATCATGAGGCCCTCCTTGGGTCGTGCGTGTGTTGTGCTACATATCTTACCAAGCGCGTGCCAGCTCCTCGACGGTGCTCGCGCGGGCAATTTTGCCGAAGTCGGCGCTTGTGCCCAGGCGGTCTTCGAGCAGCACTGCCGCTTCCATCATCGCATACGAGCTCATGGCAAGGTCGAACCTGAGGCGAGCGGTGGGAGGGGGCGGTTCGGGCAGGTCAAGGACCTGCTGCAGAACTTGCTGGGTGGCGGTCAGGGCCTCATCTGCGTTCATGCGTGCCTCCTTAGGAGCTTGCCGGCAGGGCTGAGGGGCAACGGTTCGCCCGATGTCTCAACGTGTTCGATCCGTGCGCCGTCGGGCGTTTGCATAGAGCGGGCGAAGTCAGCCGAATCTCGTTGGGCATCGCAACCCGCGCCGTCGCGCAAGACGAGCTTGCATGCGAGTACAACCTGGCCGCTGCGTTTGTCAGGCATGCCGTATACGAGTGCCTGCTCAATCGCAGGATGGGCCTCTAGGGCACGCTCAAGTACCTCGGGGGCAACCATTGTGCCGTCTGCCAGCACGATCACGTCGTCGAGGCGGCCGTCCACATAGAGGAACCCGTCCTTGTCGATATGGCCCACATCGCCCGTGTGCAACCAGCCGTCGCAGTCGATGCGTGCTGCCGTGAGTTCGGGCCTTCCCAGATAGCCCGTCATGACGTTCGCCCCGCGCACGAGGACCTCGCCGCTCTCACCCACTCGCACTTCGTTGCACCTCAGCGCAACGCCGCAGCTGCCGTCTTTGTGCCAGCTGTCGCGGTTGACGCTGACGCAGGGCGAGCATTCGGTAAGCCCGTAGCAGCCAAACGCCTCGATGCCATGGGCGCGCATGCGCTGTGTCACGCTTGCTGCAAGTCCGGCACCACCGCAGAGAATCTTGCGCAGGCTGGGGAGCTTGTATGTGCCCGCGTCAAGCAGGTCTGCGAGCATCGTCGCGGCGCGTGGGGGCAGGTTGAGCGCAGTGGGCGCCATGTGGGGCAGCTCGGCGACAAAGGTCGCACTTGCATGGGGCACGGCGATGGTACCGCCTGTGACAAGCGGCGCGAGCAGGTCGCAAACCAGGCCGAACGCGTGGGTGTAGGGGAGGAGCTTTGCGTAGCGCCCGCCCCGGGCAAACTCATAGAGCTCCAGGCCGGCCGTCAGGTCGGCGAGCAGCCCGGCCTCGGTGAGCATGACTACCTTGGGGTCGCCCGACGTGCCCGAGCTCCCCGCAAGCGTGCACACGCGCTCCGGCACGCCTGCCAGCTGGGCCTTTTGCTCCTCGGCCAACCTGCAGAGCACCGCACATCGCCCCGACGAGACAACAGCCAGGTAGCGGGCAGCAAATTGCACGGGGTCGGCGTCCAGGACCTCTACAAAGCGCCCTTGGCCGGCCTTGTCAATCTCCATGCGTTCGCGCGCAATGCGCCTGGCAAGCTCACGATAGGAAACCGCCTGCTCATCTGCGGTTTCGAATGCAATGGAGTCGCCCCACGTCTCTCCAATGTATGCAACAAGCTCGGCAAACGATGCAAAGCGCGGGGCGTCGTAGAGGGGATACGGCCCGTCGAATACCTCTTGCTCGACACTGTCTGGGCACGCATGCGCAGGGCAGCAATCGGCAACAGCCTCGACCTCGTCGCCCTCGCCGCCCCCGATTGCCGCCCCACCTGCACCCGCCTCGAGCGCTTCTCCGCCGCTCATCGCGTCTCTCCTCCACGGCCCTGCGATCCCAGCAGCTTGCCCAGGCCCTCCTCATAGGCTTGCTTGGTCAGCGCCAGAATGTGGCAGTCGTGCCAGGCGCCTCCCAGGTAGCGGTACTCGCGCATCACGCCCTCTTCCACAAAGCCGGCCGCAAGGTTGCTGCGCAGGCTTTCCTCGTTGTAGCCGTATACCAGGGCGTATATCTTGCGCAGGGGATAGGCGGCGAACAGGTCGCCCATGAAGCGCGCGCCCATGAGGCCCGCCGCCCCGCTGCCGCGCCACTCGGGGCGCATGTACACGCACACCTTGCAGTGCAGGTCGAACGGATGGTAGTCGTAGGCAAAGGTGAAGCCGGCCAGCTCCCCCGTCTCCTCGTCGGCAATCACGCGAAACTCGTGGTAGTTGCCACGCATGTTGCCGTCGAGCCACTCGCTGAATTCGACAAGCGTGGTGATGGGCACGCGCTGGGCGAACAGAGCTTGCTCGTACGGGTCGCGGTACAGCTCGAACATGAGTGCCGTGTCCCGTTCGGGATCGAAGGCGCGAAAGCTAAGGCCGGCCATGGGTTGCTACTTCCTCTTGTACGAACGCGCCCTGGCGGATGCGTCGTCGCGGGTGGGCGAACGCAGCCAAGCGCTGGGGTTGTCGGCCTTGCGCGCGCCGCTGCCGGCACCGCCCTTCGCGACTATTCCCGATCCCTTGGAGCGGGCCGCTGAGGACGACTTGTGTTTCGATGACTCACTGACGCTATATTTGCTGGCTTCTTCGTCGCTCATGGTTGTCTCCTGTTACTTGCGCTTGTCCTGGTACTTCACCGACTCGGGGCGCAGGAGCGTGAAGTCGATGAGGGTGTAGTCGGCGCGCCAAGTGGCGTATGTGTCCTTGTCGGCGCTGCTGCCGTACTCGATAAGGTTGATTGCCTCGTTGCCCTCGTAGTACCACATACCGCCCACGTTGTACACGAGCTCCGGGTCCCAGCCCAGGTAGAGCAGCAGCTGCTTGGTGAAGCTCGCATACCCGGCACCGCCGCAGCACAGGAAGATGGGCTTGTCCTTGGGGAACAGCTCGCGCAGGATGTTCAGCGACTCCTTGTAGTTGGACTTCACGCTGAGAAGCTCGCCCTTTTCGCTCCACTCGCAGGTGAAGAGGGTCTCGTCCTCGTAATATTCCGTTACGGGAATGGGCGCCATGGTGGCGAGGTAGGGGTAAGGAACCATCTTGAAGCCGGGCAGTACCGTCGAGGCGTAGGGGTCCTCGTCGATGTCTTCCCAACGAGCCGGGTCAAAGATGAGGCGCATGTCGCGATAGACCACGTCAGGGCGTCCCAGCCACTCGTCGATGGTGGTCATGTTGATGTTCTTGTCCACGCCGAACTGGTCGTTCGAGTCGGGCTCTGCGGGGGGAAGCGGCGGCAGATCGTCCGGGCAGGCCGAATCCTCTTCAGCGGTATCGGCCATTGCCGTTGCTGCCTGCGTGCCGAATGCCCCCATCCACGCGCAGGCACCCGCAGCGAGCGCCACGCCGACAAACGCCCTGCGTGAAAGCGCGTTTTCCTTCATTTGAACCGAACGATTCATCAGGTCCCCCTCATCCGAATCTTGCCGGACACTACATGAGCGCATAGTAAACCGTACCCCTGGGTGAGGGTCAACGGCCATTCCAATTTGATTGCGGACCTTGCCGGACAATACTCAAGAGCATGCACCGCCGTGCCCTTGAGTGAAGGCCAACAGGGGTCCGCAAAGAGTGTCTGACATGGCATGCATGGGGTTGGCGGGGACCAAATGTCCAGGTATTCTTACGACATTGGATGTGCCTTGACGTGGCGGCGCGATAATCGGTGTCGGGTGTCATGCGCATGCACATGAAAGGAGTTGGGATCGTGAGTACGGGTGTGCATATGTCGAGCGCTTCGGGACGCGCTTTCGGTTATGGTAAGGCTGCCGTTTCTGCCGTTTTGTTCGGTATGATCGCCGTGCTCACGGGCTCGCTCTATGCCGCCGGTGCGACTGGGTTCGAGATTGTCTTCTGGCGCCTGGGTGTCGCCGCCCTTGCCGTTGCACTGGTATGCAAAGCGAGAAACATAAGCTTGCACATGAGCCGAGCTTGCCTTCCTTGGTTGCTTTGCGCCTCGGTGTTGTACGCGCTCGGCATCCTTTTTCTCTGCTTGGCATATGGTACCGAGTCGAGCTCGGGACTCATGAGCACGATATACCACACATACCCGCTTGTTGTGATGCTTGCTTCTGCCGTGCTGTTTCGCCGCCGGCCTGGAGCGCTGAAATTTGTTGCTGTTGCATGCGCTTTGGTGGGAACCTCCCTTGCGCTGCTTACGGGCGATGGCTGGAATTTTACGTTGCAGGGAATCGGGCTTGCGCTGGCAAGTGCTGTCTGCTACGGCCTCTATTCCGTCGTTCTCGAGCGTCCGGAATTGCGCGATGTCCCGTCTCTGGCGCTGTTCCTGTACGGTTGCCTTATGGGTGTCGTCCTTTGCCTGCCCCTTATGCTCCTGGCTCCAACGCATTTGAATCCAGGCCCCACGGAGGTTGGCTCTTTGGTACTGCTTGGCCTGGCATGCACCGCCGTGCCCTACTTACTGTATATATCCGCCGTGCGCCAGGTGGGAAGCACGCCCGTGGCGCTGCTGTCGTACCTCGAGTATCCCGTGACCATCGGGCTTCTCGCGCTTGCACTTGGCGAGTTACCGGGCGCGATAGAGGTGATCGGCTGTGTTCTTATTGCTGGTGCGGGGATATTGACGGTGCTGCCCGAGCGCTGTCATGCCAATGAGCCTGCGGCGGACGAGAACAACAAAGCAGTTCGATAGCCCAGCGCAGTCACACAGCGCTGCCGACCTTGTCGGGCGACATACGCTTCACTCTCGTTGGATCCTCGCTGCGTCATGGCCCACTCCGGTGTCTCGCGTCTTATGCGACCGGTTGCAGGCAGCTGACATCGACGCGTGTGTGCTGCTCCCGTGACCCGATTGCTTCTCGGCGGTATGCCCCGGGCGTTGTGCCGCAAGTTTTTTGGAACATGGCATAGAAATGGCCGAGGTTGTGGTATCCACATCCTGCCGCGGCTTGCTCTACGGTTGCGCCCTGTTCAAGCAGGTGACAAGCTCGCTGTGCTTTGGCCTGACGCAAGGCTGCCTCAAAAGAGAGTCCGCGGCCTTTTCGCAGCGCCCGGGTGACGCTGTTCGGATGACAGTTGAAATGCGCTCCCACATCGGCAAGCGTTGTCTCGTGGCAGTGCTGCTCGATGTAACGTTCGATGGCAACGAGGTCGAAGGCGCCGCTGTAGCCTCGTCCTGTGCTCGTTGCCATATGCGCCCCTCCTTTACCGCGTCCGCAGGTCACCCACAGTTTGCGCCGCGTCCTTGGGGCACAGTCAACTACCGTCCACCGATGCGAAATCGACCGAAGACGGGTACAATGTGCCGCGATGTTTGACAAGAAAGGAAGCGGGCGCATGGAGCTCTTGACTGCCGGTCAAATGGCCGATCTCAACAAGGTGAGCAAAAAGGCCCTGCGCCTCTACGAACTGAAAGGCCTGCTTGAGCCCTATCGCATCGATCCTGACACCGGCTATCGCTATTACACGCACGAGCAGTGCCCCATGCTCGACACCATTGGGCAGATGCAGGCCGTCGGTTTCACGCTCTCTGAGATGAAGCAGGTTCTCGACACGCGCGACGTCTCGCTCATGCGCGATCTTCTCGAGCGTAAGACCGAAGAGCTTGAGCGACAGTCGTACGAGATTCGCATGGCCCAGCACACGGTGGGCCGCCTTTTGCGCTCCTGCAACGCATACGAGAACAAGCCCGTGTGCAACCATCCCATTCTGGAACATATGCGCCAGCGACGTATCATTCGTTTTCCTGTCACGCCCTATGCCTTTGAGCCGAGCCCCACGCAGGACAATCAGCGCCTGCGCCGGTGGGAACTTGCGCTTCGCGAGATAAAGCAGCAGTTCATCGAGCGAGACATCCCTCTTGCGCTGTTTCACAACGTGGGGTGCATCATCTCGCGCGAGTCAATGGAGGCAGGAGCTTTTGAGTGCGTGGGCGGCTTCGTCATTGACGAGCGGGGCGATGTGGAGGACGACTTCACGTATTGGCCGGAGGGGTACTACCTCACCGTCTCTATCGACACGCTGTTTTTACCCAATGGCGACCATGCCGAGCATTACTGGCTTCGTCAGCTCCTGGCCATTGCCCGTGAGCGCGGGTACCGGGTGACTGGCGATTATTACAGCGACGCCGTCCTCGAATCCCCGCTTTTTGCCTACGAGGGTCGAGACATGATGATGAAGCTCTATCTCCCCGTCGACATCAAAGCCGCCCACCGCAGCAACCCCGCCTAACGCAGCGCATCAGGTTCCGCCTCCCACCAAAACGCGGGTTCTGATGCGCAAGGCGCGCAGGGCCGACGTGTACTGGAGTACTCTAGGTCCTGCGGAACGCAGCGCATCAGGTTCCGCATCACTTGGTTTGATTCGGGCATAGGCGTTACCTATAGGCACGGTCTTAGTCTCCCCTTGTCGCAAGCAAACCTCATCAGGGAGCAAGGGGGAACATTATGACATATGCAAACACGCAGGGCCGAAGGTTCTGGAAGGTTGCTGCTGGGTGCGTGTTGAGCGCGGGCCTTGTGATGGGTGCCGTGGGAGGCGCCCAGAGTGCATGGGCGTTCACGGGCAACGGCGCCACCACAGGCGAGGAGTTCCAGGCGAATCTTGAGCAGACCTGGGAAGATATCGCTTCTGAATATGCGCCCAAAATTACCGTGGATGAAAACGGCGCGCTCATCCAGCGCACGCCCGACGACACCTCGTACTTCCAGATGTACTACGTCAACGGCGGCAACCTCTGCTACAACACCAAGTATCTCAACGCCGACAACCGTGGCTGCAACGCATGCCACGAGGATCTCGCCCAGACGCTCAACGATGGCGACTTCTTCCATCTTGAGCTTGACAATGGCCTGGGCACCACCACTACGGTGGACGATTGCCGTATTTGCCATGACAACGGCTACGGCTATATGGACAAGCAACATTCGCTCGGAGCGCTCATTCACGGCATTCACCAGAAAAGCGGCGTGGCAAGCGACTGCATGGCGTGCCACACCGCCACTTCCGACGGCCAGGGAATGCAGCTGTGGGACGATGTGAAACACGAGACGCTTGAGGGCATCTCCTCCGTGTCCGACGTGGAGGGCACGCTTGTCTACGACCAGGAGACGAGCTACGGCATGCCCGATGTAAGCTGGTATTACACCGAGCAGAATACCGCCGGCATCGCGAAGGGCTATGCGGGGGAGGACAATCCCGACAGTGCGTTTGCCGAGTGGGATTTCACGGTAAGCGGCCTGGTCAACGAGCCTTTCACCGAGAGTCTCGCTGATTTGATCGCCGAGGCCGAGGCGGCCGGTGTCACGGTGACCGACCACATGGCCCTGCAATGCATCATGAACTCGTTCGGTGGCGAGGCCATCGGCAACATTGAGTTTACGGGCATTCCCGTGAGCTGGCTTATTGAGAAGGCGGGTGGCCGTGTGGAAGGCGCCGACCCTACGGCAATCATGAGCTATGCGCCCGATGGCTGGGGCCGCCCTGCCACATGGGAGACGCTCCAGGAGAACGGTGGCTACCTCATCTACAAGATTAATGGCGAGAACCTTGATTGGGAGAACGGCTTCCCTTGCATGACGGCATGGCCCAGCTTCGGCATCCCCGCTTCCATCCGTTGGTGCTCTGAAATCAGCGTCATCGACGACCCCCTGAGCGACCTCAAGATGTGGAAGAGCTGGACCTTGAGCGATGGCGACAACCCGGTCAACGAGCACAACGGTGGCCATGGCCTGACATCGGACGAGAGCGTTACGACGTACAACCTGGTCAACCTCGCGTTCACGAACCTCAAGGAGGGTCAGGTCATCGAGGCCGGCGAGCATACGTTTGAGGGATACGCTTGGGGTACGGATGAGACCCTCGCGACCATCGAGTTCTCGCTTGACGGCGGCAACACTTGGACCGCGTTTGACGTGAGCGATTCCGACAAGACCAAGTGGGTCTACTGGCACTTCACGACCGCCCTCGACCCGGGTGCATACGTCCTGCAGGTGAGGGCGACCACCGTTGAGGGCACCGAGTCCTACCAGGCCGATGAGGTCATGGTTGTCGTCAAGACCGCCGAGGACATCGCCGCAATCCAGGCAAGCCTCAATGGCGCCGATGCCAAGTCCGAGTAACCCACGCTGGCGAGCGGAAAGAAGGAGCGCGATTATGAGTGCAACAAGCAAGAAGATGGCTGTCGCCGCCGGCGCGGGCGTGGCCTTGATTGCGGCTGGTGCCGCTGGTTCTCTGACCTTTGCGGCTGCTCAGACTGTGGATGCGCAAACGGGCGCCGCGGCTTGTGCCCAAGAGGTTTCGGCGACCCAGGTTAAGACCGCCAACTGTGTGACGGTCGACAAGGTCGAAGGTTCGTTTGCCTTCACCCAAACCGAGGTGGCGGGCAATGAGTATCTCGCGCAGAACTTCGCGGAGGGTTCCAAGTACCTGTGCGGTGCCAAGGGCGCGACGAGCGAGCAGGCGCAGGCCCAGGATTGGGTGCTCACGGTCGAGGGTGCGGTGGAGAACGGATACGCCGCCACGATTGACGAGTTGGCAGAATCGCCCGCTGTGCAGAACGTAATCATGGGCTGCAGCTGTCTGGGCAACCCTGCCGATGGGCGCGCTGCGGCAAACGCCCTTGTCAACGGTGTGTCCGCGCTTGTCTTGGTGCAGATGGCCAACCCGAGCGCTGACGCCAACACCGTGGTGTTTACCTCTGACGATGGCTACCAGGTGGCATTGCCCCTGGCGTATCTCGAGTCTCATTACTGCCCCATCGTTTTCGATGTCAACGGCTCGCCCATTGCCGATTCCATGGGCGGGGCAAACCAGCTGTGGCTTGGATCGACGCCCGCAAGCTATTTCATCCGCAACGTGAGTTCCATCACCCTGGAGGCTCGTGACGCGGCGGACGTTCCTGCCAGCCCTTCGAGTGATGAGGCGCGTGCCGAGTATGCGGCGAATCTGCCCAACGTCGGCGTGCTGCTTGGCGGACAAGTCGCGTAATCAACTTTCAAGCAAGACCTTACCGTGCCCCAGGGTATTCCCTTGGGGCACGGTTTTTTGTATGGAGGGCGATTTCGTTCGGTTGCCGGTGAGCGCAGGCCCGTTTGCACCTCCGCCGGCAGGCACGCCCTCGTTTTACCCCAGCATCTCCCTCAGTCGCTTGCACTGCTCGGGGGTGAGCTTCAGGCCGCGGAGCACGTATGCCTCAAATGAGCCGTAGCGCTTGTCGGCCTCGTCGAAGAAGGCTTCGAGGTAGCTTTCGCGCGCCTCGAGGAACGACATGAGGATGGCGTGCTCCTCAGCCGTCATGCCCTGCGAAAGGTCAGCCGCCTCCCGCGCAATGGCCTGGGCGTTGATTGCGTTCGTTGTGAGGTAGTCGGCCACGATGTAGTCGTGCGAGTAGCCCGCGATGCGCAGCGCGCAGGCGCACAGCACGCCCGTGCGGTCCTTGCCGTTCTTGCAGTGCACGAGCGCGGGGCCTCCTTGCGCGGCGATGGAGCGCAGCACCGTGCCGATGAGAGGGTAGTCGCTTGCGTAGCGGCGGTAGTTGTCGCACATGCGCTGCTCAGGCGCACCGTATTCGCCGATGACGCCATGCACGAGACGCGAGTGCGCGTCGCGCTTTTTGCGGCCGTCGCGCGGCTCCACGGCCAGCATGCGCACGCCGGGAAGGGCGGGCTCGGGATTTGCCGCGACCTCGCGCGCCCCGCGGATGTCGTAGACCGACTGGATATCCAGCACGTTTACCAGCGTAACTGCCTCTTGGGGCGTGATGTCGGCCAGCTCGCGCGAGCGGAAAAGCACGGCGTCTTCCAGGCTGTGGTTGCCCACCGGTCGCAGGGCCATGCTGCCCCACACCGCGGCACTTCCTTGGGCTCGCGCCGGCAGCACGTCGAAGGTGAACGACTCCACGGTCATGGCGGGCTCGGCCGCGCGCGACAGGGCTCGTGCGCGCAGCTGGTAGCGGCCGGGAGCCTGGGGCGTGTAGGTAAAGTTCCAGCTCAGGCCCAGCTCGGTGCGCGCGCCGTTGCACGGGAAGTCCGTCCAGGTGGTCCCCATGTCAAGCGAGAGCTGCACTGCGGCCACGCCGTGCTCGAAGTCATCCACATAGCCCTCGAAGCGGATGGGCTCGCCCACGTAGTTGAACCGAGCGGGTGAGGTGTTTGAGCTGGTTGTTTGCGTGGTCATGGCTGGCTTGCTTTCTTGTGTGTGGCGGGCAGCATGATGCGAGGACCGCGGCGGCGCTTCTTGGCCCCGGCATGTCCGCGGGCCATTCTAGCATGAAGGCGTTTGTGATTATCGAGGGCAAGGTCTTGCATACTGTGCCGCATGCTGTATATACTGTGCTTAGTGAGTATACACACTAGGTACGTCAAATCGTTGCCCCGGGACGCTGGGCGCGGCGGCGGGAGAGCTTATGGACATCATTATCTCGAACTCGAGCGACAGGCCCATATACGAGCAGATAACCACGCAGATAAAAGACTCCATCGTGTCCGGTGAGCTTGCGGCCGGCGACCAGTTGCCCTCGATCAGGGCGTTGGCGAACGACCTTGGCATCAGCGCCATTACCACCAAGCGCGCCTATGCCGACCTCGAGGCTGCGGGCTTTATCGAGACCGTGCAGGGCAAAGGCTGCTTCGTGGCGGGCGTGAACCGGGAGTTTCTCCGCGAGGAGCGCTTACGCCGCGTGGAGGACCTGCTTGTACAGGCTGCGCGCGAGGCTCGCGCGGCCGGCGTGAGCACCTCGGAGCTGCGCGAGATGTTCGACCTGGTTGTGGAAGGTGAAGAGCGATGACAGACACGGGATGTGCCCCGCTCCTTGAGGCGAGTGGGCTGACTAAAACGTACAGCGACTTCAAGCTCGACGGGGTGAACCTCGCAGTTGAGCCCGGCAGCGTCGTGGGCCTCGTGGGCACCAACGGCGCCGGCAAGACGACGCTCATCAAGTCGTTGCTGGGTCTGGTGCGCCCCGATGGGGGTCAGGCGAAGCTGTTCGGCCGCTCCATGTGGGAGGACGGCAGTCCGCGCGCTGCCGCCCAGGAAGCTGCCCAGGTCAAGGAGCGCGTCGGCGTGGTGTTTGACGGCGTGTCGTTTCCCGGCGAGCTGCGCGTACGCGACGTTGCTCGTGTCATGCCCGCTGCCTATCGCACGTGGGACACGGCCCTGTTCGGCTGCTACCTCGAGCGTTTCGGCCTCGACGGGCGCAAACGTGTGAAGGAGCTTTCGCGCGGCATGGGCATGAAGCTCATGTTGGCCTGTGCGCTCAGCCACGGCGCTGACCTGCTCATTCTTGACGAGGCCACGGCCGGCCTTGACCCCATGGCCCGCGAGGAGATACTCGGCATCCTGCGCGACTTCATGGCGGGCGCGGAGGGTCGGGGCATTCTTTTGGCCACCCACATCACAAGCGACCTAGAGCACATTGCCGACTACGTGGTGTGCCTCGACGCCGGCAAGCTGGCGTTCTCGCTGGAAAAGGACGCAATCAGCGACATGGCCGGCATCGCGCGCTGTCGCGCGTCCGAGTTCGAGCAGGTGCTTGACGCTGGTGGCTTCGAGGGGGCGCGATTCGTGCGCAACTCCCTGAACATCGACGTGCTCGTTCCCGATCGCCGAGCCTTCGCGCGAGCGTTTCCCCATATCGCGCTCGACAAGGCAGACATCGAAAGCTACATGTCCCTGACGCTCAAAGGCGAGCCGATTGAGTCCGCCTATGGCTCGGCGCGTCACTAAGGAGATTGCAATGTTCTCAATGATCAAGTGCGATTTGGCCTGCTTGCGCGGGGTAGCCCGAAGCCTTGCTGGAACTGCATTGTTCGTTGCAGCGATTTTTGCCCTGGCGATGGGCGCCTCCAGCGTGCTCTGCGCCGCAACTATCGTTATCGCGCCTTCGGTTGTCAGCAGGCTCATGGCCTACGACGAGCAGAACAACTGGCAGGCGTTTCGCCAAGCGCTGCCGCTTTCTCGTGGCCAGGTGGTGTGCGGCCGGTATGTGACTGTGGCCCTTTGCGTCTTTGCCAGCCTGCTTGTCGGCGTTGCGGTCGCGCTTCTGATTGACCTCGGTATTTCGGTAGCGATCAGCATACATCCCGACCTGCAGCTGAACAGCTGGAGCGAGCTGCTCGATCTGTCTCTTCGCCTTCGTGACCTGGTTGAACTCTTTGTGGCTTGTGGTGCCGCGGGGGTTGCGGTGTCGTTTTTCGGACTTGCCTTGACGCTGCCGTTCATGTTCCGCTTCGGTTTCACAAAAGGCGTTCGGTACATCCCGCTTGTGTTTGTCGCCCTGTCGCTGCTGGTATTTTTGGGTATGGAGGGCATCTCGTCGAGTGGGTTCGATCCTGCCGGCCTTGCGCCCCTGCTGGAAAATTCCGCTACGATTATCGGCATATCGCTCGTTGTAGTTCTCATCTCTCTGGTCGCTTACGGCCTGTCCTGCCTGATTTCCCTTCGTCTGTATAAGACGCGCGAGCTGTAATGCCGAGCGGTAGATAAAGCCCGCCGCGCAGGCGATCAATGTTGTCGGTGTCTTGCATTTAAACGTAGCCCCGAGTATCTTCTATGTGGAAGAAATTTCTTCTATTTGCTCTGCAGGGAGGGCTGACCATATGCCGCAGGTGGTTCCGGTAAGTGATTTTCGTTCCGATATCACAAGCGTTTCGAAGTATACCGACGCCGGTGAGGTCGTTGTTCTGACGCAGAACGGGCGGCCTCGGTGGGCCATGGTCGACTATGACGAGTGGAACACGGCGGCCCGGTTGCAGGAGCGCTCGTTTGCGCGGGCTATATTGGAGACCGAAGCAAAGGAGCAGGCAGGCGAGCTCTCGTATCTAAGCGCTGACGAGTTTAAAGCCCATCGCCGTGAACGGTTGGCGAGTTTGCGCGGTGGCACTCTCTGATGTTTAGCTACATCGTAACGATGGACGCCGCATGGGACCTTGACGACATCGACGAATATGTCTTTGCCTATAGCGACATTGATTTTGTCGAATCATTGGAAAGGGAGTTTGAATCGACCTTTGATTCTCTCGCTGCGAATCCATATGCTTATCCAGAGTACCAGTTCGAACCTCCCGTCCGAACGCTTCATCGCTATCGCAGCGTAAACGTGTACAACTACAAGGTTTTTTACTATGTCGACGAAGCAAGGGGACTTGTCGTCATATCGCGCATATGCCACAAGCTTGCCGACTTTACCCGCAGGGGGATGTGGTAGTAGGGACTTCCGCCTTATTGAGACCGGCACGGTCGTGGGTGAGAACGCCTCAAGCATGGAGAGTTGAGCGTATTTCCGAACCGACGGGGGCTGTCCGCGTGCTTCCGCCTAATCAGCTGCCTGCAAGTTGCAAAAACAACGGCTTGATTTTCGGTTAAGACCTATAGTCCTTCAGGCTTTCGAAACATGGGGGACATTGGTAGGAAATACGTATGAAATGTAACAAACAAAACGCGCCCTCTTTGGCTAGTGGGGCAACGGGTGGGTCGGGTGCGACTTTGGGCGCTGTGGCTTCCCGAGGTGCCGGCAAAGTCGGCATGCATACAGCCGTGATCATTGCGGCGGTCGTGCTGGTTGTCCTCTTTTTCGCGTCGTTCATGATCGGCCAATATCCCATCTCGCCGTCGGGAGTGCTCGACATTCTGGGGGCGAAGATTTTTGGCTACGAGAGCGCCGAACCTGCCATGGCGCAGACCATCGTGTGGAAGGTGCGCCTGCCCCGCGTGGTGGCTGCCGTCCTTATCGGTGCCGCCTTGGCGGTTGCCGGTGCTGTCTACCAGGGACTTTTCAAGAACCCCATGGTCTCGCCCGACATTTTGGGCGCAAGCTCGGGCGCGGGCTTCGGCGCGGCGCTGGCGCTTCTCTTCTCGCTTCCCTACGCCATGGTGCAGGGAAGCGCGTTTGTCTTCGGCATCCTGGCCGTCGCCATTGCCTACCTCATCTGCACCCGCGTCAGCCGTGGCAAAGACGCCGTGCTCATGCTCATCCTGGCGGGCATGGTGGTCTCCACGCTGTTCTCCTCCTTCATCACGCTCATCAAATATGTGGCCGACCCCGAGTCCAAGCTGCCCGAAATCACCTACTGGCTCATGGGCGGCCTCGCCACGGTCAACCAGCGCGACGTGCTGTTCCTCATCGTGCCGCTGCTGCTGGGCGTCGTGCCCACGTTCATCCTGCGCTGGCGCCTCAACGTCATGGTCTTCGGTGACGAGGAGGCTGCCTCGCTGGGCCTCAACGTCAAGCGCATCCGCGGCATCCTCATCGTGTGCGCCACGCTTCTCACCGCAACCGCCGTGGCTGTGGCAGGCATGATCGGCTGGATCGGCCTCATCATCCCGCACATGTGCCGCTTCATCGTGGGTCCCAACTACAAGGACCTCGTTCCCATGTCGTTGCTCACCGGCGGCGTGTTCCTGCTCGTGGTCGACTGCCTGGCGCGCACGCTGTTCACCACTGAGATTCCCTTGGGCATCCTGACATCGCTCATCGGTGCGCCGTTCTTCGTCTACCTGCTCTTTAAGCGCAAGAAGGAGTCCGCATGATTCTCGAAGCGCGTGACGTGGCGGCCGGCTACAACGGTCGCAACATCGTGAGCGACGTGAGCTTCTCGCTTGAAAGCGGCGAGGTGCTTTGCCTGCTCGGTCCCAACGGCGTGGGCAAGACGACACTGTTCAAGGCGCTGTTGGGTTTCATCCCGTTTACCCACGGCGGTCTCTTCATGGATGGCGAGCGTGTCAATCACAGCGACCGCAGGCGTCTGGCCTCATGCATCGGCTATGTGCCGCAAGTCCATGAGCCGCCGTTTCCCTTCAGTGTGCTCGACGTCGTGGTCATGGGGTCGGTCGTGCGCGAGAGCCTCTTTGGCGGCCCCTCTCGCAAGGCATACCGCGAAGCCGAGGCCACGCTCGAGCGCCTGGGTGTCAGCTACCTGCGCGACAAGGTGTATACCGAGGTGTCCGGTGGCGAGCGCCAGATGGTGCTCATCGCGCGTGCCCTCATGCAGAAGCCCGCCTTCCTCATGATGGACGAGCCCACCTCGAGCCTCGACTACGGCAACCAGATGCGCGTGCTCAGCCAGGTCAAGAGCCTCTCTGAAGAGGGCGTGGGTGTCATCATGACCTCGCATTTCCCCGATCATGCCTATCTTGCCTGTTCAAAGGCGGTTGTCATGTCGCGCACGGAGCCGTTCCACGTGGGTCCCGTCGACGAAATCGTGACCGAGTCGATTCTCGCGGCTGCTTACGGCATCAAGGTAAAGGTGGCCGACCTGGAGTTTGACGATGTCTCGGGTGGCAAGCTCACCACGTGCATTCCCGTGCTGCCCGGCGTGCACGCGCCTGGCATGGGCTGGGAGGGTCCGCGTCGTTGCGCGTGCCAGGGGAACCAGGAAAAAGAAGACGGAGCGAGCTCAGCCACGGTGGTTTACGAAGCTGTGCAAGCAGCGAAAAGGGCGGTAGCCAATGAGTAGCGTGAATGTGACCGCGGGTTTTGGGACGGTTGATAACGTTGCGAGAGTTGCCGGGCCCGTTGTGCCCAACCTTGCCCGTCTGTCTCTTGGCCCTGAGGGCCTCATGGAGAGTGCGGGTCTGACGCCTCCTGTCGCAGACTCTGGGGCGCATGCGCCTGACCCCGTCCGCCTTGCCCTCGGCCCTGAGGGCCATATGGAGCGTGCAGGTCTGGCGCGTCCTGTCGTGGGTCCCGTGGCGTGCACGCCCGATCCCGCTCGCCTCGCTCTTGGCCTTTCGGGTCTTATGGAGCGTGCGGCCCAGGCGTGCCCTGAGGCTGCTGCCAGCCCTGTTGCCGATTTTGCGTTCGGGGGCAAGTGGCTCGCCGCACGCCTGCAGGACGGTTCGTGCGGCCGCGCGTTCACGTTTATCGGCGAGCACGAGGTGCACGGGCCGCTCGACATGGACGCGTTCGAGCTTTTGCGCGAACTTGTGGGTATGTCTGCGATGGAGGCGTTCTCCCTGGTGCGCGATGCGAATGCAGACGTGCGCAAGGGCCTGGGCCGTCTGGCCGACATCGTGGCCGTCGCCTTGCTCAACGCCGTTTCGAGCGGGCATGGATCCCGAGAGGCTCTCGCGGCACGTGGGTTTGTCTTCATCGACGACCCCGTCTCAGCCCTCGTCCACCCCACCGACCGCGTCTGCGTTGTGGGCGCGGGCGCGTATCTCGCCGAGCTCGAGGCCTGCCCGGCCCAGGTGGATGTGTGCGACATGCGTCCGGCATACGACCTCATGGGCCTGAGGGTGGGGGAGCGCGGCATCGAACGACACCCGTCCCATATCGTGTTCTATGACGACCCGGCGCAGACGGCCGATCTTCTCTCGCAGGCCGATGTCGTCTTCCTCACGGGATCGATGCTGGTAAACGGCTCATTCTTCGAGCTCATGCCGGCATGTGCCCATGCCCGCGAAGTCATGTTGTTCGGCCCTTCGGCCGGAGCGCCTTTCGAGGCGCTGATGGAACTGGGCGTGACCTGCGTGACCGGCACTCACGTGCTTGACCCCGAGGCGTTCATAGACAGCGTCGCCCGCCGCCGCGAAGGCAGACCCAAGCCCGGCGAAGCCGTCAGCCCGCTCTGTGAGTCCTACGCGGTCACCTTCCCCCGCTCGTAGGGGGCGTGCGTGCTCGTTGAGAGGGGTGCCAACGAAGAGTCGCACCTTCCCCGCTCGTAGGGGTGCGTGCCTTATGTGGATGGCGGGCGCATTGCAAAGCTCGTGTTTACCTTCTCGCAAGGGCTGCGCAACCGGCACGGCTGACGGGCGCATCGCACAGTCCGCATCTCCATGCTCGTAGGGGATGCGTGCTTGGCGGTTTGCGCTTGCATCTTCATGGCTGCAAGTTTCGCTCGTAGGGGGTGTGCGCTTGGCAGTTTGTGCTTGCTTCTTCACGTTTGCATGCTTCCGCTTGTAGGGGGCGGTGGGGTGTCGGCAAGGATGCACTCGGTGTTGTTGTTGTTCGTTCCCCGCTTGCAGGGGATGCCCTGGCTTGCTCGATGTCCAATGAGGGCCAGACACATTCTTCCTGCTCATAGGGGATGTGCATATATGTAGTGTGCCCACCTCGGCTTTGTGTCGGGTAGGGCTCCGGTCTTCGCGTTCAGGGGAGCGTGAAGAATCATCGTGGAAAGGGAGTACCACATCATGAGCAAGATCAACGAGTCTTCCATCTCTCGTCGTGGCCTCATCCGGGTTGCTGCGGGTGCTGCCGTTGCAGCCGCCGCGGCTGGTGTCGCTATCGAGGCCGCCGCGCCCGAGCAGGCTCTTGCTGCCGGCAAGAAAAAGAAGGAAGTCAAGATTGCCGCTTCCGACGATCCTTCGTACGTGATTGACGCCACGGGCAAGCAGGTCGTGGTGCCCGAGAAGATTGAGCGCGTCGCCATCACCTGCCAGGGCGGCACCACCCACGAAGCTGTCATCTTCGGCGGCGCCGACAAGATCGTGGCCGAGCCTTCCATGAAGAGGTTCCCCCAGCTTCTCCGCATGTTCCCCGAGCTCAACGACGTGACCGACGGCGGCTCGTTCGACGACATCAACATCGAGACCATCGCCGCCACTGCACCCGACATCGCCCTGTGCGGCGTCAGCTCCGACAAGGGCAACGCCCAGATTGAGGAAATCGGCATTTCTGTGTACGTCATGCTCATCGGTTGGGCAGGCGTCGAGTCGCTCAAGCAGGAGTTCCTCAACGTTTCTCACCTGTTCGGCAACGACGCGCGCGGCCAGGAGCTCGTGGACTACTGGGACGAGAAACTGGGCCTCATCGCCGAGCGTGTGGCGGCGCTTCCCGAGGAGGAGCGCGCCAAGACGGTGTACTACATCAGCAAGCCCGACATCACGAAGGCTAACACCGGCGACTGGGGCCGTAGCTGGCTCGATGCTTGCGGCGTGACGTTTGCGGTGCCCGAGGAGGACCTCAACGGCGACATCACCGCCGAGAAGGCCATCGGCTGGGACCCCGACTACATCGTGATCCAGGGTGGCAACGGCGACGTCGCCGAGCTGCTCAACGAGCCCACCGTCCAGGACATGAAGGCCATCCAGTCCGGCGAGGTGCACATCTGCCCCATCGGCGGCTTCTGGTGGGACCGTCCTTCCGCTGAGGCCCCGCTCGCCTTCCTGTGGTTGGCACAGATCACGCACCCCGGCTACTTCGACGACATCGACCTCGAGCAGGAGACCGTCGACTTCTTCAAGCGCTTCTACAACTACGACCTCCCCCAGGAGGAGTACGAGTCCTTCTTCGCATAAGCCCCAAGCGGCCCGTTCCTCCCTCGACGGCCCCCTGCACCCCCCGCAGGGGGCCGTTTTTGATGAAGCATCTCCTGATTTTCACGCGCGAAGCATACAATTGCCGCCATGCAAGCGGATTTGGCCCCCATGGCCGTCGATAAGATGAGAAAGGACCGAGCAACTATGAACGCTGACGCCTATCTTGACCTGCTTCGTGCTCGCTATTCCGTGCGTGCATTTACCGATGAGCAGCTGACTGAGGAAGAACTCTCTGCCATTCTCGAGGCTGGCCGTCTCTCGCCCACGGCATGCAACAACCAGCCCGTTCGCATCTGCGTCGTGCAGAGCGCCGAAGGCCTTGCCAAGGTGGACGAGTGCTCGAAGTGCCGTTACGGTGCGCCTACCGCGCTCATTGTCGCATTCGACAAGAACGCTTCGGCTAAGGGCATGGGTTGCGAGTCGGGCGATTTCGGCACCATCGACGCCTCCATCGTGCTCACCAACATGGCAAACGCCGCAGCGGCCCTGGGCCTCGGCAGCTGCTGGGTTGGTGCCTACGACCCCCAGGCCGTGCGTGTCCACTTCATCGTTCCGGCCGACTACGAGCTGGTAGACATGCTCATGCTGGGTCATCCTGCCCCAGAGTGCACTCCTAGTCCCCGCCACGCCGACCGCTTCCCCCTCACCCAAACCGTGAGCCACGAAGCTTTCTAATCCACGGTCTGGTTGGTCTGAACGGCCTACGGTGACGTGGCCCCCGAGTGCGACTCTGCATCCCTTTGCCCTTCGCCCCCCAACAGCCTGACCCGTCGCCGTAACCGCGTGGGGAACGAAAGGACCCTCCTGGCGCAGTCCCGCAGCCGCCGAAGGCGGCGAGGACTGTCTGAGCACAGGAGGGCCCTTTTCGTTCCTATGGG
>Ga0129308_1000726_pt1 | contig 43946 bp, 36 predicted proteins | sample L827metagenome_FD_94440 | JGI IMG/M metagenome (GOLD analysis project Ga0129308, IMG submission 94440) | Ring-tailed lemur group fecal microbial communities from Wisconsin, USA - L827 metagenome | ecosystem: Host-associated > Mammals > Digestive system > Large intestine > Fecal | place: USA... | reverse complement strand
CTCTTACTATTTCATCAAGCTTTTCTTCTATATAGTTATAATTTAAAATATGTTCATTATTTTCAAGTTCAATGTCATATATAAGTTTATCTATTTCTTTTTGTAGGCAATCCATATTTTCTTCTATATTGTCTAAGTCACTCATTATATATCTTATGTTTTTATAGCTTTCAAATTTTTCATAATATGCTTTTGCATTAATAAATCTATTTAAGTAATTTAAAATTTCTTTAATGCTTTCTTCTTGCTGAGATAATCGCTTATCTTCTTTGTCTAGATTTCTATAGCTTTCAACTTTTTTATAATTCACTTTATTTTCAATAAATTCCTTAAAACAATGAAATACATTATTTACTTTTTTTTTACTTTTTTCATTTTCTTCGATTAAAGCCTTTTTTACTTCTCTTAAAAAAAAAGAATTGTTATACTGATTTTGAATTGGATCTTCATCCTCTTTATCATATGACTTATATAAATTAACAAATTCAACTAAATTTCTCATGTTTGCATAAACACCCTTTCGCAAAATACAATTTGTTATAAATAATTTCTTATTATTACAATATGTTTTAATATAATAAAATGTTCAACATATTTATCACATGTAAAAAATCCCTTGAGAGTTATTATCTCAAGGGATTTTTATTATTCGTTATTTAACACAGGTGATAGTGATGTGTCATTGAAAAATGTATTAGCATTGTACAAATAGAGTACTTCATTTACATTTTCTTGTTGCATCAAGCTGTCTATATCTTCGTAGTAATATCTTGGATCAACTACTATTATTTTGCTAAAGTCTTTAACTAAAAACGGTATAAAACTATTAGCATAAGAGTCTTTAAATAATAGTAAGGTATTATTATTATTAGCGTCTGTTTTTATTTTTACTAAAGGATGATTTCCTTTAAGGAAAACTTCGTAGTTATCTTTTTGCTTTAGTGCTTGGCTGCTATAAAGTGTAGCCGTTCTTTCTTGTTCCTCTACATAATTTACTACCACATTCTGAGAATCACCTTTTGCAGGTAAATAAACATTCACCTTATCTCCTTCTTTAACATCGTATCCACTTTTTGATGATAATGCTCCCAAGAAGTCATTGGAAACCATTTGTTGCGTGTAATAATCCTCTGGACTTTCTTCAAGTCCCATAGACTTTTCTAACTCTTTGTATGAATAAAATGCTCCTAAAGATGTCCAGTGATGATCTGTTTTATAGTAAATATATTCATTTCTATGATCATACATAGTTTTATAGTTATCTACAAAGGATACACTTTGTGGTAATTTATCTTTGTAAGATTGTAAATAAGCTTCTTGGTCCATAACTGGTGCATCTATAGGAAGCTTATCCTTTAAAATACTCACTGCTGTTGGTGAAATTAACATATATTGTTTTATGTTTTTGTATCTGGCAGAAAAATTATTTATAGCTTGTATATTTTCTTTAACAGCTTTCTCATTAGGCTTATTAAAGTTTTCTACTAAGTACCCATCTTCTCCTAAGAAAACTCCATTGGACTCTTTTTTTCCTAATAACTTATCCATGTTTATCTTCACATTTGTAAAGAAGTCTCTTCCTATAAATTGGTCCACCACATAATCTTCAAACTTAGAAGTAAACCTTCCTTCTAATAATTTATCAACTGAAAACTTTGGCTTTCCTGCCAACATTCTATTTTCTCTTTCCGAAAAAGTCTTATCCTTAGTTATTATATTAGCTCCAACAAATAATACTAAAAAAAGTATAAATAATAGTGCTGAAGTTTTATAATGTTGTCTTTGTTTAATTTTATTTTTTCTGTTCATATTAAATCACGTCCTTTCCTAGAATCTAAAATATAGGAAGGGATTATAAGTTTCATTTACTAAATAAGCCGTAGCTAAAAATAGAATCACCATATATGTTATTAGAGACCCATTAACATATCCTAACTTTGATTTTACAACTATTCTATCTAAAATGTTTTTTACAATAGGTGTAGAACATACTCCTAAAATCACAAACATAATTGCATTTGTGTATAAATAGTAAATTCCTGCGCTATCCATAAGCACATGATTTCCAAATCCAAACATTGATTTTAAGTATTCCATAGCAAAAGATAAGTTTGGACTGGCAAAGAATACCCAGCCTATCATAATTAGTAACATGGTATAAATATGCTTTATAAATGTTGGTACTCTTTCTAATATATTAGCAAATACCATTTTTTCTAATAAAAGGATTACACCATAATATAATCCCCAAACTATAAAGTTCCAACTTGCCCCATGCCAAAGCCCTGTTAAAAACCATACAGCAAATATATTTCTTATTTGTTTTCCTAGACTAACTCTGTTTCCCCCTAAAGGTATATAAATATACTCTCTAAACCAAGAACCTAAAGATATATGCCATCTTCTCCAAAATTCAGTTATACTTGTTGAAATATAAGGGAAATTAAAGTTTTCTATAAAGTCAAATCCGAACATCTTTCCTAAACCCATGGCCATATCTGAGTAACCACTAAAGTCAAAATATATTTGGAAAGTATAGGCTATTATTCCTATCCAAGCTGTTAATACTGACATGCTACCAAGATCCATGGCACTTATTGTTGTCCATATGATTCCTATACTATTGGCAAGTAGTACTTTTTTGCCTAAACCTTGGATAAAACGTTCCACACCCTGTCCAAACTTTTCAAGAGATTCTTCTCTATAATTTAATTGTTCTTCTATAGTTTCATATTGAACTATAGGTCCTGCCACTAATTGGGGAAACATGGTAACATAAGCCCCAAAAGAAATAAAGCTTCTTTGCACTTTAACTTTGCCTAAGTACACATCTACAATATAAGATAGTACTTGGAATGTATAAAATGATATCCCTACGGGTAAAGCCAGTTCATTAAAAGGAATGTTAATTGAAAATATACCATTAATATTTCCTATTATAAATCCTACATATTTAAAGAACACTAAAATTCCCACATTTACTAAAAGTGTAAATATAAAAAATTGCTTTGCTTTCTTTCTATCCCTTTTATACTTATTTATTTTCAGTGCCATAATATAATCAAATATAATTGTTCCTATCATGAGGAATATATACACAGGTTCCCCCCATGCATAAAACACTAAACTTGTTAGTAATAATATGGCGTTTCTAAATTTTTTTGGTGAAATATAATAAATTAAAAGTGAAATTGGTAAAAACGTAAATAAAAAAACTATACTACTGAATACTATTTTAATCGCCTCCTCTGAAATGCTATTTCTTAATACTATCTAAAAATGCTTCTTTTATTTGCTGTGCATTTTCAGAGATAGCAAAAAACACAAAGTTTCCCTTTGATTTTAATTCGTAATTATCAACTAAATCACATTGCTTTGGACCATATCCCGAAAAACTTTCTAGTTGATAGTTAACTCTTGAATCAATGCTATCTTCTAAGGATTGAATTTGAGATTCATCTTTTACCTTCACTATTAATACTTCATTTACATCCATTGTTGACTGTGGTGTATATAAAATCACTCCATCGTAATCATTTGCATTTAATTTATAAAAACGTTTAAGAGATTTACTATCTCCTTTTTTCATTTTGTCAAACTTTACTTCCTGTTTCATCTCAGTTTCTATTTTGTCCACACTTTGATCATTATTAACGCCACAGCCAACTGTAATTACAGTTGTTATTAGAAATGTAGCCATTAGTAACTTCTTTTTTAAGTTTATCTTCATATCTGTCTCCTTCCTTACAAGTTGGCCTTTTGAACTAACATCTCAACCCATCTTTTATTAAATCCAGGTTTAAAATGTATTCCATCATCTTCATATGAGCTTTCATCAACTATTGATGAGCCATCTATATAGGTAACGCCTAGTTTATTACACATATTTATGATATCTGTATTAAACTGAGGTACATTTTTTAAGGATGGAGATTCACTTATCGCTTTGTCTTTAACTTTAAAAATTGAGTTTACGTAAATTTTTGTATTTGGTAATTTACTTTGAATATCTTTTATTACCTTTTCATATTCCTTTATAAAATCTGAAGGATCACCATATAACTCCACATCATTTAATCCATAAGTTAAGAAAAGATTTGTCGGAGACAAATTAATAGCTTTATTTATGTCACCTTCTTTTTGCGCAGTTATAAGATTTCTCCCCTTATAAGCAACTACTGGTGAACTATCTAAAATCCCATATGATACTATTGACTCTGCTCTCGAATCTCCCAATATAACAGAACTTGAAAACTTATCTATAAGATTAATTCCCCCATTACTATTTTCTTGATTTATGTTAACTCCTTGTAAATTAGATTGCACAAGGTTAATTTTTTCTTCTGATTGTGATACATCTTTTTTCTCTAACTCTTTTACTATTTCAATTCCTTTGGCAACTTGTGCCTCTTCTATCTTTTTTTGGTTATTAAGAGCGTTAATACTGTCACTAAAATTCATGAATCTTGTTACAGCTACTAGTGATATTGTTGTAATCGCCCATACTCTCTTTTTTATGATAATTCCCCCTTGCTGTTAACTTAGTTTTCTTACAAATATTATTATAACATCATAACAATACATAAAAAACAATTATCGACAGGTAAATTTTACAAAACAAGACATTTTTCTACAATAATGAATGTTCAGTTAAAATCAAACTATTTTTATTAAAATCTAGTTATAATTCATTAATAGAGAAATTATAAACTAATTTTATCATTAGATTTATTTCTAAAAATAATTCTAAGTTTGAAATTCTTACTTCAAAACAACTAAACTCCTATTCTACAATAAATATACAAAAGTTCTATTATTTCACATAATTTACGCTCCCCTTCTCATTTACTAATTTATTATTAAAAGATTATCACATAAATCTTAACTTAGAATTTATGTAAAGTTAAGAAATCTTCATAATCAAAGTTTCAGCCACAATTATCTATTGACATAAAAAATAACCCACTTCAGATATGAAATAAGTTCATATCTAAAATGGGTTATTAACTTTCTTTTAACTAGCAACAGCAATTATCATCAAAATTGAATAATAGTAATATAATTAAAATCACCCAAATCCATATACTGTCATCGTCAAATATATCATCAAATATGTTCGTAGCTAAAAGTAAAAATACAATAGCTATTACTATTAACAGTCCTCCATTAAATCCACAATCATCTCCACCGAAAAATCTTGATAAAGTATCCTCTAACTTCGCCATGTCACTCCCCCCTCAAAGTCAAACGGTTATCTTACTATATACTAATATATGTCTTCAAGCACAAATAAGTTACTTCAATAAAGTTTTTATTCATAAGCGTATTTAGCTCATCTTGGCTTTGATTATTTGCTTTAAATACTAGTTTTAAGCATTCTTCTTTATCTTCTTCATTATCCTCACTTATCACATCTATTAGTAATTCTATAGCTGAAGTTTTGATTACTTTATATTTGTCAAATAAAAAAGAAGTATGTGAATTTTCCATTCCCTTTTTTATCTTCATTAATCTAGATATATATTCTCCTTTTTTATCATCAACTTTACCTTGATTTTCCATAACCTCTTGTAAGATAACATTGCTCTCAGTAACATAATCTTTTATTCTATTCATATCTATAAGCAATGAGTTATAAAATAGACAACCAAGAATTATAAAAAAAGCTGTAATTGACGATAATAATAATCCTATGTTTTTCATTACTCTTCCTCCTAAAGTTATTATCTATATTAAATTTATATTCATTATTTTAAAACTTTAGGACTTTTTTTGATTATATATTGAAAAATTGACCATATTATATTAAACTACAATTAAATTTTAAATTATGTTGGAGGTTATAATGTTTGAAAAAATTAGAGATATAATAGTTGAACAGCTGGGTTTAGATGGTAAAGATGGATTATCTATGGAAACATCTCTTAAAGAAGACCTAGATGCTGATTCTTTAGACGCTGTTGAAGTTATAATGGGTCTAGAAGAAGAGTTTGATATAGAAATACCAGACGAAGATGCTGAAAACTTCAAAACTATAGGCGATATAGTAGAATATATAGAAAATCGCTAATAAATAAAAGGGATGTTCATTGAACATCCCTTTTTCATATACCTAAGCCCATTTTTGTAGAATATCTTTCATAAAATCTTTTATATCCATTCCATAAACCTTATTTAATGTAGATCCACTAAGTACCTCTTTAGGAAGTCCATATTCAACTTCTTTTCCATCTTTAAGTATAAGAACATTATCGGCAAAATACTGAACTAAATTCAGATCATGTAATACACCAACAACTATTTTATTATTATTTTTTACCCAATCATTTAAACTTTCCAATAATTCTATTTGATGCTTAAAATCTAAGTGATTAGTTGGTTCATCAAGTAAAATTACATCTGGATTTTGAGCAAATACTCTTGCTAAAAAAACTCTTTGAAGTTGTCCTCCTGATAATTCACTGATCATCTTATCTTTTAATTCATATATGCCAACCTTTTTCATACTATCAATTATTATTTCAGTATCCTTAGAAGATAATCTGGTAAATGCTCCTTTAGAATATGCATATCTTCCTAATGATACAGTATCATAAACAGTATAAGGAAAATATAGTTGAGTTATTTGACTCATTAAACCTATTTTTTTAGCCAGCTCCAATCTGCTAATCTCACTTACTTCTTTCCCATCTATCTTTACATTACCTTTGTATTCAAGAATATTGGCAATGGATTTTAAAAGTGTACTTTTACCACATCCATTTGGCCCTACAATACAAAGATTTTTGCCTCTTTTTACCTTAAAATTAATATTTTTAATTATTTCTTTTTTATCATATCCTGTATATAAATTTTCTACTTCTAACATTTAATATCACCTAGCTTTTTTAAAATATATATGAGCAAAGAATGGTGCTCCTATTAAAGCTGTTACTGCCCCAACAGGTAGTTCCATTGGTGAAAATACAGTTCTAGCTATTAAATCCGTTACAACCATTAAACATCCACCAAATAAAAATGACATAGGGACCACATATTTGTGGTTTGAGCCAAATATTTTTCTTACAATATGAGGTGCAATTAAATCTACAAATCCTATAATTCCGCTTAAGGCTACTGAACCTCCTGTCAAAACAGCACAATACACAAATAACTTTGTTTTCACTTTTTGTGTATCAACTCCAACTAATTTAGCTTGTTCTTCCCCAAAAGTAAGTATATCCATTTCCTTTGTAAATCTAAAAACTCCTAACATTCCTATAATAAAGAAAGGTGTAATAAGAATTACATATGACCATCCCTTCATGGCAAAACTGCCCATTTGCCATAGTGTAATACTTTCTAAATCCTCAGTAAAAAATGCTATTAATGTGGTTAACAAAGCATTTACAAATAAAGAAAATACCATTCCTGCTAAAATAATTGTATTGTTTGACATTGTTTTATCTATTTTAGACGCAAAAGTTATAACTGTAAATACAGTACCTAAGCCTGAAATAAACCCTATTAAAGGTAGGGTGAATCCTTGTAAAAATGGTATTGATATACCTGAAACTATTACTAATCCTGCACCAAGAGATGCTCCAGAGGATACTCCTAGTGTATATGGTGATGCCAGCTCATTTTTTAATACAGATTGAATTACAGCACCACTTACAGCTAGACATCCACCAACTATAAATGCTAATAATACCCTTGGCAATCTTATTTTCCAAACTATAGAGATTTGTGGAGATGTTATGGTTTCATTAAGTGGTAAGTTGAAAATTTTATTTAATATAATTGATATAGTATCTAAAATGCTAATATGGGAACTTCCATTGGAAGCTCCCATACTTATAATAAAAAATGCAATTAACACACTTAATAATATTTTCTTTCTATTTTTATTTTCCATATACATCTGGATATATAGACTTAGCCATTTCATCTAAAGCTTTTATTATATTTTGGTTTCCACGTGCAGATGAGTTTGAATCTATATAGTAAACATCCCCATTTTTAATTGCTTTTATATTTTCCCATCCATTACGTGATGATATTTCTTTTGTTGGATTTTTTACATAATTAACGTTTGTAAATATTGCATCTGGGTTAGCATCTAATATTGCTTCTTCTGTTGGAGCAAACCAGCTTTTCTCATTTTTAAATACATTTTCTGCTCCTATTACTTCAATCATCTCATTTAAAAATGTACTGTGACCAAAAGTAAATAAATTCGGTGCTGGACCTATTTCAAAGTATACTTTCTTTTTATCTTTAATAGTTTTACCTAACTCTTCATACTTAGATATTTTTGCTTTCATATTAGTGATTATTTCTTCACCTTTTTTTTCTTCATTTACTAAAGAAGCTATAAACTCTATATCTTTGTATATTCCTTTTATACTATCACTACTTGGTATATAAACTACTGGTATGCCAGCTTCTACTATTGATTTATATGGATCTTCTGCAGAACCTATCTTGTTATATCCTGATGCTATTATTATATCTGGCTCTAATGCTATTATTGCCTCCGCATCTGGTTTATTCATATCCATTTTAGGAATATCTTTATTTAACCCTTCTATTCCTTCTGAATACTTATCTACTGCAACTAATTTGTCTGCTACACCAAGGCCTACTAATACTTCTGTATTAGATGGCGCTGTTGTTATTATTTTTTCCAATTTAGTTGGTACTTTTACTTCATTTCCTTCTCTGTCAGTAACAGTTGTCTCTTTGTTGCTGCTGCATCCTACAGCAAACATTAGTACAAAACATGTTATAATTGCTAATAATCTTTTCTTCATGTCTTTTCCTCCTATAAATTGTCATAAAAAAAGCCTAACCAAAAGGTTAGGCAAATATATACATAGATTTTAAACATAAATGCTTTGTTATTTCAAAGGTCAAAACATAATGTTTCATAATGTAATATTTTCTTCACCCCGAAGAAACTACTTTATGATTTTAGGCAGGTCTCCTGACTTAGCTTCATTCTACTCCTCACCTTCCCATGGTAATACCACAGTGGCTTAATGAGTTTCGTCCACATTACAGTAACGGGGGCTGTAGAGGAATCACACCTCTTTCCCTTTTAATCTATTGTACATAGAACCTTAAAATCTCATGTATTCAATTTTTATTTTTTTATTATAACATATTTTGTAACTTATTCAATTTTTTTATTTTGTATATTTTTACTTTTTTAATATTAAGCCCATTTTTGTAAAATATTCACCATAAAATTTTTTATATCTATTCCATAAATATCATTTAGCAATTTGTCTTTTAATACATTTTCTGGTGTTCCATAAGAAACTTCTTCTCCATCCTTAATCATAAGGACCTTGTCTGCAAAATATTGCACTAGGTTTAAATCATGCAGTACACCTATTACAATTTTATTGTTATTTTTTACCCATTCATTAAGATTTTCCAAAAGATCTATTTGATTTTTAAAATCAAGGTGATTTGTTGGCTCATCTAGTAAAATTATATCTGGATCTTGTGCAAATATTCTAGCTAAAAATACTCTTTGTAATTGGCCTCCTGATAATTCTGTAATCATCTTATCTTTAAGGTCATATACACCTACTTTATTCATACTATCTACAATTACTTGTTTATCTTTATAAGAAAGCTTTGAAAAAGGTCCCTTTGAATAAGCATACCTTCCTAGAGATACAGTATCATAAACAGTATATGGGAAATATAACTGAGATATTTGGCTCATAAGCCCAACCTTTTTTGCTAATTCTACTCTACTAAGCATAAATGATTCTTTATTATCTATTTTTATACTTCCTTTATAATCAATAATATTAACTATAGATTTTAATAATGTACTTTTGCCACAGCCATTAGGGCCAACTATACATAGGTTCTCTCCATTTTTCACATTAAAACTAATATTCTTAATTATATCTTTTCCATCATAACCACAATAAAGATTTTTAACTTCTAACATTTAATATCAACTTCCTTTTTTAAAATATACATAGGCAAAAAATGGTGCGCCTATTAACGCTGTAACTGCTCCCACTGGCAGTTCTATTGGTGCAAACACTGTTCTAGAGATTAAGTCTGATATTACCATTAGTCCTCCTCCAAATAAAAAAGACATAGGTATAACATATTTATGATTTGAACCAAAAGCCTTTCTTACTACATGAGGCGCTATTAAATCTACAAATCCAATAGTCCCGCTAAGAGCTACAGATCCTCCTGTTAATATTGCACAGTAAACAAATAATTTTCTCTTCACTTTGTATGTGTCAACACCTACAGCCTTGGCTTGTTCTTCTCCAAATGTAAGAATATCCATCTCTTTTGTATACCTAAATACACCTAACATTCCAACTAAGAAAAATGGTAATATTAATCCTACGTAAGTCCATCCTCTCATGGCAAAACTACCCATTTGCCAAAGGGTTATACTTTTCAGATCATTGCTAAAAAATGCTGTTAAAGTAGTTAGTAATGCATTTACAAATAAAGATAGAACCATACCTACAAGAACCACTGTATTATTTGACATAGTCTTATCTATTTTTGTTGAAAACACAATTACTGAAAACATGGTAATTAATCCAAATATAAATCCTATAAACGGTAGTGTAAACCCACCTATTAATGGTATTGATATTCCTGTAACTATTATAAGTCCTGCTCCCAAAGAAGCTCCCGAAGATACCCCTAAGGTAAAGGGAGATGCCAATTCGTTTTTTAGTATGGATTGAACTACTGCTCCACTAGTTGCTAAACATCCCCCAACTAAAAATGCTAATAATACTCTTGGTAACCTAAGCTTCCATATTATAGAAATATGTTTTTGTGTAACATTTTCTGATAAATTCAAATTTAAGGTTTTATTACCTATTATGGACAGTGTATCAAATATACTTATATCTGAGCTTCCTATAGAGGTTCCTAGCCAAATAATTGCAAATAATGCAATTATACTTATAACTATCTTTTTTCTATTTGTTATATTCATCTGGATATACGGCTTTAGCCATTTCCTTTAAAGCTTTTATTATATTTTGAGTTGGGCGAGAAGATGAATTTGCATCTATATAATAAACTTCATTATTTTTTACAGCCTTGATATTGTCCCATCCGTCACGAGATTTTATTTCCTTTTCTGGATTTTTCACATAGTTAACTGTAGTTAGTATTACATCTGGGTTGGCATCTATTACAGATTCTTCACTAGGTGATATCCATGATTTTTGATCTTTAAATATATTTTCTCCTCCTATAAGTTCAACCATTTCATTTAAAAATGTTGAGTTCCCAATACTATATAAAGTAGGTGCTGGCCCTATTTCAACATATATTTTCTTTTTATTTTTTATAGTTTTTCCAACTTCAGTTACTTTATCTATTTCACTTTTCATATTAGAAACTATTTCTTCGCCTTTATCTTTCTTATTAACTATAGAAGCAATAAACTCTATATCTTTATAAATTCCATCTATACTATCACTGCTAGGTATGTATACTACAGGTATTCCTACATCACTAAGGGATTTAAATGGATCTTCAGATGAACCTACTTTATTGTGCCCTGAAGCTATTACTATATCCGGCTCCAATTCAATTATTGCCTCTGCATCTGGTGAAGTAAAATCCATTTTCTTTGCATCTTTATTTACCCCTTCTATACCTTCTGAAAATGTATCCATACACACAATTTTATCTCCCACACCTAAACCTGCTAATATTTCTGTATTAGATGGTGCTGTAGATACTATTTTTTCAATATTTGTTGGTATATTGACTTCATTTCCTTCTCTATCTGTTATAGTTTGCTCTTTTTTGTTACTACATGCTGCTGTAAAAAGCATAATTAAGCATAATAACAATGGTAATAATTTTTTTTTCATAAGTTTTCCCCCATACATTTAAGTTTAGAATAAAAAAAACCTAACCATAAGGCTAGGCTTCTATATCTGTATTTTGACATTATATGTCTTTTAAGATACTTCCTTCACCCCGAAGAAATTCACTTTTTAATTTAGGCAGGTCTCCTGACTTAGTATCAACCTACTCCTCTCCTTCCCATAAAAAACTCGCTTCGCTCATTTTTACAGTGGTATATTGAGTTTCGTCCACATTACAGTAACGGGGGCTGTAGAGGAATTTCACCTCTTTCCCTATTAATCTTAAATAAGAACCTAAATCTATATAAAATTGTTTCTTAATATATTGTAGCATATTCAAAGTTAGTTTTTATAAATTTGAAACTAATATTATTATTTTTCTTCATAGAAACTTACATTTTTTATTATTATATCAACTGTGCCATCTTCATTTTGTCTAACACTATATTTCATAGGGTCTTCAAAATCCACAAGATTTCCTTTTATATCAAATCCATTGTCTGTTTTTATACTTCTTTTCTTAAGTTTTTTCTCAACCCATTTTTTGTCTATATTAAAATTAGTTTCAATTCCTCTATCTACCATTAGTTCTTTGAAACTTTCCTTTAAGTTATCATCATCTATTGATTTTTCCACAAATTGCTCTATGTCTACTTCTTCTTTTTCTTTTAGAGTATAATTTAATAAACTTCTAACATCTTCTGCTTTTTTAATATTGTTACCCATGGCATTTGTTATCCAGTTATCTGCCGTAGTTTTGAAAGTTTTTGTATTAAACTTGTCATCTGTAACTTTTTCAGCATTTAAAAATTCAGTTATAAATCTTGATTTTTTTTCTGGATCTTCTTCTTTTTCTGAATCTTTATCTAATAATCTTAAATGGAATTCGTCATTTATTCCATTAATTCCAACTAATGCACACTGCTTTTGTCTTCCTGTATCTGGAATTCCTATCTCATTACTTATTATTTGTATGTTGAATTTTTCATCTAATAATTCTATAGAATGAGTGTATAGCTTCTTATAATCTAATTTTACTATTCCCACATATTTTTCATCTTTAACACTATATAAACACATTGCCAGGTCACATGAATCTATATCTTCATATTTTTTCATTATATCAAATAAATATGAAGCTATTTCTTTTGAATTATGAACGAAGGTATCATCATCGTAGATTATTTGCTCACAACAATTTTTTATTATATTATCATTATAATCTTTAAATACTGCCTTTCTTAAATCGTCGTCTTTTATTGCTCTATTAATTATCTTTTGAAAAAACTTATCTACCTCTATATTGTTTTTTCCTTCAAAATCGTTTAGTATTGGACCTTCACTATTTCTATCAAGAACATGAATAATATACTTATGTATAACCATATCTAATAACCTCCCTAAATTTTTCATTTTAATTTTTCTATTAATTCTTCCATATCTTTTGGAAGTGGTGCCTTAAACTCTAAATCTTCTCTAGTTCTTGGTTGTTTAAACTTTAAACTGAAAGCATGTAAAGCTTGTCTATTAATTAAATTTTCATCCACATACCCATATAACTCGTCACCTATTATTCCATGACCTATATGATTTAGATGAACTCGTATTTGATGTGTTCTTCCCGTTTCTAATTTTAGTTTTAAAACTGTAGAATCTTTTAATCTTTGTACTACTTCAAAATGTGTTACTGATGGTTGTCCTTCTTCATGAACTATTCTTTTTATACTATCATCAGTAGGTCTGTATATTGGCTCATTTATAGTCCCAAAATCTTCTTTAACTACACCTTTTACTACAGCTATGTACATTTTCTCTACTTTATCTTCTTTCATATCTGATGATAATACAAATTGAGCATAAGGATTTTTAGCCACAATAACTAAGCCTGATGTGTTCATATCAAGTCTATTTACAAATCTTATTTTTACATTTTCACGTTTTTCCACAACATAATGTGTAACACCATTGGCAATAGTGTTTTCAAAGTGGCTCTTTGTTGGATGAACTACCATAAATGGTGGTTTATTTACCATTATTATATCAAAATCATCATATAAAATAGGTAACTTTAAATCTTGAGGCTTAAAATCTGCCATATCTTCCTCAATTTTAACTTCAATTAAATCACCTTTATTTATTTTATCTCCTGGTCTAATATATTCATTATTTACTTTTACAGTTTTGTATCTTTTCATTTTTGATAAAGATCTTACTGAAAAGTTTAGCTTATCTAATAATACTTCTTTTAACGTTAAATTTTCATCTTCATTTATATATGAAATAATATTATACTTTTGATCTTCTTTTCTAAACATGTGCTCACCTACTTTTACTTAATATTATTTATCTTACCATAATTTCATATATTTATATAAGTAAAAGAAAAAAAATCACACCATAATTTGTGTGATTTTGAATATTTAATAAAATTTATTTAACTTCTTCCATTTCTTCATATCCTTTGCAGACATCTATCCACTTTTGTGAATGAGAAAATCTTTCTAGCTCATCACAAGTTAGTTCTATAGATGAATTGCTACTTCCTGCTGCTGGGAAAATTGTATCAAATCTCTTCATGGAAACATCTAAATATACTTTTACTTGATCATTTTTAATGGCAAAGGGACATACTCCTCCTATACCATGACCTATATATTCTAATACTTCCTCTGGTGTTAACATTTTAGCTTTATGTCCAAATTCGCTTTTAAATTTCTTATTGTCAATTTTAGCGTCACCAGCTGTAACAATTAATATGGCATTGTCACCTTCTTTGTTTTTGAAGGAAAGTGTCTTTGCAATTCTAGCTGGAATAACTCCCACTGCCTGGGCTGCCAATTCAACTGTTGCTGAAGATAACTCATGTTCCATAATATCATTATCTTTATTGTACTCTTTAAAAAATTCTTTAACCTTTTCTACCGACATAATCTTACACCTCCATTTACAACATTTTCCTATAATTATTCCCAAAATAAGTATATCATATAAAATTATTTAAAGAATATAATTCCAATTTTTTTAAATTATTAAAATAAATAGAGGTTTTTATCTCTTTTTGTATAAATATTTACATTACAACATGTTTTTATAATGAAGAATATTTCCTTAATTTACATATATTTGATATAATACAACTAATAAACGAGGTGAAAAAATGGGGAGAATTATAACAATAAATTCTAATAAAGTACAAAAATCTCTTGAGACTAGAGATATTTTACATAAAAAATTAATTGAAGTTGGATTTGATGTTGACTATGAATATAACCCTAAAGCAGAATTAATAATATCTATAGGTGGAGATGGTTGCTTTTTGCAAACTATTCGAGATTATAATATTCCAAGTATACCTTTAGCAGGAATTAATACTGGCCATTTAGGTTTTTTTCCAGATATAACTCCAAAGGATATAGATGCTTTTATTCAATCTTATTTGGAAGAGGATTACGTAACTCAGGAGTTACCTCTTCTTGAAACTAAAGTTGCCACTAACCATGGCTGTTTTAACATTTTTGGAATAAATGAAGCTGTTGTTAAGGGTGATAAATCCAGAACCATCCATCTAAAATTAGATATAAACAACAAACGTGTACAAAACTTTAGCGGGGATGGTTTAATAATATCAACATCTGCCGGTTCTACTGCTTATAATTATGCCGTAGGTGGTAGTATTGTTGACACAAGTTTAAACGTAATTCAAGTTGCCCCCATATCACCAATAAACACAAATGCTTATAGATGTTTCACATCAAGCATTATATGTTCACATGACTCTGTTGTTAATGTATCTCCAGAGTGTGAATTTGAAAATTCTACCCTAGTCGTGGTAGATGGTTTAGAGTATAATTTTAATGAAATAGATAATATAAGTCTTTCCATATCAGATAGAAAAATCAAACTCCTTAGAACATCAAATTATGAGTTTTGGAGCAGGGTGTGTGAGAAATTCTTATAAATTATAGGAGGAAAGAATATGAAAATCGGAGTTCTTAGTGATACTCATGGAAGTTTACCTTATTTAGAAAAAGCATTAGATACTTTGTCAGACTGTGATATATTACTTCATCTTGGTGATGTATTATACCATGGACCTAGAAATGATCTTCCTGAAGGATATAACCCAAAAGCTGTAATAGAAATAGTAAATAAACTAGATAATATTACAATAGCTAGAGGTAACTGTGATGCTGATGTAGATCAAATGGTTATAAATCATCCAATTGAATCTCCTTTTGTACATAAAAAAATAGATAACATTAGTGTACTTATGGATCACGGGTATCAATCATCAAGAGAAGATATAATAAATAAAGCCAGAGAATTAGGTGTAGATATACTTATTCAAGGTCATACTCATGTAAAAGAATTATCTGTAGATAAAGATATTATAATTCTAAATCCTGGTAGTACTGCTATCCCAAAAGATGGTACTCATTCTGTAGCAACAATAGAAATATTAAATGATGACAATACGGAAGATGAATTTGAATTAGAGATTAATCTAATAGATATAAATACAAAAGAAATAATTGAAATTGATAATTGTGATTGCCAAGACGGATGTGACTGTAAATAAAAACTATAATTTCCTAACATTTAAAAAAGGCTAACTTTAAAGTTAGCCTTTTTTATAATATATCTACTTTTTCTAATATGTCATGCATAACTAATAATCCTAAAAAGAATATTATGCCTAGTATTCCTCCTACCTGTATACCTACAAATATAGCTACTATTGTAAGCAATGGACTTATTCCCACATTTGCTGATACTAACTTTGGCTCTAATATTTGTCTAAGTATTGATAATCCTATAAATACTATTGCTATTCCTATGGATACAACGTAATTTTCTATAACAAAGTAATAAATTATAACTGGAACAAATATTACAATTATACCTAAGAAAGGTATTAAGTCTAGTAAAGCTCCTATTATAGCTAAAGGTAATCCATAAGGAACCTTAAATACTGAGAAACTTATCCATATAACTAAAAATGTAATACTCATTAGAATTGTATATGCTTTTATGTAACCTTTTATTGAATACATTATTTCATTTTTCACTCTACGAACTTTTATTTTTGTGTCATCTGTAAAAATACTTAAAAAAGCATTCTCTATTTTATCAAAATCCTTAGCAATGAAATATGTAGACATAAATAGTGTTATTATTATAAGCACTACTGTTGGCAAAGATGTTGCCAAATCTATTATTTTTGCTAACATTGTCTTAGCTATATCAGCAAGATTCTTTCCGTAGTTTGCTACTAAGCTTTGGATATCTATACTATTGTTAGATATTCCCTGAAAATAGTTAACATATTTATCTAGGTTACTTACCCAATCGTTTATCATTATTCCCAAATATGAATAACTATTACTGTCTATGTTATTTAAAAAAGAAACTAAATGTTGACTTCCTTTTACTAGTAAAAATGACGCTAAAAATATAACTAAACCAACACCTAATAAACTTAAAAATAAAGTTGATATTCCTTTATTCACTTTAAACCTTCTTTTTAGTTTTTCAGATATAGGGTTTATAATAACAGCTAACAAACCTGCTATAAAGAATGGCGCTATATACCCAAAAGTTTTTACAACTAATAAAAACAGTATTAAATATATAACAAAAAATATTACATTGTTTTTTAACTTATGTAAAAAGGATTTATTCAATACAGACACACACATCATTCCTTTCTATATATTTGATTATATACTCAATATAATCTTTATATACAAAATACACCTTATTTAAAAATACAAATAAAACACTGTTTAAAACAGTGCTTTATTTACTATAACATTATTCTGATTTTCTTTATTCTGTTTTTGTCTACTGACTCTATATTAAATTTAACCCTATCCACTTCTATAACTTCATTTTCCTCTGGTATGTGTTTGATATATCCTATAATATATCCTCCTATAGAGTCAAATTCTTCAGATTCTAAATTAATATTTAAAACTTCATTTACGTCGCTAATTTTAGTACTTCCTTCAACAAGGAACTCATTAGAACTAATTACTTCTATTTCATCTTCATCCTCATCAAATTCATCTTCTATGTCACCGACTATAACTTCTACTAAATCTTCTATTGTTATTAAACCTGCTGTACCACCATATTCATCTACTACAATAGCCATTTGGCTTTTGTCTTTTTTCATTTCTTCAAGAAGTTGAGTAATTTTCTTAAACTCATAAGTAAAGAAAGGATCTCTAATATATTGTTTTATATCAAAATTATCTATTTCTTCATCATTTAAGAATATTACATCTTTTATATTTAATATGCCTATAATATCATCAATTGTCTCTTCATATACAGGCATTCTACTTAACTTTTCTGTTTTAAATAATTCAATTATTTCTTCATAACTATCTTCTGCATCAATAGCTACAATATCTAGTCTTTGAACCATAGCTTCTTTTGCTTGCATATCACCAAATTCAAAAACATTATTGATTATTTCTCTTTCTTCCATTTCTAATAAACCTTCTTCATGACTTACATTTACCATGGTTTTTAACTCTTCTTCTGTAATAAATGGTCTTACACCATGATCATCTACACCAAGAAGCTTAAATATTATTTTTGTAATAACATTAAATATTGCCACAACTGGCTTTAATATTATCATAAAAAATTTAATTGGTTTAGCAACCATTAATGCTACTTTTTCAGGAGTACTAGCTGATATAGTTTTTGGTGTTATTTCTCCAAAAACTAATACTAATACAGTCATCAAAGCTGTGGCTGCTGCTACACCTTGTGATCCCCATATAGTTATAAATAATGAAGTAGATATAGATGTTGCTGCTATATTAACTATGTTATTTCCTATTAATATGGATGTAAGCAATCTATTAGAATTCTCAATTAAAGAACCTACTAATTTTGCTCCTCTAACTCCATCTTCTTCCATATGTCTTATTTTTATTCTGCTAAGTGACATTAATGCTGTCTCAGATGCAGAGAAAAATCCTGACGCTATTAATAAAATTACTAATAAAACTATTTGAACCAAACTACCGGTCGAACTATCCAACCTTTACCACTCTCCTACGTATATATATTTTATATTATTAAGTATTATAGCATAAGTTAACCTCATTTTAAATTAATTAATTTTATTAAAGGGCCATTGTAAATATTATATCCATTATGTCCCTTATTAATTTAAACTTATCATAAATAAATAAATCAATAACAAAAAGACTTAAAAAATTATCTTGAAAAAAAAAGTTTTTTTTATCATTTTGTGTCATTTTATGAATATTTACATATATTAAAATTAAGAAAGGCTAATACAGAGTCTTTCTTACAACAAAAATATTTTGTTGTTACTCCTTTGTTGATATTTATTTCTGAGCTTCGTAAAAAAATGTATAAAATTCTAAATAACGGAAAGAATTATATATGAGAGCGGAAATTATATATCTCTCCCCCTAATAAGTATATATTTTTAAGGCATCTACTATTCCCCCAGTAGGTGCCTCTTTTTTTATTTCTTATTAAATCTATTGACACCCCTTTAGTTTAGGAGTTTTCACAGTTTTAAAATCAATCATAATTTCCTAGCATGTAAAAAACCGACCTTTTAGGGCCGGTTTTAATCTAACTATATTCTATTTTCACTCTAGATCCTTTGCCTACATCACATGGACTAACCAAAAGTTTTACTGGTACTCTATTTTTTAGTTCCTCCACATGTGAAATTATACCTATGCTTAGTTGATCATTATGAAGATTTTCTAAAGACTCCATAACTACATCTAGCAACTCTACATCTAAGGATCCAAAACCTTCATCTAAGAAGAAGAATTCTAAAGGACTACTTCCTTTTAATTGTATTTGAGATGATAATGCAAGTGCCAAAGACAATGATGTTAAGAATGTCTCTCCTCCTGATAATGAATCAACGCTTCTTCTTTGTCCACCATTCATATTATCTCTCATTATGAAGTTTAGATTTTCGTCTATTTCTAGTGCATACCTACCTCTAGTTATAGAACCTAATCTTTTTGATGCTTCTAATGCAATATATTTAAGTTGATTGGTTGCCACATATTCTACAAACTTATTTCCCATTATCAATTTATTTATTTCATCTAATAATGATGATTCATGTTCAACTTTTTTAACTTCTTTTGTTATTTCTTTTATTGATAATAAAGATTTTTCAATATTTTTAAGCTCATTTTCCTTTGAACCAATATTTTTTCTTAAATTAGCTATCTCATTTTTTAATGAATCAATTGATATATAAAGATTTTCAAAGTCTTCAGGTTTTATACTTCTTCCATTTAATTTTTTATTTAAATCAGATATTTTTACTATTAAGTATTTAGTCTCTTCATCAAAATATTCTATTTCGCCTTTGTATTTCTCTTTTTCTTCTTTTGGTAATATAGATTTTTCCACAGAATTAACGCAGTCAAATTTATTTTCTACTAATAAATTTGTTAACGTTTGATTTTTACTTTCTAATTGTTTTTTTGCTTGAGATAAAACACCATCCTTACTACTTTTTAATTTTGTATTTTCATCAAAATCATGCTTCTTATTAGTTAGCTCTTCGTGTAGTTCCTTTTCATTATTTGTTACTTTATCAATATTTTCTATAGTAGATTGTAGTAGTTTTGCCGGTGAAACACCCTTAGCTATTTTGTTTAATTCTTCTTCCTTGTTTTTTAATTCTTTATATTTAGTATCTCTAAGTTGAATCAAGTTAGAAAGTTTCTTGTCAATTTCATTAAATAAGATATCTTTTTCTTTAAGTTCCTTATCTAAAGTTTCTTTTTCTTTATTTAAAATTGACATTTCCTTGTTTAACGTTTCAATTTTCTTTTCATTTTCTCCAATTTCTTTTACCTTAGAACCTAAGTCATTACATTTAACTTTAGATTTTAATCCTAAGTATTCTAAGTTAAGATTATCGTACTTTTTATTTAAATTATCTATTTTTTCTTTTAATTCAATACTTAATTTTCTGTCTAAATTTAAATTTTCCTTTATTTTAACTTCTTCTTTTTCCACATCATATTTTAAATCTTTTAATTTGTATGTTTCTTCAATTGTCTTGTTTTTATCTTCTTCCCAAGATAATACTTTTTCTTCTAGTATTTTTAGTTCCTTTTGTTTTATGTCTATTTCTTTTTCCAATGAAGAAGAATTGTAATCTCCTAATTTCCCTGATAATTCGCTTAAAGTTTTTCTTTTTATACTTTCAAATGAATTAATTTCAGTATTCTTTAACGATAGTTCATCATAATTTCGTTTTTCTTTATTATACTCATCTTCTAATTTTTTAATTTTCTCTTCAATTAGTTTAGCTTCTTCTAAATTAGCACTAACATAAATTTTTTCATGATGAGTAGATCCACAAACAGGACAAGGTTCGTTTTCTTTTAATTCTTCTCTTAAATAAGCCGCCATATTTTTATAGATTAGACTTTCTTGTTCCTCTTTTAAGTCTTCTATAGTTTTATTTATTCTTTGTAACTTTTCACTACATTCATTTAAATATCTCTGATTTTCAAATTTACTCTTTTCATTTTTATTTAAATCATCTTTAATAGAATTAATTTGTTTTTCATAATCCTTTGTATTTTCCAATCTTGATTTCAAATTATGTAGGTATTCTTTTTCACTTGATACTATCTTGTTATCTCCAGGACAACTTCTATTTAAAGTTTCCTGATGATCTAAAAGTTTTTTTAGTTTTTCATTTACTGATGATTTATTCTTTTCCACATCAATATTTTTAAACTTCAATTCTTCAATTCTTTTGCTTACTTCTTTTAATAATTTATTATTTTCTTCTTTTTCCACATTTAATTTTTTTAACTCTTCTTCTTTATTATAAGCTTCAAATATATTTTCTTTTAAATCTGTACTTGTGCTTAAAGATTCAACATTTTTATTATTGTCATGAATTTTTTTGTATTTACTATCAACTTGATTTTGTAAATCTACTATTAGTTTTTCTAAATCTACTTTTTCCTTATTATCTATATTAATTTGTTTTTTTAGCTCTTTAATCCCATTATTTAAAACTTCTATTTTTTCTTCTAAATCTATTCCTCTTTGAAGTTTACTTTTTTCTTCAATTAATAAAGGTATTTTTTCATTTTTAGCTTTCTTTGCTTCTTCATATCGAATGGATAATAGATCTATTTCTTTTTTAATATTAATTATAATTCCTTCTAATTTTTCCACTTCATTAGAGTTTTCGTATATATCTTTTTCTAATATTTTTATGTCATTTATATGAGGAATAATAGTTTCTCCTCTTTCACATCTTTCAATTGCTTCTCTTTTTATGTTAATTTCTTTTTCTTTTAAGTCTATTTGTGATTTTCTATCTATATGTTTTTGTAAAGATTTTTGATCTTCGAATATTATTTTATTTTCTTCAAATTCTTTTTCAGCTTTTGATAAATCTTCATTTTTAGTTTTTTCTAAATTTTTAGCTTGTAAAAGTTCTTCTCTAATTTCCTCGTATAATTCTTCTGTAATTCCTTCATGTTGGCTAAGTTTACCATTTAAACTGGTTAAATCTTCTTTTGCCCTATTTCTTCTTAGCTTAACCTTAGTTGAAAGTTTTTCACCGTATTTTTCAAGATTAAATATTCTCTCAAGCATTTTCCTTCTATCTCTATCTTGTAGTTTTAAAAACTCACTAAACTTACCCTGAGGTAAAACTACAGATCTTGTAAAGTCGTCAGAAGTTAATCCTATAATATCTTGAATTTTAATTTTTACTTCTCCAACCTTGTCAGCAAGTACATTTATGTCTCCGTTATCTTTTATTTCTCCTAAAAGTACCCTGGAAGTTTTAGTACCTCCTGCTGGTGTATTTTTTATAGTCCTTTCAACAAAATATCTTTTTCTATTGTTTTTACTTCCTATTTCAAATTCATAGTTTACAATTGCTTTGTCACAGCTAGAATTTATATAATCAGTAGTATCTCTAGAAATATCTCCATATAAGGCTATAGTTATGGCATCTAATATGGTAGATTTACCACTTCCCGTATTACCAAAAATACCAAACAATCCTCTTGATGTTAAATTTTGAAAATCTATGGTTTGCTTATCAGTATAACTATTTAACCCCGTTAGCTCTAATTTAATTGGTCTCATCGTCTTCACCCTCTTCGCTTACTATGTTTAAAAATAAGTCCATAAGCTCTCCCCTTGGCTCACATTTTTCTTTAAATTTATAAAAATCACTAAATAATTGAGCCATGGATTTTTCCTTTAAGTCGATTTCTTCCGCCTCATATTCAGAGGTAATAATTGGCTTTATCTCAATAATATCCCTTAAATAAGATTTCATTTTCTTTATATTTTCTTGACTTATAACTTCATCTGTTTTTATTTCAAAGTAAGACCATATATCTCTGTCTTTATTTTCTTCACATACTTTTAAAGCTTCTTCTATTCCATCACATTTGAAAACTTCAATAGGTTTATAGTTATTAAAGTATATAGTTTCTATTGAAGGATCTTCATTTGCATGTATTTCTACTATATTTGCTCCTTTAGCATAAATTCTCTCTTTTACGCTATATTGTAGCGGTGATCCTGAATAATATACATTTAATCTTTCAGATGCTTTTTGTGGCTTATGTAAATGTCCTAAAGCTGTATATTGAGCTTTTTGTGGTAAATCACGCTTATCAACTACAAGACTTCCTCCCAGTTGTATTTGTCTTTCTGAGTCAGATGGGTCGCCTCCACATACAAATAAATGAGATACGGCTATGTTTATGCTATCTTCATCAAAGTTTTTTTCTAAATTTCTGAATATATCACCTATTTTATTAGAGTATGTTCTTTGTAGTTCTTCTTCACTCTCCACATCTTTAATTGCATCGTTTAGTCTTTTCTCACTTGGATAAGGTAATGTGATTATAGTTACTTTCTCTTCCTTAATGTTTAATTTTAAACATCCCTCACTGGCTTTCACTATTTCATAACCTTTATATTTTTGTTCAGTTGTACTGCTTAATGGATATCCTAAAATTATAATTCCCTGCTCTTTTGCAAGAGGTGAAACAGCAGATAATCTTTCTGGATTATCATGATTACCTGCTATAATTAACACACATCTATTTCCATCATCAGCTAATCTACTAACTGTTTTATAAAATAAGGTTTCTGCCCCAGCTGGAGGATTTGAAGTATCATACACATCTCCAGCAATAATAACCATATCTATGTTGTTTTCTTCAACAATTTTTATAAAATCGTTGCAAAACTTTTCTTGTTCCTCTAATCTTGAATGGCCTTCCAGATTTTTACCTATATGCCAATCTGATGTATGAATAAATTTCATGGCTCCTCCTTTTATTTTTTATAATTTAACTTCTTCATCTATATTAAATAGATATAAATACTTTTCTTTAATATTTTTACCTGTAAGCTTATTTAAAGCCTCTGCATATAAGTCTAACTGCTTTTCATATCTATTTATTACTTCTTGTTTATTATCTTCATCTATATAGTCTGTTTTGTAGTCTACTATTACTATTTCTTCATCTTCTTCAAAATATAAGTCGATGATACCTCTAAGCATTAGACTCTCCTCTTCATAGGTTGCCCTATTATTTTGAATATCTTCATTATTTAGATAAATATCGTTCATTTTTATCTGAGAATAAATACTTTGTTCTCTTTTTATTAAATGGGATGATAATGCTCTTTTTCCTATATTAGATTTGAAGAATTTATATATTTTAAAAGGATTAATAACTAATGATTGTTTTTCACTTATTATTTCTCTTTTTATTAAATCTTTAATTTGAGCTTTTATTTCATCTATTGTATTTATTTTATTTAAATCAAGAACTTCCATAACTAGATGGACTATTGTACCCCTTTCCTGAGGGCTTATTTTATTCTTTGCTTCACTTTCTTGAATAAATAATGGTCTTTTTAAAGTTGTTTTTTCTTCATATAAATGCTCTGAGTAATCTTCTTCATGAATACTTTGCATTTTTTTAATTTCTGATACAGATATACTTGCAGAAACTTTTACACTTTCTTTGTAAGGATATAAATAATTTAACTTTTCACTTATTTCTTCCTTATAATCAGCTCCTGTAATTTTTTCTTCCATTTCTTTTAGTAAAGTTTCTATATTAGTTTCTTCTTCTTTTTCTTCAACTACTACGTCTTCTTTTTCCCAAGTGTCTAAAGACCACCTAGAGTCATGATTAGATTGGGATAAAGTTTCTATATCGTAGGCTTTTCTTATTTCCTCAAAGTCTTTATGTTTTAATACCGAAGGCATAATCCAATCTAGATAATTTCTAGCTTTTAGCACATCATACTGAGAAACTGGATTATTACCGTCTAAGTTTTTACCCCACTTATGTAGTGTTCCTGGAATATCTTTTACAGCTCCAGTTAATATAAGTTTTTCTTTTGCTCTTGTTAAAGCAACATATAAAATTCTCATTTCTTCTGAAAGATTTTCCAAGTTCATCTTATATTTTAAAGCCTCTTTTGCAATACTTGGATAAGAAATACGTCTATTAATATCTACAAGCTGTGGTCCAAAGCCTAACTCATAGTGATATAACATATCCCTTTTAAAATCCATTGTGTTGAAATTTTTACTCATAGCACAACAAAACACTATTGGAAACTCTAACCCTTTACTTTTATGTATAGACATTATTCTTACAACATTGGCATTTTCTCCAAGGGTTTTGGCACTTCCCATATCTGAGTTGGATTTTTTTATTTTGTCTATAAAGTTTATAAAATTGAATATTCCCTTAAAGCTTGTTTCTTCAAACTGCTTTGCTCTTTCAAATAAAATCTTTAAGTTAGCTTGTCTTTGGCTTCCACTTGGAAGTGCTCCCACATAAGCAAAATATCCACTTTTCATGTATAAATGCCATAAAAACTCATCTGTACTCATATACAAAGATTTTTCTTTATATTCTTTTAATTCTCTTAAAAAACTTCTACATTTTTCTCTTATTTCCTTCTTTCCATTGTCTTCACTTTCACTAATTAGTCTTATACATTCATAAAGATTTGTATTGTTGTTTTCCAATCTAATATCTATAAAATCTTCTGGTGTAAATGAAGTACAAGGAAGTATTGGTGATTTTAAAACAGATAATAAAGGAATATCTTGCATTGGATTATCTATTATTCTTAAAAATGCCATTATTGTTTTAATTTCTATAGTATCAAAGTACCCCATGCCCGTATCTGCATAAGTAGGTATTCCCATATTTATCAATTCATCAGCAAATACAGGAGCCCATGCAGATGTAGCTCTAAGTAAAATCACTATGTCTTTAAAATCTACTACTCTATAATCATCTAATTTTTTATCATATACTTTCTGTATATTTCCTTCTTCATCTGGTAACATTAAATTTTTGATTATTTTCCCAACCATACGAGCTTCCAATTGTATATTGTCTAACTCTTCTTCTGGTTGTTCTTCATCATTTTGATTATCTTCCGTAGTTTTTTGAGCTTTTTCCATTAGATGAATTTCTGTAGCTCCTCCCACAATTACTTTTTCTTCTAAGTTTTCTTTAAAAGAAGCTCCTAAGTTTAATGCCTCATCTTGTGTATATTCAATCTCACCTATATTTTTACTCATTATATTTTCAAATACATAGTTACAACTGTCTATAACCTCTTTTCTACTTCTAAAGTTTTTATAAAGCATTATTTTTCTATTTTTTTCACCTTTTTGTGTGCCATAAGTAGCATACTTATCTAAGAAAATTTCTGGCTTAGCTTGTCTAAATCTATAAATACTTTGCTTAACATCTCCAACCATAAACCTATTTGGAGTTTTAGTTTTTGCTATAGTTGAAAGTAAAACTTCTTGTACAAAGTTTGAATCTTGGTATTCATCTATGAATATTTCGTAAAACTTTTCTCTGTACTCTAAAGCTATATCACTTCCTACAGCTTTACCATTTTCATCTTCTAAAAAATCTCCCTTTTCATCTTTTTTTATTAATATATCTAGAGCAAAATGTTCAATATCATTAAAGTCGATTATACCTTTTTCTCTTTTTCTTTCACTATAGAGCTCAATAAATCTTTTAAGAATTTTACTTAAAGAATTTACTATAGGGTATAACATTTCTACTTCCTTATTTAAAGCAGAAATGTTTTTGTTAAACGTGGAACTTTGTATAGATTCTAAAGATTTTTTTGCATCATCTCTAATTTTTTTAGCTTTATCTTTAGCATCTTTTATATACTCCTCTGCTCCTTTAGGAATTCTTTTTACACCTTTTGCATAGTTTTCAAATTCCAAAGAAATAGCTGCTCTGTATGTCTCTTCCCAATTTTCGTCACAACTATCCAGTAATCTTTTTATCATTTTATACTCTATTTTTAACTTATCGGCAAAAGTTTCTAATTCTTCAATACCTTCCACCATTTTTAATGCTTTATCAAAATTTTTTACTATACCATTAATTTGAATTTTTATAGTATCTAAAATAATTTTTGCCCATTTTGATGTGGAAAAATCAAATTTATCATCTATATTAAAGTCATTTACACTGTCTTCTAACCATTTCATTGGATAAGGTGAAGACATTACAAAAGAATAAATACTAAGTACCATTTGCTGTAAATTAGTATCTCCTCTTTTTTCGCTGTAACTTTCCACTAATTTATAAAAATCATCTTCCTTTTCATCATAAAACTCTTCAAAAATTTCTTCTATTGTTTCTAACTTTAAAATGCTACATTCTGTTTCGTCGCCTATTCTATAGTTAGGGTCTAGATCGATTTTATGGAAGTTTGATTTAATAACCTCCAAACAGAAGGAGTGTATTGTAGTTATACTAGCTTTATTTAAAAGAACTAGCTGATTTTGTAAATGACTATCTTCTGGATTCCTCTCCAAGGCCTTACCTATTGCATCGCCAATTCTTTCTCTCATTTCTGCTGCTGCTGCATTGGTGAAGGTAACTACTAGTAAGCTATCTATGTCTACAGGTTTTTCTTTATTTGTTATTATTTGTATTATTCTTTCAACTAATACTGCTGTTTTTCCCGAGCCAGCAGCAGCTGCTACTAGTAGATTGCAATCTCTACTATCTATTACTGCTTGTTGTTCATCAGTCCATTTTGGTGAGCTCACTATTTCTTAACCTCCTTCTCCATTAGTTTTATAACTTCTTCATCACTTTTATCATTAAGGATTGTATACATATTTCCTTTTATTGAAGGATCAAATTGGCATATGGATGAATAAGTACAAAAATCACAAGATGTTCCATTTTTATTTTTACATGGAACTATACTTATATCTCCTCCAACCATTCTTTCACAAAGGTCTTTTACTTCATATTTTACATATTCCCTTAATATATCAAATTCCGGTTCTGTAACACCTTTTGTGTATCTACCTATATTTCCATTTTTATCTAAGTTAGCCGGTATAACTAAAGATGTTTTTCTCTCTCCTTCTTTTAGAGACATATCCATTTCTCCTATAATGTCTACATCTTTTAACACAAGTCCATTCATTCTAAGTTTTTTTAATATTTCTTCGTTTATTACAGCATCTTTTTGGTCTTCGTTACTTCTTACAATAGGATTATCTATTCTGTTATAAAGAATAGCTGCTGGTTTTAAGTTTGATTTTTTATGTCTATCGCTATCTATAATAGCATCTAAATAAACTAGTAATTGTAACTGTAATCCATAATAAACTTCTGTTAAGTTGATGGATTTATCTCCTGATTTATAGTCTATAATACGTATATACTTGCTATCATCTTTTTCCAATTCATCTATTCTGTCTATTTGACCAACTAAGGTTACTTCTTGACCATCATTTAATACTAGTTTTATAGGTGGGTATTTTCCATTTTTTCTAAAGCTAACTTCGTAGTCAACAGGTTCAAAGTTCCCTTGTTTTATTTGCATGGAAATAATACTAATTGCTGAAACTAGCATTTTTTTCAATCTATATGCCAAATACTTGTATCTTTCAGAAGAATTTAAGATAAATCCAGGTATTTTGCTTACCATTTCATCTACAATAAGAGATACTCTACTTCTAATGTAGTCTTCATCTATTTCATGCCAATTTAGCTTATCTTTGTTTAAGGATTTAGAGAAAATATCAAGTATATTATGTATAAAAGAACCTAAGTCTGGTGCTGTAAAAGCATACTCTTTTCTTTCCTGTGCTTTTAACCCATATTGAATAAAATATGAGAACGGACACTGAGCATATCTTTCTAACTTGGAAATACTTAAGTTTTTATTTTCATATAATTGTTTAATTTTTTCTCTTTCTACCTTTTCCACTTGGTTAGTATAGCTTAATCCGCTTACTACTTTCTCCAACTTATTCTTATATTCTTCATCACCTAGGAAATATCTATATAAATCTAAATAAACTTCGTTAATATCCCCTCTAATTTCAAATTCTTTAATAGCATTAATTAACTCGTTAAAAGTAGGTGCTTTTACTGTTATATTATCTAAAGCTGTATCAGTAGAATTATCCAAATCTTTTAGTACATAACTTTTTATATTAATATTAGGAAATATCTTCTTTAGTCTAGATACAATTATAGAAGGTCTTAAGGTCTTTCCTTCATGATCTGATATGGGGTAACTTATTGTTAAGTTTTCACTTGTATAAGTTAATGCCTTATAAACTAAAAACTGTTCTTCATAAGTTTTTGTCTTACTATCTATATCAACTTCTATTCCTTTTTCACCTAATGAGTTTCTGTCTTTATCGCTTAGAAGGCCACTTTCCTTTGAAATTAGTGGAAATATACCATCGGTAGTTCCTATTAAATAAAGGTGTTTTGTGTTAGAATTTTTCATTCTATCTACAGAACTTACTAAAACTTGATCCATACTTGGAGGCACAAGTCCTAACTCATACTCGTCAAATCCTAAACTTATTACCTTCATAAATTTATCCAAAGATATTTTTTCATCACCCATTAACTCTACCATTTGATCAAGTATATCTACTACTATTTGCCAAACTTGTGAGTATTCTTTAGCGATTTCCAAATCCCCTTTTTCATTGAAGTTATTAATTAATTTTTGTAAAGTTTCTTCTATATTAATATCCAATAAAAACTCATAAACATAAGTACAAATTTCTCTTACAGTTTTATTTTTCTTATTCAGCTTATTTTGCAGCTTTATAATTGGTTCTAATATTTGATTTCTAGTTTCATTGATTCTTTCTTTTTGCTCCAAATCAAATTCGCTTTCTTCTGCCAAATAATTTTGATTAACTTTGTACTCCCATTTTTCTTCGAACCACTTCTTCCCTGTAATTCCGTTTTGAAGCACATAGTTTTCAAGCAAACTTATATCTTCATCACTTACACCTATAAGTCCACTTTTCAAATATCTAAACATTGTCTCATAAGAATATCTTCTGTTTCTCATTTCCAAAGCAGAAAGAATTAAGACTATAATAGGATTACTTTTTGCCTCTCTTTTTGAATCTATAAAGTTTGGAATTTCATATTCTTTAAAAATTGAACGTACTAAAAAGTCATATCTATTTAAATCCCTTGTTGCCACAGTTATATCTTTATATCTAACTTTTTTCACTCTAACTAAATGAACTATATCCTTTGCCACTTGCTCCACTTCATCATATAAATTGTTAAATTCCTTAATTTTTATATGTTCAGTTTCCTTTTCATATTTTCTGTAAGGGTATGCATGATAAAAAGCTTCTAAATGTTGTAATTCTTCATTTCCATTAAACCTTTTTACATTTTCACAATTTAGGTTTATGTTAGTATGAATTTTAACCCCTTCTTCTGCTGCAATTTTATATAGCTTTTCATAAGTATATTTTGTTCTAGAAAAAGCATCATTTTTTGAATATGTAAATTGAGTTAAAGAATCTATAGTTAGGGAAATATAAACCTCTTTAGCTTGTTTTAACAGTTCTTTTAAAATACTGTACTGATTTGGTGTAAAACCAGTAAATTCATCTATATAAATGTAAGCATCCTTAAAATAATCACATTGTTGTAATTTGTCTGATAGAGATGTTAATAAATCTTGAGAGTCCACGTAATTTTCATGTAGATTTTTTTCAAATTCTCCATAAATCTTGGCAATATCCATCAACTTATATCTTAAAGTTTCATTTTCTATTTCTCCTGCTATACTTTCTAACACATCCGGCGATACATTGTATTGCTTTAATTCAGATATCATATCTGTTATAGATCCTACAAAACCAGATTGTGTAGAAGATCTTCCATAGACCTTAAGTTCATTACTAATTTTATCTATGGATTTATATATAATCATAGCCTTTCCACTAGAGTTAATATTTACATCAGTAAGTCCTCCCACCTTTGAAAATACTATACTACTCATTGTTTTGAAACTTAGTACTCTACTTCTCAAATATTTGTCCTTTTCATCTCCTTGGAAAAGCTTAGACATATTTTTTTCCATTTCAAATGAATATTGCTCTGGAACTAAAAGAATTACAGGACTAGTTTCGTTATCTTGTACTCTTTTTTTTATTTCATTTAGCATAAAGGTTGTTTTTCCTATTCCACCTCTACCTAATACAAATCTAAGACCCATAAATGTCTTCCTCCAAAATTTCATAATTTACAGCTTCACTGTTACAAAGCTTATTAAACTCACAGTACTTACAGTGGTTTATATTTTTATTTATATTGTATTCATTATTAAAATCTTCATTTTCTATATTATCAATAATATTTAAAATCTTCATTTTGTTTTCTTCATAAAGTTTTTCATTATAATTTATAGTCACTGGTTTATTTTCTAGAGCTGGTTGATAATAATTCATAATTATATTTTCAATTTTATAATTTGGATAAAATTTTTTTCTTATTATTTCTTCAGCTAAAAACATATACACCACACTTTGCATTCTATTTAATGCATTTTTATATGTAATTTCCTGGTTCTCAGTTTTCCAATCCCAAAGACTTATTTTATCCTTATCTATTATAACTAAGTCAATTTTTGCCACAATTTTTCGTCCATTTAAATTCAGATTCATTTCATATTCTGGTAAATATATATTTTCTTCCTTAATTGGCAACAAATCTTTTATTTTATTTATCCATTTATTAAAACTTTTATCTTCACATTTTCCTATGGGAATATGGGAGAAATATCTTTCACATAATAAGTGAAAATCTCGTCCATATTTTAAGCTGTCATAATACTCTCTACTGCCTAAATCATCATGCTTCCAATTTATATTATCTATATATTTATATTTAAACTTAAAAGGACATGATTTATAAGTATTTAGAGAGTTTTGACTATATATAAAATATTTTAATTTCTTATTCATTTAATCATTCTCCTTTCTTATCTATAATACTTTTTAGTATGTTCAAATACATAGATGGATTTTGTTTTTTCTTATCTGTAGCAGAATTTTTTGCACTGGCAGACAAAATGAGCATCTCTTTTGCTCTTGTAATTCCCACATATAAAAGTCTTATTTTTTCTTTTATCAGACTTTCTTTAATTTCTTTTGAGTAATTTTTATTTACCTCACCCTTTAAGATAAAGTCTATTTCTGCTTTTATATTTGCTTCTGGGTTTTTGTATTTTTCTTTTAGATACCATTTGTCACATTGAAATTTTTGATAAATATTGTCTGGGAAATTAAACTCTGTCATTCCCAATAAAAATACACAATCCCACTCTAACCCCTTTGATTTGTGATAATTGCACACAGTTATACTTCCAGGTAAAGGCTCGTATCCATTGATTTCACTAACAACTTCTATTATATAACTAAAAACCCTGTTTTTCCTGTCTATTAGCAAGTTATATATTTGTTGTAGATTTATATTGTTGTTTTCTGCTACTAAATACTTAACATAAAAGGCTAAATAGTCTACTATTGCTATTTCTTCTTTTTCAATTGTCATACTGTCTCCAATGAAAAGAATCAGCTTGTCTATTCTAGTTAAAGGATATTCTATAATATTTTTCAAATTTTTTATTCCGAATAAAAAACTTTGGTATAAATCGCTATCTGTGTCTATTATTATATCTTTTGAGCATTCATCATCATATAATAGATTTTCCACAGTTAAATGGTCTTCCCTAAGTAATTGTATAAAATCTTTTTTTCCTTCTTTATTATCAGTCTTCATATAAACTTTATCTAACACTTCTATTAATTTTTCTTTGTCGTCACAATTGAGTATAAAATCTATTATTAATGCAATATTATCTATTACTCTTCTTTTTCTAAGAGAATTAGGTCCTAACTCTTCAAATTCCAAATCTTCTTTTATAAGTTCTTTTGCAACTAAATTGACATGATCATTGTATGGCACTAATATTCCAATACTTTTGTCTGGGTATTTTTTATTAATATTTCTCACAAACTTTACAGTATTCTCTATTTCTTTATCAAAAGTTTCATAATATTTATAGCTAATTTGATATTTATCTGGCTGAGGATTTTCTTTGTATCCTCTATTTTTAGGAACTGTTTTAATATCCATGTCTTCCAAAGCATCCTTACATTCTGGCTGTAAGTTTTGGGTTACATATCTTACTAATTCATTGGCAAGATTTATTACATCTTTTGAGCTTCTATTAGACATATCCATTCTATAACAACGATCACTACTTTCTATAAAATTTTTAAAGAACTTGGGATCTGATGAAGAAAAAGTTCCTGTTATACTTTGATTTATATCTCCAACTCTTACAAGATTATTATGTTCTTCACAAATAATCCCTATTATCTTTCCTTGAATTTCATTTGAATCCTGACACTCATCTTCAAACACATATTGATATTTATTTTGATATTTTCTTTTTAAATCTTCATCAATACTTAAGGCTTTATGTGCTAAAATCAACATATCATCATAATCTAACAATCCATTGGCTTTTAATTTTTTTTCATACTCAGTATATATGGGAAGAATTATTTTTAAAATACCTCTGCGATTTTCTTTCATGTATTTATTTAATTTTTGTGGCGTTATATCTTTGTATTTAAGTTCACTTATGGTATTTTGAACTAAATCATAAAACCCCTTATCCCAAGCCTCTAATTGTCTATCTGCCCATATAGGATCTTTTTGCTCTTTTACAAAAAATCTAAATGCTTTTTCTCCCCCATTTAACTTGAAATTATTAATACAGTCACCAAGAATCATAGTTTTTTGTAAATCATCAGCTATATTAAAGTCTTCATTTAACATAACTATTTCTGGCTTTTCTTTTATAATTTTTACAGCCAAAGAATGTATTGTCATTACTTCATAAGAGTTTTTGTCATCTATATTTTTTTCTTCGAGAATTTTCTTTATCCTAACTTTAAAATTATTTACCGCACTATTCATATAAGTTAAGATAAGTATTTTTCCCTTGCCTTGTCTTTTTTCTTCCAAAAGTTTTGCTACTAAATTTGTAACTATAAAAGTTTTACCAGCCCCTGGCACTGCAGGAACTGCCATTTTTCCTCCTTCATATTGAATTATAGGAAGCTGGTCCTCTCTGTAATTTATCTTACTCATTAGTTGTTTCTCCTTTATCCAAAATCTTTAACAAAAGACCGTATAGCATACTTTCCTGCATAAATCCATTTACACTATACTCACTTTTAAAAGCATATATTTTCTCACTATTCAATAATAAGTTGTAAATTAAATTATATAGATAGTACTTTTTATTTCTATCTTCCATTTCATCACTGTAAATCTCTTTTTCATGAAAAGATTTTCTAAGAACTAAAGGATTTGCAATATCTTTTTCTATTTTCATATTCCAAGCATTACTTCCCACATCTATCCATAATTGTATTTTTCTATTTATGTTTGAACTTATATATGTATAATGCGTTGTAATAATTACTTTATCACTATTTTTCATATCTTCAATATCTGCAGAAACATAGTAATCATTTATATTATCTTTTAGGCACTTTACAAATACTTCATATTTTTCTTTTTCTTCTATATTTAATTCTTCTAGTATTTCACTAAAGATATCACCTTGTTTTATAATATCTTTACAAAAGTTCACATTTTTTTTGCCATCTTTAAGGTTAAGCATTTTTTCTATATAAAATTGTAATAAAAACTCACTTATCCTCAAATTATCTTTTTCTTTATTTTTAATATATTCAATTAAGCTTTTATACTCATCATTTTCATGTCTTTTATTAAACATTCTTATAGCTTTTATCTTATTTATATCAAATAAGACTTCTATAAAATTTATGTATTCTTCTTCTTTTATTAAATATTGTAAATTATAGAAAATACACGTAGCAACAACTAAGGCATTGGCATAAGGATGATCAATAATTTTATTATCTAGTTTGGTGTTGGCTACTTTTATATTCTTAGATTTTAATTTATTACATATTTTATAATCCAATATAGAGTTATTTACAGGTGAGATTATGACCACATCTCTTAGATTTTTACCTTCCTTCTTTAGTTGTAAAATTTTTTCTGTCACACCTTCTATCATTTCATCATATAAATGATATGAATCTTCTAGTTTTATACTTTGATTTTCTTTATACAATGATTTAATACCTATTGTTTCTAAATCATAGGATTCTGTTGGAAAATACTCTTTTAGTATGTTGTCTTCTATATAGGCTATATCAACATTTTTAAAGGAAGAGTAGTCTTTGCTTTTGTCATAAAAAATATATCCATCCTGTACCTCATTTAAAAGTTGACCAATCAAATTACATTCACTAACACTGGCATTTTCCAAACTGTCTACAATTAAGTATCTATATTCTCTTTTCAATATTTTTGTGTAATCTTCAGTATTTAATAAATAATTATTGTATAAATATACAGCTATAGAGTTATCAATTATACCCTTGGATAATAAAGTCTCCATATAAAAATCTATAACTTCCTGCATTTGACTATAAGAATATCTATTTAAATCATTTCTATTTTTCTTAGAATTATATATTTTTTCGCCTATATTTTTAATATCTATATTATTTAAACAACTTTTATTTAGATTATCTAATATATTTCTACATATACTTTTATTTGTACCCACTATATCTTGAAAATAATTTTCTTCTTCTCTTGTCTTATGTATATATTTCATAATCATATACTCACTTAAGCTTTGAGAAATAAAAGAAGGGCTTGTTTTATTTGATTTTATTTTGTCACAATTATTCTCTATTATTGACCAATATTTTATTATCTCACTTTGAACAAAGTGACTGTATGTAGTAATTTTTAATTCTTCACTAAAGGGAAGATTTATTGATCTCATATAACTTAATTTAGTAATTCCATTAGGTACTAAAAAAAGTATATCTTTTGATCTATAATTATTTTCTTTGATTATATTTTCATATATGTTAACTATTTTTTCTTTTTTCTTATTTAAATCAATTTCTTGGAATAAATATTTCATCTAATCACCTTTTTCTAAAGATTTAATTTTTATCTATCTATAATTATATAATATTTTGTATTTTTTTACTCAACTTAGGTAAGTAAATTTACAGATTATGCATATTAAAGATTAAAAAAGTCTATGTTCTAATATATTATTAAAACATAGACTTTTTTTGTTACACACTTTTTTTAATTTTATTATTTTTTTTATCTAATTGTGACAATTCTTGCCTTACAACTAACCATAATACTACTGATGCTATTACATATACAGTGGCAATTTTAACTGTGATTGCACCTGCTATAATACCAGCAAGCATACAACCTAACCAACTTAGTGGACTATATCTAAACTCTCTATATTTCATATTGTGTGTTTTATCGTATGCATATACACCTAGTCCAAATAAAACAAAAAATACTCCCACTACAATTCTTACAATTTCAATTGTACCCATAACGTAGCCCCCTATTTTTTATTATCATTGCTTACATATATAATAGCAGAATTTTTTAAAATAAATATAAATTACAAATAAATTAATTAGATTGTAACTATTTTATTTAACCTATCATTTCAATAAAAGCTTCCAGCCTTGTATCAATTTGCCCACTATCAGTTTCAGAGTAATCAGTAGTTATGCATATATAAGATAAATTTTTTTCATTCATAACATAATCCTTTACCATATCAGCCTCTATAGCAAAAGTATGACAAGCATGAAGGACTACTTCTATTACACCATCCACATCATAGTTATGAATAAAATCGTCTAGTGCTTCAAATCGTTCATCATTGGGACTCATTACAGAACAGCTGACTCTTAAATATTTTTCTGCTAAAGCCCAAAGTGGATCTTTCGTCTCATCCACTAAGTCTTTCTTTTCTCTTGGCCCAGAACAACTTTCAAGTCCCACAACATCTGCTCCCATTTCTTCTACTCTTGCTACTATTTTATCTCTTACTCCTCCTATAGGACATCCAGTTATTAAAATTCTTGGCTTCTTAGGTTTGCTTTCATAAATAGTTTCATATTCTTCTTTTGCTTTTATAGTTCTTTGTTGTAAAGTTTTTATATTTTCTTCTATGTCGAAGCAGTACTCTGTAGCATCTACCATAGTACTCATCTCATATCCTGAAAGAGGAGTTGGATTTAACATTCCAAGTTTATAAAAATCAAGAACTGCTTTTCTTTCTCTATTTTTTAATTTTATTGCAGCTTTTAAATTTTCTTCTGTAATTGTTGTACCTAAAGTTTCTTCAATTACTTCCTTTGCTCTAACCATTTCGTTATACCAAAATTGCAAAGACATATTACTATCTCTGCCTGGAGGAAGTTGCATTATATGAACAGGCTTTAGTTTTCCCAACATTTCATACATTTTTTTCTTGCCATCACATGTGGTTTCAGCAAGTACCATATCAGAAAAATAGAAATATGGACAGTTATCTGATGCTGCTGCTCCAAAACTTGATTTAACCATTGGACATAAATTCGATGGTAATTTTGTTTCTGCAAAAGTTATAGTATCACTTCCACCTCCACATAAGCTTACTGGTATAGCATCTGCTGCATATATTAATTCCCAAGGAGTATATGAGCAGTATATTCCTACAACTTTTTTACCTTGTTTTTTATATTCATATACTTCTAAAAAACCTTCTTTTCTTTCTTCATCAAAATGTTGAAAATTATCTGGTAATCTAAGCACTTTCTATTCCCCCTATTTTGCTCTATTATTATCTAGTTTAATATTTATCACTAGTGCAAATGCAATTACTCCGTACATTATAAATGTTCTGAAATATTCTCCTAAGGCCACGTTATCAAAGAAGTTTTGACCTGCTAAAGGAGATAATACAAATAATATATGTAAAATTACAGTTCCATAAAGAGCATTTTTTACAGATGCTCTTTTTATTGAAGCTCCTCCTGCAAGTAAAGCTGCACAACTCATAACATCTGTGTTCAAATGTTCTGTATAAACATTTAATGATCCTATATTTTGTAAATATATAAATTGGCCTATAGCTGCTAGTACTGTGGAAATTATTATAACTATTATTCTAGTTTTGTCTACTGATATTCCTAAGTTTGCTGCCTTTTCTTCACTAATTCCTATTGCTTTTATTCTTTGTCCAAGAGAAGTATTTAAAATATAGTAAACTATAAATCCTGTGAAAATTACTACTATTATTAAAAATATAGATACACTTATTCCACCTATTTTTATACTACCAAAACTCTCAAAAAAACCTTTATAGCTTTTTAGGTCAACCATATTTTTTACACCTATACTTGTGCTAAGTGCTATATTTTCATTATTAATAGGAATTAAAGTTCCAAAGCCAGCCATAAAAATTAACTGATAAATATAATTAGCCAAAGCAGCAATAACAATTGAAGTTATCATTTCCTTGCCTTTCACCTTATTCATCAATTTTCCTAATATATATCCTATAATCAAAGCTAAAATTACGCTGATAACAAAAGTTACCAGTACTCCTATTCCGCCCTGTAAATTTAAATTTAAACTAACTAAGTATGCTCCTTGAGCTGCCATTGCTCCAATAGTTATACCAAAATTTAGTCCCATTCCTGCAGCTATTGGAATTACTAAGGATAAAACTAAGATCCCATTTCTAATAAATCTAACAGCCACCTGCTCACCTACTAATGTTAAGCTCACATTAGCTAGATAAAAACATATTACTATTAAAAACATAAACAACAAAGGAATTCTACTACTTTGTCTCTTTAAAAAATTCAAAGATAAGTTGTTATTTTTCATTAGACTTTTCTCCTTTCTTGTTTTAAGAATGCATAAAGAATTATTCCATTAGTAATAATCATACGAATAATTTCTGCCATTTCTGGCACCAATAATTGATTTGCTATTGGAGTTGATAATAAATATATACTTTGATATAAAAATGTTCCTAAAATTGCATGAAATAATGTTGCCTTTTTACCTATGCATCCACCTATCAAAATTGAAGATATAGCTGGAAAAGTAAAAGATGAAGGTGAGTTGTAAAGCTCTACAAATCCATAACTTTGAGCATAAACAATTATTCCAATACCTGCAATTATTGTAGAAATTACTACAGCTTTAATTCTTGTTTTATCTATATCAACACCTGATAAAGTGCAAAAGATTTCATTTTCACCAACAGATTCCATAAGTTTTCCTTTTCTTGAGTTAAAATATAAATATATTAACGTTGCAATAGCAGCATAAAATATAATCAAACCTATTGGTATTTCAACATTATTTACTTTCACTACCCACAAATCATTTAATACTCTACCAAAGTAATTATCTAAGCTGATTTTGGGTCTAAGTCCTTTTCCTCCTATGGGATATAGCATTTCTCTATTTGAAAAAGGAGCCACAGTCCAGAAGAAATTCATTATTGGAATAAACGCAAATCCGATAAACATAGCTGCAATATCTTCTTTTCCTTTAACATGATTTAAAATTTTTCCATATATTATTCCAAAAACTATTGCTACTAATATAGCTACTAATATGGCCATAAAAAATCCTACAAATCCATTTAATCTAAATTGTATTGAAACACACATTCCAATAAGTCCTGCAATAATACCTATAGGTAAACCAAAGTTCATACCTACCCCTGCATTTATCATAGGTATCATGGCAAGTACCAATACTCCGTTCATTACAAATTTTACAAATGAACGACTAAGAAGTTCACTCATATCCATATTTAATTTGTAAGCTATTATAATTAATAAAAGTAAAAAACCACTAATTATTATTTGAGGCTTCTTGATTTTCATAATATTCTCCCTCCCCTGTATAAGCTAGAGTAAACTCTTCATCACTACTGTTTGGAGGTAGTATATTAGATAACCTTCCTTCGCATAACACTGCCACTCTATCACTGATTCTTTTCAATTCTTCTAATTCGCTGGAAATTACTACTACTGTCATATTATTTTTTTCATTCATTTCAAGTATCATGTCCAAAATTTTTTCTTTTGCACCTATGTCAACTCCACGAGTAGGTTCTAAAAGGAATAAAACTTTAGGATTCATACATAAAGCTCTAGCTATGCAAATTTTTTGTTGATTTCCACCACTTAGCTGCATAACTTCCTGATTTTTATCTACGCATTTTATTTCTAATCTTTCTATATAGCTTTCAACTGTATCATTTATTTTTTCTTTGTCTTTTATCTTAAATAGCTTCATTGATTTCTTTAAAAACTTATTTTTCCCATATAATACTGAGAAAACTATATTGTCTTCTACTGAGTGTTCCATAAGTAATCCCATTTTTTTTCTGTCATCTGGAATTAAAAATATACCTTTGTTAATATTACCCCTTATATTACTAACATCAATAATTTCATCTTCCATAATTATAGTACCTTCACATGGAAATAGTCCCATAATTCCATATCCTAATGCCAACTTTCCATGTCCAGATAAAGATGTAATGCCTAATATTTCACCTTCTTTTATATCTAAATCAATTCCCCTAAGCTCTTCTCCTGGCATATTTACAAAGAAATTCTTTATTGTAAGTATATTTTCATTTTTATTTATTTTGCTATCTCGTTTAGTTTTAATAACTTCATAGCCCATCATAGCGTGTGTTAACTTTTTTATGGACATTTCTTCTTTTTTATATTGTGTTACTATATGACCATCCCTAAATACAGTAACCCTGTCACATATCTCCTTTATCTCATGTAACCTATGAGATACAAATATTATTGTCATTCCATTGTTAGCTAAGTTTTTTATAACCTGCATAAGTTTTCTTGAATCTTCTTCATTTAATACTGCTGTTGGTTCATCCAAGAATAATATTTTCAATTTATCATTATCTATTTCCCTAGCAATTTCTACAAATTGCATAGCATTTACTGATAAATTTTTTATCAATAATTCTGCGTCAATATTAAGTCCTAGTTTTTGCAGAATATCTTTAGCTTCTTTACTACTTTTATTTTTATCTATATATGCTAAGTCCTTACCTAAAATCTTTTCCGTACTTTTAATTTTGTTTTCCCTTGTAAGTTTGATATTTTCCCATACACTCATTTCTGGTAACAAAGTAAATTCTTGATGAATCATACCCATACCACATTTTATTGATTTTTCTGGACTATCCATATTTACAAGATTTCCGTCAACTATTATCTCCCCTTCATAGCCCCCACTATGTTTTATAACTGAATTTCCAAATAAAATATTCATAAAAGTACTTTTTCCCGATCCATTAGGTCCTATAATTCCATGTATTTCTCCCTTTTTTATTTGTAAATTAATATCATGTAGTACCTGTACATTTCCAAAATATTTATTTAAATTTTTAACTTCCAGTGCAAATTTTTCCACTCTTATTCTACCTCTCTGCTTAATTAAAAATAGGTTAATACAAAATATATTTATAATAAATATTATATTTTGATTAACCTATTTTCTTTTATATTTTAATTTTTAGGAAAACTTACTTATTATAAATTTGCATGATTTTATTTTTATTTAACCTTAATAGAAAATTGACTCCATCAACATAACAAAGTAGTTATCAAAAGTTTTTCCCTTATCCTCCAATTTAGTATAATCAACTTCAACTCCGAATTTTTCTTTTGTTAATTCATTTAATTTTGTTGCATCTTTATAGTCAAAATCATTTTCAATAACTTCTTTAGCAACTTCTACAGCAAATTGTGGCATATAAACAGTTACAGGTATTGGCCATCCTGAAAGTCTGCCTTTCATACCAGCTGCATCAACTTTTTCACTTATCATATCATTTATTTTATCAAAATTAGATTGATCTTCTTCACTTATTTCAAGTCCAAGAACTGTTGGATAGGCTTGAGTAGGTGTTGGGCAACATTGTTCAGCTACCATATATTTTAAGTTTAATGCTTCTTTTATTATTACGTCATACATTGGACAATTTGAACCAAATATATTAGTATCTTTTCCGTATTTCTCTATTTGTCTTGGTATATCTTCTTGTAAAAATTGTTGCATGGCTTCTACACTATCCCCTGTTTGTGGATCTGGTGTTACAACCTCAACAAATTTCATACCTAATTTTTCACAAGTTTCTTTCATCTTATCTTTTCTAGCAGATATTAATGGCTTAGATAAATGAGTTGGGAATGAGTAGTGGACAAAAGTTTTAGCTCCCATTTTGTTTGCTTTTTCAACTATAGTTTTTCCTCTTTCTAACCAGTTAGTATCTAAGTTTAAGTCTATATATTTACTCATCATTTCTGGCTCATCAAATATTGGAGCACTTATTGTAAGTATATCTGGATTTTTTTCTTTAATTTGTTGGAATGCAGGTATTAATCCTGATTGTCCAGATGAAACAATAACAGCTTTCATAAGTGGATCATCTGCTGACGATACTATTGTACTTATGCATGTCTCTATTTCCTCTTCAAAATTTTCTGGTAAAGTTAAATGTTTTACTATTTCTGGATACTTTTTAGCCATTTCTTCACCAGCACGGTACTCATCTTCACTTGTTGATAAAGTTGGAGTTACAATTGCTATATGGTATTCATCTTTACTAGCCTTTTCTTCCCCGCTTTGTGTACAACCAGTTAAAAACGTTACCATCATTACTGCTGATAATAATATTGATAATAATTTCTTCATACTTCTCCTCCACATAATATATTTCTATCTCATTATATGAAGCATTCCATATAAAGTAAATATTATTATAAAAACTATAAATATATATAAAATTATATGCATACAGTCTATAAATAGGGAGTCTATATAGATTTTTTCTATATAAACCCCCTATTTATTTATATTTTATAATAATTCTTTAAACAATCTTATAGCATTTTTATAAAATACCTTCTCTATATCTTCTTCTCTAAAACCTAATTTCTTCATTTCTCCATAAATTAATTGCATCTTGGATGAATTTCCAAATTCTAAAGAGCAGTCTATACCATCAAAATCACTACCAATTCCCACACAGTCTATGCCACCAGTATTAGATATATATTTAATATGATTAATAATATCCTCAATCTTACTAGTATCACTAGATTTATAATTATTATTTAAAAATAAAGAATAGAAGTTTACACCTATTAATCCACCTCTTTGCCCTATTTTTTTTATCATATCATCAGTCAAATTTCTTTGGTGAGAACATACTTCTCTTGCATTAGAATGGCTAGCAATAAAAGGCTTACTCGTATTATTATAAACATCATAAATCCCATCATCTGATAAATGAGAAACATCTATAATTATTCCTAATCTCTCCATCTCATTTATAAATTCAAATCCTTTTTCTTTTAGACCTTTTTTTTCATTTTTTTCTTCATTATAAAAATAACCATTTGGGTAAGCCAATTCATTTTCATAATTCCACGTTAATGTCATCATTCTTACACCTAGCTTATAAAAATTTCTAAGCAATGATAAATTTCCCTTACAAACTCCACCTTCTTCTATGGATAATAATGCTGACATTTTATTTTTTTTATATTAGTTAATATATCTTCATAAGTATAAACTATTCCAATATGTTCTTTATTTTTTTCAACTTCATCATAAAGTAAATCTATATAACTAAGACAAGATTCTAAAGGCTTATTAT
>Ga0129308_1000725_pt1 | contig 44073 bp, 35 predicted proteins | sample L827metagenome_FD_94440 | JGI IMG/M metagenome (GOLD analysis project Ga0129308, IMG submission 94440) | Ring-tailed lemur group fecal microbial communities from Wisconsin, USA - L827 metagenome | ecosystem: Host-associated > Mammals > Digestive system > Large intestine > Fecal | place: USA... | reverse complement strand
CATAGCTTATGGCTTTTGTGCGCTGATAGCAGTGCTGTGTCTGGTTCCGTTTCTGATGGTTATTTCCGGCTCTCTTTCCTCGGAGGAAGCTATCATTGCGAATGGATTTTCCCTGTTCCCGCAGGACTTTTCACTGGAAGCATATAAGACGGTGTTCAAGGAGCCGATGGTGGTAATAAGGGCATACCTGACAACCATTGTTCTGACGATCGTGGGAACGGTGATCGGCCTGCTGATTCAGACGATGACGGCCTATGTGCTGGCGAGGAAGGATTTTGAGTGGAGAAACGGTTTTTCTTTCTTCTTTTACTTTACAACATTGTTTTCCGGCGGTCTGGTTCCGACCTTCGTGCTGTATACCCAGACGCTGAAACTGCAGGACAACTATCTGGCGCTGCTGCTGCCCCTGGTATTCTCCGTCTATAATCTGCTGATCATGAAGAGCTATATCACCTCCATTCCGGAATCTCTGGTGGATGCGGCGAAGATTGACGGATGCGGAGAGGTGCGGACTCTGTTTCAGGTGGTAATGCCGCTGATTCAGCCGGCGCTCGCTACAGTCGGCCTCTTCATCGCACTGGCATATTGGAACGACTGGTACAATGCGATGCTGTATATCAAATCGGAGGACAAATATCCCCTCCAGTATTTCCTGTATCAGCAGGTCAACAACATTGAAAGCTATAAGAAACTGATTTCCAACAATGCGGTCAGCTCAGCGGTGGTGAGCGCATTATCCCTGCCGACGCAGACGCTGAAAATGGCATTGACGATTGTGGTAACGGGACCGATTATTCTGGCATTCCCGATGGTACAGAAATACTTTGTGCAGGGTATCACGATCGGCGCAGTAAAGGGCTGACGTCCGGATAACGGCAGGAGAATTAACATCCGGTAATGACCGCCTGATTTTGGCGGTTGCAACATACATCATTACACATCACAAGGAGGATTTTTATGAAAAAGGGAATGAAAAAAGCATTGGCATTACTGCTGGGCACAGCGATGACAATGAGCATGCTGGCAGGCTGCGGTTCATCCGGTAGCACAACCGGCACACCGTCGGCAGATTCTGCGGGCGCAGCAGCAGAAGGCAGCCCGGAGGCTCTGACAGTTGACACATCTGAGCATGTGGATCTGAAAATGTATCTGATCGGCGACAGAACGCCTGATTTTGATGAGGTTTACGGGAAGATCAATGAAATTCTGGAGGAGAAGCTTAACTGCTCCCTGAGCGTGGACTTCCTTTCCTGGGGCGAGCATGATACCAAATATTCTCTGCTGTTTTCCGCACAGGAGGATTTTGACCTGATCTTTACGGCATCCAGCTGGTGCCATTATGAGCAGACTGTAGCGCTGGGCGGATTTTATCCTCTTTCCGAGGAGTTCATTCAGACTTATGCGCCCGACATCTGGGAAGTGGTTCCTGAGATGGCATGGAATCAGGCGAAAATTGACGGACAGATTTACATGGTTCCCAACTATGCGAATGAATTCGGTCAGGATGTGCTGGCAGTTCGCGGTGATCTGATGGAGAAATACGGCATTGAACAGATCACATCCTGGGATGAACTGAAGGAATTTTATCTGGCTTGTGCGGCAGATGGCATGTATGCGAGCCAGGGAGGCCCCTGGTATCAGTATTTCCAGGCACAGGGACTGTCCACAACGGGCGGTGCACCCAAGGGCGGTGAACTGGTGCTCTTTCATACACAGGATCCCAGCGATTTAGGCTTCTACTATCTGCTTGACTGGGACGGATTTGCAGACTACTGCAAACAGATGAAGGAACTTGCGGATGCGGGCTGCTGGTCATCTGATGTGCTCAATTCCAGTGATGAAAGACAGACCGGCCTGCTGACAGGAAGAACTGCTGCCATGGTATGGAATATGGGCAGCTGCAAAACCTATGGCGATCAGGCAAATGCCGAAAATCCTGACTGGAACGTGACGTTGATTGATCCTGTGGCATCACAGCCCAAGAAGGTAAATCCTTATATCAATAATGGTGTTGCAATCAACATCAACAGCAAAAACAAAGAGCGTGCGATGATGGTGCTCAATGAGTTCTACACCAATCCTGATGTATATGACCTGGCTATGCTGGGTATTGAAGGCAAGCATTGGGAGGCAGTCGGCGATGACCAGTATAAGGTAATTGATGAGAGCAACTACGGCGTATCCAGCAACTGTAACTGGGGCTGGAACAACGCAACCATTCAGAGAACAGAATACATTGAAAACAGGACCGCTCTGGATGATACTTTTGATGCGATGCAGGAAAGCTGGAACAACAATGTAAAGGCTGATCATCCTTATGATGGTTTCAACTTCGATTCCACTAAGGTGAGCACACAGTTTGCGGCTGTGGAAGCGGCTCTGGGCAACTACTATGATCCGCTGGTAAACGGTCTGGTGGACGATGTGGATGCATCCATTGAAGCTCTGCGGGCAGCGCTGGAGAGCGCGGGAATCCGCGATGTGCTGGCTGAAATGGAAAGCCAGGCAGCAGCATATGTGGCCGAGTAAACGGGTGATGAGTTAATTTAAAAGGGGCGGTGCCTGGGCATCGCCCCTTTTTTCAAAAAAAGAACTTTATGGGGGATAGAGTATGACGCTGGATGAAATGGCAAAGGAATTGGGGGTATCCAAGAGTACCGTATCAAGAGCGCTGTCGGGCAAAGGAAGAATCGGGGAAAAGACGAGACAGCGGATTCGGGACTTTGCAGGGCTGCAGGAAGCAGGACAGCCTGCGGCGGACGCAGGGAGGGGTGGAACCCGCAATCTTGGCGTCGTGTTTCCGGCGGACGTCTATATCAATGGAAATCCTTATTTTCAGGAATGCATGCTGGGCATCTGCGAGGCTGCCTCATTGTTGAATTATAATGTTCTGCTCACGACGGGAACAGCGCAGGATATTTCTGAGATTCAGAAGCTGGTGGAGCAGGAAAAAGTGGATGGCATGATTTTGACCAGGAGTCTGGAGGATGACAGGGCGCTCCGTTATCTGACAGAGCGAAACTTTCCGGTCGGATTGACGGGATTGTGTTCTTTTGAAAATGTCATTCAGGTGGATACGGATAATGAAGGCGCGTCGGAGAGTCTTACGTCTTTGCTGATTGGAAAGGGATTTAGGAAATTCGCCCTGATGGTGGAGGATCTTTCCTATCATGTGAATCGAAGCAGATATGACGGCTTCTGCAGCGCCGTTTATAAAAATGGACTCTCACGGGAAAAGCAGGCAATTTTTACGGGGCAGATTAACATGGATCTGTTGGACACGGTCATTGACGATATGGTAGCAAAAAAGGTGGAGTGCATTATCTGCGGGGATGATGTGGTCTGTGCCAGAATCATGTCGCGGATGCAGGCGGAGGGATATCGGATTCCAAAGGATATTGCGATCGCATCTTTATATAACAGCCCCACACTGGATTGTTTTCTGCCGCCTGTGACGGCTGTGGATGTGCCTGCAAGGCTGGTGGGGAATGTCATTGGCAAGCAGATGATCCAGTTTTTACAGGGGAAGGAGTATCAGCCCAAAACGATGATTGATTATGAGATTCTGGTGCGCAAATCGACCAACAGAGGATAAAGAAAACACGCAGACAATGTGAAAAAATGGGGGATATGTATGGAAAAAATACATCCTGATTTTTATAAGGGAATGGATATTTCCTTTTTACCGCAATGCATGGATGAAGGGATGCTGGTCAGGGATTTTGACGGCGCTGTGACAGAGCCTTTCGGTCTTCTGCAAAAATATGGTGTAAACGCTATTCGCCTGCGGCTGTGGCATACTCCCGAAAATGTGCCGGAAACGAAGGGGTATTGCAATCTGGCGCATACCATGGAAATGGCCGGAAGGGCGAAGGCGCATGGCATGGAGTTCATGCTGGACTTTCATTATTCGGACTATTGGGCGGACCCGGCGCAGCAGAGAAAGCCCAAAGCGTGGGAAAAGCTGGATTTTGCCGGGCTGGAGCAGGCGGTATACGAGTATACGCTGGACACGCTGCTTGCCCTGAAACGGGAGGGACTTCTGCCCGGGGTGGTACAGATCGGCAACGAAATCAGAAGCGGACTGCTGTTCCCGGACGGTGAGCTGCCGGATTATGCGCACATGGTGCGGCTGGTGAATGCGGGCATCCGGGGAGCCAGGGCAGCGGCCGGGCAGGATGAGATGCGGGTCATGATCCATCTGGATCAGGGCGGCCGATATTTTTATCTGAAGGAGTGGTTCACAAAGGCGTTTGAAAACGGACTGCTGGATTTTGATCTGATCGGTCTGTCCTACTATCCGTTCTGGCACGGGACGTTCAACGATCTGAAGGAAACCATGGAGCGGCTGATCGCCGATTATCATAAGCCCATTATGATTGTGGAGACGGCGCACGCCTGGCGGAAAATCAAAGGCGGGTTTATTGATGAAGCACAGGAAAAAATTGCGGGATTTCCCGCTACGCCTGAAGGGCAGAAAACGGTTCTGGAGCTGGTAGAAAATATTGTGGCATCCCTTCCGGATCATATGGGGCAGGGGATTTTTTATTGGGAGCCGCTGTGCGTGCCGAAAGGTGCCGGCGGATGGGCTGCAAATATGGGACTTTTACGGGAAGACGGACAGGTTATGGAAGGAATCCTGGCATTTGGCTTCAATGAAAAAAATGCGGGATGCAGAGAAATTGCAAAGATATATGAGCCGCAGGTATGTGTGACAGCGCCCGGAGAGATCCCTGTTTTCCCAAAAGAGATATCCGCACTTTTGTGGGATGGAAGCATTCGAAAAAGAAAGGTATCCTGGAAGCGGGAGAGCAGCTTTGAGGTGCCCGGCGAGTATCGGATCGAGGGAATCGTAGAAGGCGCAGAGCAGCCTGTGTGGATGACGGTCAGAGTGATGAGCAGGTCTGAGGAGAGAAAAAATCTGCTGTATGATTCCAACTGGGATGAAGGTCTGACGCGATGGGAGACGGCGTGCAGCGGACCTGAAGTGATCGCACAGATATTCCCGGAGTTTGCGGACCCTTATCCGGCGCCGCCCTTAAACGCCCTGCGCGTGGAAGGAAGCAAAAACTTTACATTCCGGATATCCCAGAGGGTGAGGATCACAAGACCGGGGCGCTATGCTTTTGTGGCTGAGCTTCAGGGGACGGATACTACAAACGTGGATGTCAGGATGTTTATACAGACGGCATCGGAGAGAAGGGAAAACGTGATTCATCTCACGGAACACGGCTGGGAGCTGCAGCGTATGGAGGCAATGGTCTGCGAGAGCGGTTTTGTGAGCGCAGGAATTACCATACAGGCATCTCCGATGCATGGAATGGTGCGCAGGCTCAGCCTGGTGAGGGTTGACGATATTTAATTACAAAAACAGGTATATCCGATCTGACAGTTGAGATGGAAAAGGAGAGAATATGAAAGAAAAATTTGGATATAACAGCCGGTATCTGACCAGAGACGAAAGGCCATGGTTTCCCGTGATGGGAGAAATGCATTACAGCAGATACCGGGAGGATCTGTGGGAGGAATCTTTGCGGAAAATGAAGGCCGGAGGAGTGACGATCGTCTCGGCTTATGTCATCTGGATCCACCACGAGGAGGAAGAAGGAATTTTTGATTTTTCGGGCTGCCGCTGTCTGAAAAAATTTTTGGAAGCGTGTCAGAAGGTCGGCCTGGAAGTGTTTTTGCGTCTGGGACCGTGGGTGCACGGGGAGGTCAGAAACGGCGGTTTCCCTGACTGGCTGCAGAAGAAGGAAAAGGCAGGCGTATTGCTTCGCAGCAATGATGAAGTTTATATGGGGTATGTGAGGCGTTACTGGGAGCAGGTTTCCCGTCAGGCAGAGGGATTTATGAAGAAGGATGGCGGTCCGGTCATCGGCGTGCAGATCGAGAATGAGTATGGACATGTGGGCGGTTTGCGGGGAGAGGCCGGAGAAGCCCATATCAGGGCGCTGACTGCTCTGGCGAAGGAGCTTGGCTTTGAGGTGCCGCTGTATACGGCGACGGGCTGGGGAGGCGCCTGCATCGGAGATCTGCTCCCGGTGATGGGGGGCTATTGCGAAGCACCATGGGATCAGCGGACAACGGAGATTGAACCGAATGCAAACTATGTATTCAGCCATGTGCGCAATGATTCACTGATCGCCTGCGATCATCACGTGGAGGACGCTCTTTCCTTTGATGAGTCCGAATTTCCGTTCCTGACGGCGGAGCTGGGAGGCGGACTGCAGGTGACTGCGCACCGCCGGCCTGTGGCGCAGGGAAAGGATATCGGTGCCATGTCAGTAACAAAGCTGGGCAGCGGCGTTGCCATGCTGGGCTATTATATGTACCATGGCGGCAGCAATCCGGAAGGAAAGCTGTCCACCCTGCAGGAGAGCCGCGCTACAGGATATTTAAACGATCTGCCGGAGATCAGCTATGATTTCAACGCGCCGATCCGGCAGTATGGAACGATCTCGGATAATTTGAAGGAAATTAAGCTGCTGGCATATTTTCTGCAGGACTTCGGAGAAGATTTCGCGCCGCTGGAGGCGGAGATTGAGCCGGAGGGAGTGCGCCCTGAGGATTTTGACACGCTTCGGACCTCCTGCAGGCATGATGAAAAGCACGGGTATGTTTTTTATAATAACTATGTGCGCAGGAGAACCATGGCGGATCATGAGAGAGTGGTTCTGCGCGGAATCTGTGATGAGAACGTGGCATTTCCGGCAGTTGACATCAAAGACGGCGATTATGGATTTTTCCCCTACAATATGCGGTTGGGGGACGCGGTTTTAAAATCTGCGCTGGCATCACCGCTGTGCCGCCTTCATACAAAAGAGGGGGATACCTGGGTGTTCTACGGAGACAGGCAACCTCAGTTTGAATGGGAAGGAGAACGGCAGGCGGATGTGCTGCATCTTTCCAGGCAGGAGGCACTGAACGCATGGCGGGTCGGGACAGACCGGGAATATCTGATTCTTTCCGATAATTTTGTATGGGAGGAGGATGGAAGTATCCGCGCAGAGGGCGGTGCGAGGACGGTCATCCGCTGTTATCCGAAGCCTTCCGCCGACATGCTGCCGGGATTTACGGAGTGCGGGCAGGAGGGCAGGTTTACCGTTTATGAGAGAAATATCGGACAGGCGGCCTCTAAGGCGTTCGTGGAACTGATTTCCACCGATGCAGAAAAGGCGGTTTATGAAATTACGGTTTCCTATCCGGCAAAAGAGGACAGACGGATGGGAAGGGATACATTTCTTAAGCTGGCCTATGCCGGAGACCGCATGGATATCTGTCTGGGAGATAAGAAGGTAAATGATTATTTTTATACCGGGCAGGAGGCGCTTTTGAGCCTCGGATACTTTGACTTCCCGGAGACGATCAGGGTGATCGTATATGAGCTGGAGGAGGGGGAGCATGTTTTCCTGGAAAAATGGCCTAAGTTCACAGAAGGCCGGGCATGCAGCCTTGACAGCGTGGAAGTGATCGAAGAGTTTAGATGAGAAAAGGCGGACCGCAGAAACGGTCCGCCCCTTTTCATTCATTTGGATAAATTCTTAGCCAAAGTATCTCTTTAAGAGACCTTCAAACGCCTTGCCGTGTCTTGCCTCGTCTCTGGCCATCTCATGAACGGTGTCATGGATCGCATCCAGATTCAGAGCCTTCGCTCTCTTAGCCAGATCGAATTTGCCGGCGGTTGCACCGTTCTCAGCGTCCACTCTCATTTCCAGATTCTTCTTGGTGGAATCGGTTACAACTTCGCCTAACAGCTCAGCAAATTTCGCAGCGTGTTCAGCTTCTTCGTAAGCAGCCTTCTCCCAGTAGAGACCGATCTCGGGATAGCCTTCTCTGTGAGCAACTCTTGCCATAGCGAGGTACATACCAACTTCGGAGCATTCTCCTTCAAAGTTTGCGCGAAGATCAGCCATGATGTCTTCGGGAGCGCCCTGTGCAACGCCTACAACGTGTTCTGCAGCCCATGTCTTCTCAGCGGACTGTGCAGTGAATTTCTCAGCGGGAGCCTTACAGATGGGGCAAATCTCGGGAGCGGCTTCGCCTTCATAAACATAACCACATACCTGACATACGAATTTCATAATTTTGATCTCCTTTTCTTGAAAAAAGTTTATTTACACTGGAAAATCCAGCGGTTAACGGGTGACAAATACTGTGCACTAAGAATCAGTTCGCTGTTTCTTTGCGGCAGCAGCCGCAGGTGCCATAGAAATAGGTTACATGACCGGCAATCAGATTGCCGTTGAAATCCATTCCGCTCAGATGGTCGATTTCCTGCAGGGCGTCCATATCCAGATCCACAACGCTGCCGCACCTTGTGCATATAAAATGGTAATGAGGGCTGGTGTCGTAATCAAAATGATCCACACCGTCGCCGACTCTCAATCTGGCGATCTCGCCGAGATCAGCCAGCAGGGTAAGATTTCTGTAGACTGTGCCAAGGCTGATATTGGGAAATTCATTCCTGACAGCGCTGTAAACTACGTCTGCTGTCGGATGATCCTTGCGCGTCATGAGGAAATTCTTGATCGCTTCCCGCTGGCGGCTGTACTTAATAGCAGGCATATTACTTTCTTCCCCTTCCATAAATCAGTAATAATTACTGTTATTATGACTTGATTATAGTCTATAAGCCAGTGTTTGTCAATGGTTTATAAATTTTTTATAATTATGTTTCCGCATTTTTATAGAAAGAAATAAGGTTTATGTTATACTTACTTATAGATTGCGAGGGAAACACAGGATGAAATTTAAGACGAAACTGGCAATTACTTTTTTGACCATTATTCTATTACCGGTGCTTTTGTCATTGGTCGCTTTCATGGCGATCGGAACGGTGCTGGTTCGTTCGGCGGATCAGGCTTACGGGCTGGAGACGACGGATTACAGCATGATGTCGGACTCCATTGATGCGTTCAGCAGGGGCACGGATGATCTTTTTAACATGATCCGGGATGCGGCGAAGCAGGATTCGGCCATGCTGGAAAATAAGGAATACCTGGCCGGGCTGAATGCCACAGCGGCAGACAAATCTTCCTATATTATAGTAAGAAAGGGGGAGGCTCTATATTATACGGGCAATACTTCGGCTGCGGGCAAGATTTTTGACCGGCTTCCGCGTTACGGGCAGGAAAATGAACGTTCCGACGCAGGCTTTTATTATAATGATATGAGAAAGCTGGTCAAGCAGGTGGACTTCACGTTTTCGGATGGCTCTTTGGGCAGTGTCTTTATCGTGACGAGGATCACCAGCGTATTTTCCAAATCCTTCCTGGTGGATATGTTTCTGGCAATCGTGCTGATACTGGTTCTGACCAGCATGGTGCTCACGCAATGGATTCACAAGAGCGTCTTTTCACCGATTAACAGGCTGAATCTGGCTATGCAGAAGATTGCAGAGGGCAACTTTGATTATACCCTGGAATCGGATGATGATAATGAGATCGGGGAGCTGTACCGCAATTATGAGGACATGCGGCTTAGGCTGAAGGAGTCCACGGAGGAAAAGCTGGAGAATGAGCGGCAGAACCGGGAACTGATCAGCAATATCACACATGATCTCAAAACGCCGATCACGGCGATTAAGGGTTATGTGGAGGGCATTATAGACGGGGTGGCGGATACGCCGCAGCGGCGGGACAAATATCTGCGCACGATCTATACCAAGGCCAATGACATGGACCGCCTGATCAATGAACTGACTTATTATTCCAGCATTGATAATAACCGTATTCCCTATAATTTCCAGCGGATCAATGTGGCAGAATTTTTTGCCGACTGCGCTGAGGATGTGGGGCTGGATCTGGAATCCAAGAACATTCAGCTTAACTACTCCAATCTTGTGGATCCGGATACGAGAATCATCGCGGATCCGGAGCAGATGAAGAAGGTCATTAACAATATTATCGGCAACAGCATCAAATACATGGATAAAGAAAAGGGCGTGATTGATATCCGGCTTCTGGATGAGGTGGATTCCATTCGGGTGGAGATCGAGGACAACGGCAAGGGAATCGCCGCGAGAGATCTGGCCAATATTTTTGAACGCTTTTTCAGGACGGATGCTTCCCGTAATTCCACTAAGGGAGGCAGCGGAATCGGACTTTCCATTGTGAAAAAAATTATAGAAGACCACGGCGGCTATATCTGGGCTACCAGCAAGGAGGGCGAAGGAACATGCCTGCATTTTGTGGTCAGAAAATACAGGGAGGCAGAAGTCAATGAGTAAAATTTTAATTATTGAGGATGAGGTGGCGATCGCGGATCTGGAGAAGGATTATCTGGAGCTTTCCGGATTCGAGGTGGAGATTGAAAATGCCGGAGATTCAGGGCTGGAGCGCGCGCTGAAGGAAAGCTTTGACCTGATCGTTCTGGATCTGATGCTGCCCGGCATCGACGGCTTTGAAGTATGCCGCCGTATCCGGGATGAGAAGAATGTACCGATCCTCATGGTGAGCGCGAAAAAGGATGACATCGACAAGATCAGGGGACTTGGGCTCGGCGCGGATGACTATATGACGAAGCCTTTTTCACCCAGCGAGCTGGTGGCGCGGGTGAAAGCGCATATGGCGCGGTATGAGAGACTGACCAGCAGCCATCAGAAGGCCAATGACATTATCGAGATCCGCGGCCTGAAGATTGATAAGACCGCGCGCAGGGTCTGGATAGACGGCGAGGAGAAGGCGTTTACCACGAAGGAATTTGACCTGCTGACCTTCCTGGCGGAAAATCCCAATCATGTATTTACGAAGGAAGAGCTGTTTCGGGAAATCTGGGATATGGATTCCATTGGGGATATCGCAACCGTTACGGTGCATATCAAGAAGATCCGGGAAAAGGTTGAATTTGATACCGCAAATCCGCAGTATATCGAGACGATCTGGGGCGTGGGGTACCGCTTTAAAATCTGAGTGATCAATGAGAGGGGAATGAATTTAAGATGAAGATACAGATTTCCGGTGAAAAAAAAGCACCCATACAGGACGGCATGATTGGACTGTTTTTTGAGGACATCAACTATGCGGCGGACGGCGGCCTGTATGCGGAAATGATTGAAAACAGATCCTTTGAATTTCTGGACTGTTATGGAACCGTGGGGGATTACTATACAAAACATGACTGCGGTTATGGGTGGAATCCCACTACGGAGCATGGGGCCGGGCGCATGGAATATGTGATGGGCAGCCCGGTGGACAGGATCAATCCGCACTATCTGCGATTTACCGCCGCAGAAGCGGGACAGGGATTTTCCAACAGGGCGTACAGCGGTGTTTTCCTGCAAAAGGGAAAGGAATACCAGGTGTCCTTTTATGCGAGAACCGTTGCCTATGAGGGAGATCTGATAGTGTCCGTGCAGAAGGATGGAAGGACAGCTGCGCAGGCACAGGTAAAATGCATCCATGCGCCCAAAAAGAGCTGGCAGAAGTGGCATAAATATGAGACTGTTCTGACTGCGCAGGAGGATGCCGGGGGAGCTTTGTTTGTTATTGAGCTGGATCAGCCGGGCGTGGTGGAGTTTGACTTTATTTCCATGATGCCGTCGGACGCGGTGGCAGGTGTATTCCGCAAAGATCTTTTTGAATTATTAAAGGGCCTGCATCCGGGATTTCTCCGGTTTCCCGGCGGCTGCGTCATAGAGGGAAACACGCTGGATAACCGTTATCGCTGGAAGGAGAGCGTAGGAAGGCCTGAGAGCCGGAAGGCCAACTTTAACCGCTGGGCAGTGCATGAGACGAAGGAAGAAAAGGGCTGGCATACCTGCTATTCTCACTATAATCAGACGCTGGGACTGGGATTTTATGAATATTTCCTGCTCTGCGAGATGATCGGCGCAAAGCCCCTTCCGGTTATGAATGTGGGACTGGCATGTCAGTATCAGTCCTATGAGCTGGTGGAGATGGATGAACCGGAGTTTGCACAGTTCATTCAGGATGCGCTGGATCTGGTGGAGTTTGCCAATGGGTCTGCAGATACATGTTGGGGAAGCGTGCGCGCGGCCATGGGACATCCCAAGCCTTTTGGGATGACGATGATGGGGATCGGCAACGAACAGTGGCAGACGGAAAAGGTGGATTTCTTTTCCAGATACCGCGCTTTTGAGAAGGCGATCCATGAGAAATATCCCGAAATACGGCTGATCGGCTCCGCAGGTCCGGATATCACCTCAGAACGTTATGAGATGGCATGGGAGTTTTATAAGGAAGAAGCGAAAAAGAACGCGGATTTCTGCTATGCGGTGGACGAGCACTACTATGTGAAGCCGGAATGGTTCTATGAGCATACGGATTTTTATGACAATTACCCCCGGAACGTGAAGGTGTTTTCCGGGGAATATGCGGCCCATCCCACAAGCGGCATGAATAAACCGGAGGCGAATACGCTGGGAGGTGCACTGGCGGAGGCCGCTTTCATGACCGGGGTGGAGCGCAATGCGGACGTGGTGGTGCTGGCTTCCTATGCGCCGCTGTTTGCCCGCATCGGATATGCACAGTGGTCGCCGGATATGATCTGGTTTGATGAGAAGTGCGCCTACGGAACGCCCAGCTATTATGTGCAGAAGATGTATGGTGAGAATATGGGGACCGTGACTCTTTCCATGGACGGTCAGGAGAAAGAGCTGCGGAAGCAGGACGTATATGTCAACGTCAGCCTGGATGAGCGGTCGGGAGAACTGATCATAAAGGCAGTGAACCACAACAGCGGGACAAGGACGCTGGAAGCAGAGCTGCCGTCGGGCTGGAAAGTATCAGGAGAGGCAGTTTTTCAGATGCTTGCGGGTGAAGAAGAGGAATATAACAGTATAGAAGCTCCTGACAGGGTCTCATTGCACAGGGAGAGTAAAACCTTTGCAGGAAGTCTGGAGCTGCCGCCGATGAGCTTTGTGGTGGCGCGCATTCCGGTGGAGAGCGCAGCAGAGTGAGGAACTGCTGCAGTTTGGCTCGGGGAATTTTGCGAGGCTTGACAGGCGGATGCTTTTTCATTATGATAAGCATAGTGCAAATTGGCGTTATGCTGCCGGGGGCTATGGGAAATGCAGGTACAAAAGGGTAACGAGAATAAAGCAATTACTATATATGATATCGCGAAAGAAGCAGGGGTTTCTGCCGCAACTGTGTCAAGGGTGCTCACCAACAGCGCCCGGGTCAGACCGGAGAAAAAGGCGAGGGTGCTGGAGCTGGTTGAAAAATATAATTTCAAGCCGAACGCGCTGGCCAAGGGGCTGTCGGACACGAAGAGCAAGGTGATAGGAATTTTGACTGCTGACATTCGCAATCCCTATTATGCAGAATTGTTTGTGGCCTGCGAGCAGGCTGCCAGGAAGGCCGGATATACGGTGCTGCTGGCCAATACGCTGGGAGAGACACAGCGGGAAGAGGAAATGCTTCAGATGCTGCGGGGGCAGCAGGCGGAGGCGATCATCCAGATGGGCGGCCGGGTGGACGATCTGGTATCCAATATGGAATATGTGGAAATGGTCAATCAGACCATGGCCAATACGCCGGTAATCATCACCGGCAAGCTGGACGGTACGAAATGCCACATGGTGCGCATTGACAGCATGGAGACCATGGATCTTTTGATGGAGCATCTCCTCTCTTTGGGGCATCGCCGAATTGCCCTGATCGGAGGGCGGATGAGCGTGCTTTCCACTTATGAGAAGTTTTTACAGTATAAACAGATCCTGAAGGAAAACGGGATTCCTTTTGATCCGGATCTGGTATCGGAAGACGGATCTTATAATGAAAAGAGCGGTTACGGGCTGATGAACTGCATGTTTGAGAAGGGCGTGAAGCCCACTGCAGTGATCGCAGTGAATGATTCAACGGCGGCAGGAGTCATGAGAAGCATCATGGAGCATGGCTATCGCATTCCGGAGGATATTTCTCTGGTCAGCTATGATAATACTTATATGACCGAACTGTTGATACCGCGCCTGACCAGCGTGGACTATAATTACGAAGAGTTTGGCAGGATTTTGGTGGAGACGGCGATTGCGGCGATAGAGGGAGAGACGGGAGCGTATCTTAAGACTATCACGCCCAAGCTGATCATAAGAGAGAGCAGCGGGCCAGCCGGAACAGAAGAATAAGAGGTTTCTAAGAGGGACATTGCAGCAGGCAGACTGTGCAATGTCCTTTTGTTATACGCCGATATGCCGTTAAAAGTGTATGAAAGAAAATAACCGGTTTGAGACCGGATTCAGGAAAAAGAAGGAAAATGAAAAGGAAAAAAGACATGATGCTTATAATTTTTGGGTTATGATTGTGCAGAATATATAAAAAGTTAGGTTTGGTTATGTGAAAAACTGCAAAAATTTCAAAGTTATTAAAAATTATATTGATATTATTGGGGCAAGATGCTATGATAAAAACATGAAATCGGTTGCAAAATTTACGCAACGCGAGGGACGGAGGGATAATATGAAAAAAAGGAAAAGTGACTTAACATTTTTTCAGAAAGTGAAAAGATCACGGACGCTTCTGCTGATGTGTCTGCCTGCAGTGGTCTTCTTCTTCGCTTTCAACTACATGCCGCTGCCGGGCATCTGGGTGGCATTCGTCAAGTACAATTATCGTGACGGTATTTTCGGAAGCAAATTCATCGGCCTGCAGAATTTTGAATTTCTGGCACAGTCCGGAAAGCTGCTGTCTTTGACAAAGAACACGATCCTGTACAATCTGGCGTTTATTCTGCTGGGGAATTTCCTTGCAGTGTTTGTTGCAATCCTGCTCAATGAAATGAGGAGCAAGTGGTTTAAGAAGGTTTCTCAGACCCTCATGTTTCTGCCCTACTTCATTTCACAGGTATTGGTAGGTATTCTGGTATTCAACCTGTTAAACTATGACACGGGTTTTGTAAACGGAATCCTGACCAGCCTCGGACTGGAAAGATGGCAGCCCTATTCGGATCCCAATGTATGGCCGGTTCTGCTGGTAATCATTTATCTCTGGCAGCAGACAGGTTACAACTCAGTCGTTTATTTTGCGGCGATCATGGGCATTGACGGAGAGATGATGGAAGCGGCGAAGGTTGACGGCGCAAACGGCTTCCAGAGAATCCGCTACATAATCCTTCCTTCCCTGAAGCCTACCATTGTCATTCTGCTTCTGTTTGCACTGGGCGGCATTGTAAAAGGTAACTTCGGACTGTTTTACAACATTGTCGGCACAAACCCGATTCTTTACAACACCACGGATATTATTGAGACTTATGTGTACCGTGCGACCATGACAGACTTTAACTTCTCCACGGCATCGGCTGTCGGTCTGTACCAGTCGATCATCGGCTTTGTGATCGTTATGACGGTGAACTGGGTTGTTAAGAAGATAGAACCGGATTATTCCCTGTTCTAAGCGAAAACGGAGGTCAATCATGGCAAAGAATAAAGATATGGATTTAATGGAATCGGGCGCTAAGGTAAAGCTCGGTACTTCGGATAAAATAATCAGAGGCTTCGGCTATGTGTTTGTTACATTATATTGTGTTTGCTGTGTTATCCCTTTCCTGATCATCGTGAGTTCTTCCTTTACCAGTGAATCGGTGATCCGGGCTGAGGGCGTGCAGATTATTCCGAAGGATATCACGCTGGAGGCATACAACATGGTCTGCAAGAGCGGCGGTATCTGGTGGTCATACCTGTTGACAATCTGCCTGACACTGTTCGGCACGCTGATCGGATTATCCATCATTGCGATGACCGGTTATGCGCTGCAGAGAAAGGATTTCCCTTTCCGCAATGCGATTTCCTTTTACATTTACTTCACGAGTCTGTTTTCCGCAGGTCTGGCTCCTTACTACCTGCTGATGGTGCAGACCTATCATCTGAAAGACAATTATCTGGCAGTGCTTTTGCCGCTTCTGATGTCTTCCTGGCTGATCATTTTGATGAAGAACTTCGTAAAAGCGATTCCGCATGAGATTACGGAGTCCGGCAAGATTGACGGCGCCGGTGATTTTAAGATTTTTACGGCGCTGATTCTGCCCATGTTAAAGCCGGCACTTGCAACGATCGGGCTGTTTCTGGCACTGGGATACTGGAATGAGTGGTATCAGTCCTCTCTGTTCTTAAGCTCCAAGGTAGCTGTAAAGCCTCTGCAGTATACGCTGTATGAGATCGTGAACAAGACAGATGCGCTGAAGAACTCCGTTGCGGGCCAGTTCATCAATCTGGCAGACATCCCGCAGGAGAGCGTTAAGATGGCAAACGCCGTATTGGCGACAGGTCCTATTGTTCTGCTCTATCCTTTTGTGCAGAAATATTTCATCAGCGGCATTACCGTTGGTGCAGTCAAAGGTTGATGCTCTGTACGGAACAGAGTTCAATATAAACAAATCTTTTTAAACGGAGGTAAAAGATGAAAAAGAAATTACTCGCGGTTTTACTGGCAACTACGATGGTAGCAAGCCTGGCAGCCTGCGGAAATAGCTCTGCACCTGCAGCAGACTCTTCCGCACCCGCAGCAGACAATGCTGCAGCTCCGGCTGATGAAGCAGCTCCGGCTGACAATGCAGCGGCGGACACAAGCGCAATCGACACATCCGAGCATGTAAAGATCACTTACATGACCACTGGTGAGTCCCCTACCGGTACCAAAGAAAAGTATGAAGAGATGATGGCAGAGCTGAACAAGATTCTGACAGAAAAGGTAAATGCAGAGCTTGACATTTACTTCATCTCCTGGACGGATTATCTTTCCAACTACAACCTGACACTGGCTCAGATGGACGGTACTGTTGATCTGGTTGGTACTGCATCTGACTGGCTGGATGCATGGCCGAATGCGAAGAACGGTGCATTCCTGGAGCTGTCCGAAGAAATGCTGCAGACCTATGCTCCTCAGACATGGGCAAGCGTTCCTGCTGAGAACTGGGAGCTGTGCAAATACAACGGCGAAATTTATCTGATGCCTGAAGACAACTATGCACAGTGGACCAACCATGGATTTGCATATCGTCTTGACTGGGCAAAGGAAGCTGGTCTGGAAGACGGCGTACACAGCTGGGAAGATCTGACAACCTACTTCAGATATGTAAAAGAAGCTTATCCGGATATCACTCCCTGGGATTCTGACGGTACTCAGTACGCTACTATGGTAGGCGGATGGATTTCCTCTCATTCCGATTATGTCTCCATCGACGGCATCAACTCCGGCGCTATGTGGGGCGGCACAAAGGATGACCTTTACACTGTTTACTCTCCTTACGTGACAGATACAGATTCTCTGGTTGAGTTCGCAAAACTGATGAAGGAGTGGGATGAGATCGGCGTTTGGAAGACAGACGTTCTGAATAACACCACCTCCACTAACCGTGACGATTACAGAATCGGTAAGGTTGCAGCAGAGCAGCATCATACTCAGACCTGGACGGATCTGGTAAGCCATACTCCTGCTAATACCATTTATCAGGATGACGAAGATGCTGATACAGGTTTCTTCTACTTCGGTGAAGAGAGCCAGAACGTAACCGCACTTTCCATCACACACGGTGCTATGGCAATTTCCGCAGGTTCCAAGAACCCTGAGAGAGCGCTGATGGTTTATGACCTTCTGAGAAACGATCCCGAATGCTACAAGCTGTTCTGCTATGGTATCCAGGGTGTTTCATGGGATGTTAATGAAGAGGGACTTCGTATTACTCCTGAAGGATACAATCAGGATACCGATAACATCGGCGGCACAACCAACTACTGGTGGGGACGTAACGATGACCTTGAAATCAAGGATGCTACCAGAAACTGGGATGCTATTGACAAGCTGTATGCAGAGTATGACAGCATTAAGATCGAATATCCTTACGGTCAGTTCGTTGCAGATGTTGACAATATCCAGTCCTACATCTCCAACATCAACGAGATTCATACAAACTACATGAAGCAGATCGCTTATGGTAAATACTCCGGCACTGCTGAAGAAATCGTAGCAGAATATCAGGAAGCTCTGAAAGCGGCTGGTATTGATACAGTAACAGAAGAACTGCAGAGACAGTTCGACGCACTGTACAAATAAGAATAGCTGCGAGCCCGCTGAAAGCGAGCAGCTATTCGCTACTTCCCGATCCGCAAAGCGGATTGGGAAGGTTCCGACAGGAACAGCGAGCAGAAAGTTCTGAAACTGAATAAGCAGTAGGGAAAGCGGTGATGCCGCTTTCCTACTTCAAAAGAGGTAGGGGTCGGGCATCCTTGCCTCTTTTGTTTCATATTTTGTTTTCCGGTATGCCTGTCATGGCAAAGCCTTCGCCAGGCGGGAGCAAGATGGATGAAAAAATTACGTGAGAAGGGGAAGACCTATGAGTGGCAGATTTGAAATTACAGATGACTTTTACTTGAATGGAGAAAAAATCAAGATCATTTCCGGCGGCGTACACTATTTCCGGATTGTTCCAGAATATTGGCGGGATCGGCTGGAAAAGCTGAAGGCCCTTGGATGCAACACGGTGGAAACCTATATTCCATGGAATCTGCATGAGAAGGAAAAAGGGAAATTCGACTTTACGGGGATGCTGGATATTGTGCGTTTCGTAAAGACTGCGCAGGAACTGGGACTGTGGGTGATTCTGCGTCCGTCACCCTATATCTGCGCGGAGTGGGAATTTGGCGGTCTTCCGTACTGGCTGTTAAAAGAGGACGGAATGAAGCTGCGCTGCATGTATGAGCCTTATCTTAAGCATGTAAGGGAATATTATGAAAGGCTGTTTCAGGTGATTGCACCCCTTCAGATTACGGAAGGCGGCCCGGTCATTTTCATGCAGGTTGAAAATGAATACGGCTATTATGGGGATGACACCGCATACCTGGAATATATGAAGCAGCTCATGATTGACTGCGGCTGCACGGTACCTCTGGTCACCTCTGACGGTCCCTGGGGCGATGCTTTTGACTGCGGAAAGATCGAGGGCGTACTGCAGACCGGAAACTTTGGGTCCAAGGGAAAGCAGCAGTTTGGCATCATGAGGCAGAAGATCGGAGACAGGCCGCTCATGTGCATGGAATTTTGGGTGGGCTGGTTTGACAACTGGGGTGTGGAGTGCCACCAGACAGGAGATCTTGAAACGCATGTGAAGGATCTGGATGAAATTCTGTCAGAAGGCCATGTGAACATTTATATGTTCATCGGAGGAACAAACTTTGGCTTTACGAATGGTTCCAATTATTACGACGTGCTGACACCGGATGTGACTTCCTATGATTATGATGCGCTTTTGACAGAGGATGGCCGGATCACACCGAAATATGAGGCGTTTAAGGAAGTGATTTCCAGATATGCAAAGATTCCGGAGGTGGAGCTTAGCACCAAAATTCATCGGAAGGCGTATGGCATACTGGAGGCAGGGCGCAGCGCCGGGCTTTTTGCCAACCTGGATAATCTGGCAGAGGCGGTGGAAAGCGTGACGCCTCAGTCCATGGAGAAGCTGGGACAGGGCTACGGATATATCCTTTATGAAAGCGTTCTTAGAAGAGAAGGCGATATTGAGAAAATCCGGCTCTATGATGCCAATGACCGGGCAAATATTTTTATGGACGAAAAGCCTCTGGTGACGCTGTACGACAGGGAGCTTCTGGAGGAGTATGCTTTTGAGGCTCCGGTTTCAAAGGGAGAAAAGCTGTCGATTCTGGTTGAGAACATGGGACGGGTGAACTTTGGTCCGGCGCTTGAGAAGCAGCGCAAGGGTATCGACCGCTGTGTAACGATCAACGGACATCAGCATTTTTACTGGAAGCAGTACTGCCTGCCGATGGAAGACCTGAGCGGACTGGATTTCTCAAAGGCGCCAAAGGAAGGAGAACCGGGATTCTATGAGTTTTCTTTTGAGGCCGAAGAGCTGGGAGATACCTTCCTCGATTTTGCAGGATGGGGAAAAGGCTGTGTGCTGTTAAACGGTTTCAACCTTGGCCGGTTCTGGGAGATCGGCCCTCAGAAGAGACTCTATATTCCCGCGCCCCTGTTAAAGAAGGGGACGAACACGATTCTGATCTTTGAGACAGAGGGAAAAGCTCCGGGAACGATTGTGCTTTGTGATGAGCCTGATCTGGGATGATGAAGCGCGGTCGGGGATAAAGCGGAAGCCCGGCGGAGCAAATTGTGCTTAAAAAGGCAGGTGCGGGCTGTGTACTATGAGATTAACGGAAATATTCTGCCGCAGGTGCGGCTTGTGGACAGGGCGGTTTTAGAACCGCCCTATGTCCATAGAAGGAGAAAAGCGGACGAATACATTCTTTATGTGATGAAGAAGGGGACGCTGTATCTGAAAGAGAATGGGAAGGAGTACAGCCTTTCCGAGGGAGACGTGATTTTACTGGATCCCGATTTTGAGCATCAGGGAATCCGCGCCTCCAACTGCGAGTATTATTACATCCATTTCCAGCATCCGCAGATCAGGCGGCGGCGGAAGGAAGCGGATTTCTGGAAACAGAGCATGAAAATCCGAAGCGTGAGCCTGCAGGAGGACAGCTGCGTTTTCAGAAACTGCCGGGACTCATGGCTGCGTTTCCCGAAGATAATGCATATGAGGATGGGAAAAAGTTACCTGAAGGTGGTTGATCTTCTGGAAAAGGCGATGGAGCATAACCGGAACCGGATGGAAAACTATAAGGTCGCCTGTGCCTGCCGGATCATGGAGGCGATGGTGGAAATGGCAAGAGAGGCCGTTTCGGCCAATGCGCTGGAGGTGGTGGACGGAATCCCGGATTCCTACAGAAAGGTCCATGAGTTGCTCAATTATCTGAACACAAGCTATCAGGAGCAGATCACGAGTCAGGTGATAGAGGAGAAGTTTTCCTGCAATTTTGACTATATCAACAGGGTTTTTAAGAAAAATATCGGAAAAACAATTTTTGTGTATCTCAATGAAACGAGGATTCATCATGCCCGGGAGCTTCTGGGCACCACTTCCATGAAGGTATCGGCCATCGGTTATCGGGTAGGGTTTCATGACGAGTGTTACTTCAGCAAGGTATTCAAAAAGTATACGGGCGTATCGCCTGTCCAGTATGAGAAGATGACTTCCCAGGTGGACGTGATGCAGAGAAAGCCCGGATAAATTATTGGGAATGGGAAAAACAGGTGCGCTGCGGCAGATATTCCGCAGAGTACCTGTTTTTTTGAGGGAAAGCTTATGGAACCGCAGCCTGCCTGCTCACAGTTTTTTGGGTCCATTTTCGGGAACGCCAGCGGATCAGACAGGCGATGCCGCGGAAAAATTCGTCCATGGCAAAGGCGAACCAGCAGCCTGCCAGCCCGAGGCCAAGCTTGATGCCCAGCAGCCAGGAAAACAGAATGCTCATGGACCAGCAGGAGATCATGGAAACGGTCATGGGATAGACAACATCTCCGGCGCCGCGCAGGGAATTTTCTTCGATGTGGTTGAAGCCCCTGCCGATTTCCACGAGAATATCGATGAACATCAGCGTCCGCCCCATAGAAAGAATGGCCGGATCAGAGGTGAACAGGGAAAGAAGCGGCGTGGAAAATGCAAAAATCAGTGTGGAGAACAGGAAATTTGCGGCAATGGTAATTTTCAGGTTCTGCAGATTCAGGCGATAGGCCTGTTCATATTTTCCTGCTCCCGCAAGCCAGCCTATGAACAGGGAGGTGGAAAGACCAAGGCTCATGCCGAACACGTAAACATAGAAGACGATGTTTGAAACATAAATCTTGGTGGAAATGGCGGCAGTTCCCAGGATGGCAATGATGGAGGTAGATACCACCTGGGAGAGGTTGTAGGAAATGCTGCTGATGCCGCCGGGAATCCCTACCTGAAGTATTTTTCTGATAATCCGCAGAGTGCGCAGGTTCTTCTTTTCAAACTGCAGCCCGAGGGGCACTTTTCTCAGGAAGGTGAGGATGAGCAGAAGGCCAAGCGCTTCGCTTGCCACATAGGCAAAGGCAATGCCGGATACGCCTTCCAGCGGGAAATCAAAGGGTCTGAAGATGATCAGGTAGTCAAACAGAGCCATGAGTATATTCATGGTCAGAGAAACACATACGGCAATTCTGGGTTTCCCGTAGCTGCGGAAGATGCCGGAAATGCTGGAGATGACCGCCTGCAGAAAGGAAAACTGTATCGCGATGCGAAAATAGGTGACCGCGTATTCCAGCACATGGGCCTCCAGATGCATCAGGCTAAGAAGCGGTCTGGCGCAGAAGGAAAGGAGGGTGCCCAGCATCAGGCTGAAGCTGCCGCAGAAAATAACAGAGGTAAAGGCAGCGTCTGACGCGGTTTCTGTTTTGCCGGCGCCGAGGTTGTGATTGATGACAATGGAGGAGCCGGTGCTGATTACGGTATAGAGCGTCAGAATCATGCTTGTCAGCTGACTGGCTGCTCCCACAGCGGCGACTGCGTCGTCTGAGTAGTGGGAGAGCATCAGCGTGTTAATCGTTCCCATGGTGTTGAGAAGGAGCATTTCTATAAAGAAGGGAACGAATACCTTTGGAAGCGTCATACATCCGCTGGGAGTTTCAAAAGCTGCCAGAGATTTATCGTAGGAAAAAAGTTTAGTCAGTGGTGTTTTCATGCCGCATTTCCTTTCTCTGCTGCCTGGAGAGCTTTGGCCTTAAGATAAAGTAATCTGTGCCGGACAGATCCCGTCTGCCGTGATGCTGACGACGGGAGCCTCAGTGTCCTCGTAGGACATCACATAGATCAGCAGCTGTCCGCGGTAAGCCCTGCGCCATGCTGCACTGTAATCGGTCACGTCAGTAAGATCACCGTTCTCCAGACCCAGCAGGCGTCCGTTTTCCACGGAGACATGCAGGCATGTGCTGTCCCATATCACCCGTTGTCCGTTATAGTCCTGCATGGTCACTTCTATCTGATACAGGCGCCCGGATGCAGAATAATCCCCGTCTGCAATGCTATGAAGCTGCATCTGGCAGGCGCAGCCGGTGGTGGTGATGCTGTCCCGGAAGGAGGGGACAGTATCTGATTCGGCCTGTGCTTTCAGCGTGCCGGGTTCAAAAGGGACGATCAGGCTGATGCAGTCGCTGTCGGCATCCTTTGTGTGGATTCCCAGACTTTTGTCATTGAGGAAAAATTCCGCACAGGAAAGGTTGGTGTAGCATTTTACCAGCACATCGGTTCCCAGTGGGTAGTTCCAGCATTCGGAGACGGGCGTAAACTCGCCGCAGTCCGAATCCGCCGGGGCGGTAGTAAGATGAAGCATGGGTTTATCAGACCAGAAGCTCTGACGGCGGTAGTATCCCGGCTTTTCAAAGCCTGCCAGCGTAAGAAGTCCTGCGCCGGAGCCGTGAACAGGCCAGCCGTGGGCCTCTCCCAGATAGTCAATGCCGGTCCAGAGAAACTGCCCCGAGATATAGTCGTTGTCGGTGACGGCCTTCCAGGCGGAAAGGCTGTGTCCGTTTTCGCTGCCGAGGAAGGGTTTGTCCGGAAAGGCAGCATGGCTTTCCGCATAAAGGTGCTCTTTATAGTTATAGCCTGCCACATCCAGACAATCCAGAAAGCCGATTTTGGAGGATAGTTCCGGAAAGGCGACAGCCAGGGTCACGGGGCGGCTTAAATCACTCTTTTTGGCGATTCTGCACAATCGCTCTGCCAGTACTGCCAGGCGCTGCGAATTGGGACGATCCGGATTATACTGGCGTTCCTGTGCGGGCTTGTTGGCGTCGTTGTTTCCTGTCATGGTGGAGAAGGAGGGGTGGCAGTAGGGATCGTTCGGATAGTCGATTTCATTGCCGATGCTCCACATGATGACGCAGGGGTGATTGCGGTCCCTGCGGATCAGGTCCGTCAGATCCTGTTCATGCCACTGGGGAAAATCCAGATAATAGCCCTGATGGCGGGGCGGATATACGTTGTGTCCCTGCCACCACTTGTTTTTGGGGCCTTCCCACTCGTCAAAGGCTTCGTCCATGACCAGGAAGCCCAGCTCGTCACAGAGATCATATAGCTGGGGCATATGGGGATTGTGGCTCATGCGAATGGCGTTACAGCCCATGGTTTTGAGCTTTTGCAGGCGGCGCCTCCAGACTGCAGGATAGACGGCAGCGCCGAGACATCCGGCATCGTGATGCACACATACACCTTTGAACAGGGTGGGGACTCCGTTCAGGAAAAATCCCTGATCCGCGTCAAAGCGGAAGCTGCGGATGCCGACCCGTCTTTCATCCGCCAGTCCGTCTGCTGTAGTGCCATCGGAAAGCTTGTAAGAAAGCGACGTCCGAAGCGTATAAAGCGCAGGACTGTCAGGCGACCAGAGACGGGGATTTTGGAGGGTGGCGGCGGTATCAAGTCCGGCTGCAGCGCCCGCGGGGATCTGTGCACGTGCGTCAGCACAGGCTGCGGTTTGTCCGTCAGGCGTCAGCAGCAGGGAGGTGAGGACAACCTCTGCAGGCTGGTTCAGGGTGTTGATCAGCTCATTGTGTACTGCAATGACCGCTTCCTGTTCGCTGACTGCCGGCGTGGTGAAAAAAATACCGTTATAAACCGGATGAACAGGCTCTTCAATCACCAGTGATACCCGGCGCGTGATGCCGGAACCGGTAAACCAGCGGGAATCGGAAATGTCCCTGTGATCCACGCTGACTGCGATGATGTTGTCGCGGTCAAAATGAAACTGATCTGTAATATCATAAGAAAAAGAAATGTAGCCGTTGGGCCTGTGGCCGAGATAATAGCTGTTGCACCAGACACGGCTGTTTTTGTAAACGCCGTCAAAAACGATGGAAATCCTTTTTCCTTTCCATTCCTTTTTGGGGGTAATGCGGATGCGGTACCAGCCGATGCCGCCCGCCAGATAGCCTGTGCCGCTGGAAAAATCCCGGGAAAAGGGACCGGCAACGGACCAGTCATGAGGAAGTGTCACTTCCTCCCAGGAGGAATCGTCGAACCATGCCTGCCATGCATCGGGTGCATCCTGAGCATGAAAGCGGCAGTGATCTGTTAAAGGGAAAGTGGTTTTGTTCATGGAATCTGACCTCCGTGATTCTTAAGTTATCTTCTAAGCACACTATAAGAAAATTCCTTATTAATTGCAATGGAAAATGGAGAGACTTGTTGCAAAATAGCGACTTTGGATTGTGAGTCGGGTTGGGTTACTGTTTACTGATTAGTCCGATACGGCGAATCGTAACCGACTTTTCCTGAGAACTGCCGGCGGGAGCAAGAAGCGATTGACAAAGGTTTTGGGGGTGATGTAATATATTATCAGTGACAGGCTCTGCGGAAGCAGAGCCTGTATCCATATATGTTTTATGATTTGGTTACATGGAGGATTCGGAAGAATGGAGTATATCAGACTGGATGAGAGCAGAATAGAAAGATCCCTGTTTGATCATTTTGTGCGCCGGCAGATCGTGACAAAATGCTGGAGAAAGATAGATGGAAAATGGTGTATCAGAGACATCGGGTTTATCGATGACTGGACGGAAGAAGACTATGAGGTGCTGGTGGCGTGTCTGCGCAATACGGTTCGGACCGGGGGCCTGGTTCTGGGCGCTTTTTATGAAAGCGAACTGAAAGGGTTCGTTTCGGTAGAACCGGCTTTGTTTGGAAAAAATAAGGAGTATATGGATCTGTCCAGTATTCATGTTTCGGAGGATATGCGAAAAATGGGAATTGGAAAGGGGCTGTTTGCGGAGGCAAAAAGATGGGCGAAGAGTCATGGCGCGCAAAAGCTGTATATTTCGGCGCATTCAGCCGTGGAAAGTCAGGATTTTTACCGTGCCATGGGATGTGTGGAGGCACAGGAATATAATATGGAACATGTGGAGAAGGAGCCCTGTGACTGTCAGCTGGAATGTGTGCTGTAAATACAAAAATTCTGATGGATGAGGGGCTTAAAGAGCAATGATGAGAACACAGATCATTTATGAAGATAAAAGTGTGCTGGTCTGCTTTAAACCGGCGGGGCTGGCGGTGCAGAGCGGCAGAGCTTCAGAACCGGATATGGTCAGTGAGCTGAAAAATTATCTGGCAAGGCAGGGGCAGCAGCCGATGGTCTCCGCTCTCGCACAAAGCAGTGTACGGTGCGGGCTGCCACCGGAGAAGGGGCCTGTATATCTGGGCATCATTCACCGGCTGGACCAGCCTGTTTCCGGCATTCTGGTATTTGCCAAAAATCAGCGGGCGGCGGCCGATTTGAGCAGGCAGGTCGCGGATCATATGATGAAGAAAACCTATCGGGCGATCGTGATGATGGAGGATGAAGGGAAGGAAAATAACGGCGGCCGGGATCAAAAGGTGCTGCTGACAGATTATATGGTGAAGGAAGCGGGCGGAGGTGCGAGGATTGCAGAGGCACAGGAAAAGGAGGCGAAACGGGCGCAGTTATATTACCGGTGCCTGGATTGCAGGGATCAGCGCGCGCTGATGGAGATAGATCTGGAAACGGGACGTCATCATCAGATCCGGGTGCAGATGGCGCACGCCGGAATGCCGCTGCTTGGAGATGCGCGTTATGGAAGCCCTAAAAGCAGGGAATTGTCACAGTGTATGGGAATCAAAGCGGTGCAGCTGCAGGCGGTGCAGCTGTGCTTTAAACATCCGTCGACGGGAAAAATGGTTAGCTATGAACTGGAAAAGAAGCTGGAGCTTTAAGGAAAATTATATGGCGGTGAAAAAGGCGGGACCTGTACAGTGGTGTATGTGTCTGTCAAAATTTCTGACAGGCCTGTGGGCTTTTCTGATGTTGACCTTTTTTCCGTTGTACGTGCACAATCGTTATTTCGAGATGGGGGTATATAAGTTCCGATTCTTCCTGACGGTGAGCCTGTGCTGTCTCCTTCCGGCAGGAATATTGCAGGTACTGTGTCTGATCGGTGGGAGAAATTGGAGAAGTCCGAAGGAATTATGCGGCGCTTTGAGCACGCTGGACCGGGCAATGCTTATGTACCTGTTTGCGGTTTGCATCTCCTGGTTCGGGAGTGTGGACAGGCAGCAGGCGTGGACCGGAGTGGAGGGCTGGTATGCCGGCTTGCGGACGCAGATGCTGCTGGTGCTTTTGTATTTTTTAATGTCGCGGCTTTTTAGTTGGAAACGGGTGATCTTTCTCGGACATTTTTGCGGTTCGGCAGCGGTATTTTTGCTTGGACTCCTTCACCGTTTCAAAATTGATCCGCTGGGGATGTATGAGGGAATTGATGAATCTTACCAGCTGCTTTTTCTGTCCACAATCGGACAGGCATCCTGGTATTCCGGCTATGTGTGCATCGTTCTGGTGATCGGGGTGACGGCGCTGTTTTTGGCGCAGGAAAAAGTTCTGAGGGCGGCGCTTTCCGGATATTGCGCACTGGGATTTGCGGCAGTGGTGACGCAGAACAGCGACAGCGCTTTTGCGGCGATGGCGGCGATGCTGTTTGTGTTCTTTCTGGCGGCCTGTGACAGCCTGGACGCAATGGAGCGTTTCCTGGAGATCGCGCTTCTGATGCTGGGCAGCTTCAAAACAGTCGGAATTTTGCAGCTCATTTTTCCTGATCTTGCGGTGCGTCTGGGAGGTCTGTCAGAATTTTGGTCCCGCAGCAGGCAAAGCTGGTTCCTCCTTCTCCTGGTGTGTGTGGTGTATACGGTTTTTCTTTTTTACAGGCAAAAGCATCCGGAGAAGCTGTTATTTATCAATGGAAAGAGAATGCGGATGCTGGCCGTCGGTGTGGCTGTTGCAGGCATATGCACGTGGGTGTGTCTAATATGGCTGAATACAACGGGGGTACTGGAGCGCTGGATTGGATGGAAAAGTGAGCAGCAGTATTTGCTTTTTGATCTGAAATGGGGCAATTCCAGAGGATTTATCTGGAAGTTCACAGTCCGGAATTTTTCAGAGCTTTCTTTTGGACGAAAGGTTTTCGGGGTTGGGCCGGACTGTTTTGCAGCGTACTGTTACGGAAATTCCTCTCTGGCTGATGAGCTGAGTCATTATTTTGGAATGAATCAGACACTCACAAATGCGCATAATGAATTTCTGAACGCACTGTTTTGTACAGGAGTATTGGGGATGGCAGCCTTCGGCATGATTTTTGCCGCCGCCTTTTGCCGCTTTTTTGGGAGAAGGAACAGAAAAACATATGCGCTGGCTGGCGCACTGGCGGTGCTCGTTTATGCAGCGCACAACTTTTTTGGCTATCAGCAGGTCTGCTGTGCGCCCTTTTTATTTTTGATTCTGGGGATGGCCGAAAATCTGGTCCGCAGGTCTTTGGAACCGCCCGAATCCGCTTTGTAAATTTTACATAGAACGAACAATTTTGCCCATACTACCTTGCGAGGAGGTTGCAGTATGGGCAGTTTTTTGGGGAAAAATGGAAAAAATATTCTTATTATGGCAGGATTTGGAATTGTTCTTTTTTTGATATTCGAGTATTTGCTGCCGCTGACAGCGCCGTTTATCGTCTCTTTTCTTATTGTATATCTTTGCTTCCCGTGGCTGAAAAGGGTACAGGACAAAACACATATCAGGAAAGAAATTTTGCTGGGAGGAATCCTTATTCTGATTGCGGCAGCGCTTGCCTTTGGCGTGTGGGGACTGCTTTCCTGGACGACGGTACATGCGGCGGATATCGGGGATGGGCTTTTGCAGGCACAAGAACAGCTTGATCATGCGCTGCATGATTGCTGCGCATACCTGGAAGAACGGTTTGGATTAAATGCGTTCTATGCGGAAGGGGCTATCACGGAAAAGCTGGATCTCTTTGCAGAAAATATGCAGTCTAATGCGCTTCCCAAGGTGGCCGGTCAATCCTGGGAATATTTAAAGGAGCTTGTAGGAGCGGGCGCTTTTCTGGGCGTGGGGTTTATTTCTTCCATGCTGCTATGCCGGGATTATGAGAGCATTCTGGACAGATTGGAAGAAAATCAGATTTTCGATATGTTTTGGAAGTTTGTGGAGAAGACGGTCGCGCTGATCGGCGGCTATCTGAAGGCGCAGATCGTGATTTTGCTGGCGATCTCGCTGATTGCGGCAGCGGGGCTTGCGATCGGCCGGGTAAGGGGTGCAGTGATTCTCGGAGTTTTGGCGGGAATGCTGGATGCGCTCCCATTTATCGGGACGGGAATCGTACTGCTTCCAACAGCACTTTGGCAGCTGCTGGAAGGTAATGTTTTCGGAGCGGTGATAGCAGCGCTGACTTATGTTCTGTGCATTGCAGCAAGAGAATTGCTGGAACCGCGGCTGTTGGGAAAACAGGTCGGAACGTATCCGGTCGTCATGCTTTTTTCCGTTTATGCCGGGGTGAAGGTCTTCGGGATTGCGGGCATATTTTTGGGCCCCCTTTATGTGGTGCTGTTTAGGGAGGGGGCAGAGATATTTAAGCCTTTTCCATGAGTTTTTGCAGTTTGCTGTATCTGCGCTGTGCACAGGAGCAGGTATCGCCGTTGTCAAGCATGATCAGGAGCGGATCTTTTTGCAGACTGCGAATGTGGGAAAGATTGACCAGACAGGATTTGTGACTGAGGAAAAAGCCGGAACCAAGCTTATCCTGCGAGTCCTGCAGACTGCCGGAGCACTGATAAATGCCGTGGGTGGTGTAAATGGTGATTTTGTGTGCGAGCGCGGCCTCAATGTAGAGGATGTCATCAACCGGCAGAAAGAGATCCTGATCCGGAAGCCGGAAATGCAGGCGCCCTGTGGCGGATACGGCCGGAATACGATTTTTCTCTACGATGTTCTGCAGACAGTTGAGTATGGCCGGAACGTATTGCGGATCATCCTTTAACAGAAAGTCCAGGGGTTCTACCTTATAACGGAAGGTGGTCATTGCCATTTCGGAATGCGTGGTGGTGAAAATGATAAAGGCCCGGGGATCTTTACGGCGGATTTCTGCAGCCAGTTCAATTCCGTCCATAGAGGCGTTGAGCTGGATGTCGAGAAAATATGCGGCAGAAGCCGGCGTCCTGGGCAGGGCAGCCAGAAGTGCGCCGGGAGTTCTGACAGCGCATACGATTTTCATGTCCAGAGCTTCGATGAATATGAATTTTTCGATGGTTTCTTTTAAATGTGCAAGCTGGTGCGCATCATCTTCACATAAGTAAATTGGGATCATGATGTTTGCTCCTGATTGAGTATGGTTAGGATCTGTTTCATATGTCCTGCTTCATAAGTCATGAAGGTCCGGACATTTGGGACTGATTCCAGCAGCTTTTGTGCAGTGGAAAGTCCCAGACCGCTGTGATTTTCTTTGGTGGAAAAGCCCGGAGAGACCAGTTTCGCCATGGAAACCGGCGGCGGCAGCGTGCTGTTTTCCAGATGGAAAATGATTTGGCGGTCCTTTTTGATGATTGCGATGTGCAAATAGCGCTCCGGCGTGAGGAGGGCAGCTTCCATGGCATTGTCAAGATAGATGCCGAGAACCCTTGAAAGAATCAGAAGGTTCATCCCGATAGCGGTGATTTCCTCGGACAGTTCCAAATCAATGTCCAGATCCAGGTTCATGGCCTGAACGAGCTTGGTGTAGAGAAGGCCCTTGATTTCCAGAACCCTGATGTTGCTGAGTCTGGCAATGATCGCATCCTTGTTGGCCAGCAATCTGCTGGTAGGAGCGATGTGGAGTTCAAAATAGTCTTTGAGCCGTTCCATGTCGTTTTCCTGAATGAATCCGCTCATGGTGGCAAGGATATTCATATAGTCATGTTTGAAACGGCGGATTTCCTGATAATGACTTTCCAACTGGGACGTGTATTCTGCCAGCTTTTCCTGCTCCTGTGCTTTTAGGGCAAGCATTTTGTTTTCCTGAAGCGTGTGATACAGCAGCAGAATAATTACCAGATTGGCAAATGCAAAACTAAAAAACAGGACCCCGTTGAACATCAGGATCTCTGAAGGATAGTTGGTAAAACTTCCGGCGATGATGTTGAGAAGGAAAATGCAGGAGCAGATGCTGATTTCGCAGAGCAGAAGCTTTTGGATTTTGGGAGGGATGATGTCGTCGTATTCCTGCAGCTTTAGGTGCAGCCATTTCCCGAGAAAGAAAGCGGGAATGATGGCCAGGAGGGTGTGGAGGGAGAGGAATATGGCGGCTAAGGTGATGGAGGACCATATCATTGACACATCATAACCGAACAGGCACATGGGTATGGAAACTGCATAATCAGTCAGAACACTCCAGAACCAGGCAACTTGGAATAGTATAAGATTCCAGAGGAGAAAGGAATCCTTCCAGAGGAACAGGATGAGGAAGCATCCCGCAAGGAGCAGAGGGGTTCCGTATTGCCCTAGGGGAAGGGCTAAAACCACACCGCAAAAAAATATGTACAGATTGAGAACTATATTACGAAATTTCTTTTTGGAAGGGATCAGAAGACAATCTGTTATGATGGAAAGTGTTAACATGCCGATTATTTGAATGAGTAAAAAATTGGCGTCATCCTGTCTAACCTCCCTTTTTTCCATATATTACCATGCATGAGTTGAAACATAAAGAAGAGATTTGTGCAGATTGAGGGAGAAAAAAGTAATTATAAGAAGCGTTTAAGTTAGATTTTATGTCGCTTGAGAAAAATAAAGAATAGAGCGAAGGCGTGTAATAAAATAATAAAGAGGAAAAGTGATGATTCATAAAATAGCAATGGAGATTTCTGTCTGGTGCAGGAATATTTTAGACTCGACAGATGAAGAAAGGCAAGTAATTCAATATGGCATAGAGGTATTGCTCGATGGGATCATTAAAACAGCAATACTGCTTACGATAGGGTATTTCCTTGGGAGTCCGGGGGAATTTGGATTGTCATTATTTGTGTTTTGCAGCCTGCGCTATTGGGCAGGAGGCATACATTGCAAAACGAGTATGAGATGTCTGGTAGCAATGTTGTTGCTGTGCCTGATCAGTACATACGGTGGATGGTGTTTATCCTCTTTTTCGGGAATCATTTTTTGGGTGATAGTAACATTTACTTATCTGGTATTGTTTTTGGGTGCGCCGGGAGTAACGAAAATAAGCCTGGATATGAGTAATGCTCAAAAAATCAGAAAGCGAATTGGCGCTCTAATATGGATGACGATGGAATATGGAGGAGCGTTGGTGATTGGGGATGTGCATTTGAAATGGTGTATTGTTATAGCCGTTACAATAGAAGCGCTCAGCGTTATTCCATGCTGGAGAATTAAAAAAGACGAAGGAGGAGAACATTATGTTCAACAGAATTGTAGCAGAAACGGTGAAAAAGGTGGCAGAGGTATCTGCCAGAAATGCAGTAGGGAAGAAAGTTATTATCATGGCATATGAGCCTGAAATTCCTGAAGCGGTGAAGAAGATGGCACAGAATGCCGAAAAAGACTGACATCGCATGTCAGAATTAACCTGCCTCCTGCGAGTGTTCTTCGCGGGAGGCCTTTTTTAAAATTATTCCGGACTCTTGTGATCCTGCAACCAGTCACCGATCTTATCACAATCGTAATCAGGGGCAAAGAGAGCCGCTGCATCGCAGATTTGTCGAATGGTATGGGGCTCCTCTTCCAGTTCCGCGGCAATTTGATCGGCGGATTTGCCTTTGGAAAGTTTTTTGCAAACCTGCTGAATCAGCTTCCTGAACTCACCCGCAGCGATTCCCTCTTGCCTTCCCTCTTCCCGGCTTAATTTTTTTTCGTAGGCTATGTATCCTTTTTCGTCGTATTCAGTCAATACCACTTCAATCACCTCCGCGCGATGCGCTTTCAGAAACTCTGCGAGAATATTGTCCCGGATGCAGCTTGCTACAGCTTTGTTCACAGCATCCTCAAGGGTGTCGCAGGCAGCCTGGTTTTCCCTGATCCTGCCGATGAATTCCGAATATTCCGATAAAATTCTGCACTTCTGCATCAGCTCCCGGTTATGCCCTTTGTTGATATTGAGCATGACTGCAGTAGTCTCAACACAGGGGAGTATACCTTCTGCTTTTTCAAACAGGTCGGACAGGCGGATTTCCATTCTGTCGGGTTCCTTCGCAGTACCGTTGTAAAAAACGATGTACTGCGGAATGGGAAGCTTTAACGCCTTGCTCCCATACAGATAGAGTCCGTTGGAATCAATGAATTTGCGGTAGGAATCCGCAAGATACAAAAATCCGCGCAGGCCCATGTTGGGGTTGAAACTGGCCTGATGCTCATAGAGGTTGAGAACATCATCGATGAGAAAGGAAATATCATTCTTCATTCCCATATAGATTACGTCATCGTTGGTGGTGATGATAAGATCATCAGGGTTCTCATAATTGCTTCCGCGCATTGCGTTGTAAAGCTGCAGAAGGCTGGATTTTTCTGCAAACAATAATCGGAACAGACGATCCTTATGGTGTCTGTTTGCCCTGGGCTGCGAATATCTGGCAGCTCCGCAGGGGGCATGGTTTCTGATAGCCTTATTTTTCTTCATGTGTACCTTCTTTCTTCATTATAACCAAAATGATGGGTCATAACAAGCACAGGATTGAGGTTATAATGCATATCTGTGAATGTCCGGCGGAATTGCCGTTTGGGATACAGAAAACGATCCGTCAGTGTCTGGAGGATTGTTCTGTATAGATGCCCGGATCAGCTTTATGTCTGGAATACATATGGATACGGATCCGTTAGATCAAATGTAGCACACCTACGGATAAAAAGCAATTTGTTTCTGAGCCGGAACAGGGGTATACTGAAGGTGAGAATCCGGTTGTCTGAACTGTTGCGGTGACAGGCAGCTTCATGGGAGCCGGAGATATTTTATCAGGAGAAGGGAGAGCGGATATGTTTGAATTTTGGAAGAAAAATGGGAAGAATAAACAGCTGGAAGCGCTCATGCAGCGCATACAGATGAATGTTTCCAACAACTATAAAGATGCGGCACAGCTGAATCTGAAGGAGTTTGAGGATGAGATCAGAGAGCTTTTGGAGAACGGAAAGCTAAGCGATGCGCAAAAAGCATATTACGAAGGAAAGCTGCAGGATTTTAAAGCGCAGATGAAAAATTTTACGCATAAAGATCAAAAACCTTTCTGGACATAGGAAAGGTTTTAATGGCTGTCAGGCGTGAGGGAAAACTCTTCCATTCCTCTGGGAACAGACAGGGACGGCGGAGGCAGAACGCCTTTGTCCTTCATCGGAGAATGTCCCAGAATCCGGGTGTATGAGCGGTAAAAAGCGGAATAATCCTTAAAACCGGAGGCTGCTGCGGCACTCTGAGCGCTGGAACCATTGATGAGGAGCTGTTGTGCGGCGATCACCCTTTTTCGCAGCAGATAGTCAAAAACCGTAGTTCCGGTCGCCTTCCGAAAGATCTTGTTAAGATGATGTTTGCTGATAAAAAAACGTTCAGCAATCTGGTCCAGGCTGATTTCTTCGCTAAGATGTTGGTTCAGATACCAGATAATCTGTGAAATAGTGCCGGTGGACGGATTCTGGACTGCAAGAGAATCCGTTTCACGCAGGGAAACGATCTGAGAGAGCAGGGCTTCTGCACATATGGGAAGCTGCTGCTCTTTCATGCGCTCAGATTTAGAGGCGCATGCCCTGAGCGCTTCAAAGTAAATGGGAAATCCGAAGTGTTCAGCTGGTTCATAGTAGATATTCTGCGTCGGATTTTTTTCAAAGGGAGGAAACGCGGACAACAGAAATGCCCTGCGGTCCGGAGAAAGCAGGCTGGGATGAAAGTGCATGGAAAAGCGGCGGTAAGGGCTGTCAGTGTTAATTTTGACACCATGGAACATGTGAGGGGGCAAAAGCAGCAGGCTGTTTGGCGCTGGTTTATACTTTTTCCCTTCTGCCTGATAATCCACATCCCCCTCCAGAAAGAAATAAACTTCGTAAAAGTTGTGACAGTGGAGGCGGTAGTTATCAGTAGTATATTTGGAAGTATCATAACGGAAATTCAGGGTATCCGTCAGGATTTGCATGCTTTGCTCTTCGTTTTGCGGCATATCTCAGGCTCCTTTGTTCGCAGATACAAAAAATGGCTGAATGCAGAATGATCTCTTTATTGAAAGTTTACATCGGCATCGCTATATTTGCAATAAAAATAATGTTATCAGCAATGGCATTTCGGAAAAGATGACGATATAGTAAAGATGGAAACAGGGTATATCTTATGCGCGAGGGAAAGCGGGACAGGGAAAAACAGTTATGGAAGGAACGCAGCGTGTATGTAAAAAGTTTACGGCATTGGAAGCGGAGCTGACATGTGAGTGTAAAACGATCAGAGAGCCGCTGGATTCGTCAATGGATCTGCACAACCATGACGGGCACGAGATTCTGCTGGTTTTAGACGGCGCGATTAACTTCTACGCAGAGTCCGGAGGTATGCTGCTGGAGCGGGGGGATCTGATCTGCATACATGAACTGGAATTTCATCGTGCCGCATTGCTTACGAAAGGCTTGTATGACCGGATCGTGATCAACATCAGAAGCGGGGTCTTAAAGCGCGCTTCCAGCGAGCAAACGGATCTGGAGAGCTGCTTTCAGAAAAGAGCGGAAAGTCCTCTGAACGTGGTCAGGCTGATGGAGGAAGAAATTGCAAAAATAGAGGAATACGCGAAAGCGCTGCAGGAAAGCTTAAGAGACGGACGCTGCGGCGACGAGATTTTGGCAGACGCTTATTTGAAGCTGATTATGGTAATGGTAAACAGGCATTTTGAGAAAAAGGAATTTGTGCAGCACAGAGAAATAATGCCGGAACTGGTGATGGAAACTTTTGAATATATTGAAAAACATTTGACGGAGGAAATCACCCTGAAAAAACTGGAGGAATATGTGCATCATAACGGAACCTATCTGAGCAGATGCTTTAAAAAGGTTGCGGGTATTTCCCTGCAGCAGTTTATTCTCGCCAAGAAAATATCCCTTTCCTGTAAGCTTCTGCAGGAAGGGCATCCGCCGATTGATGTCTGTTATATGACGGGTTTTAATAATTATTCTAATTTTTCAAGGACATTTTCGAAGCAGGTGGGAATGTCCCCCAAAAAATACCAGATGCAGAACAGATAATAATCTGTTTTGCGTTCGACATGAGAGTTCTGCAGGGCGGAACTCTTTTATATTTTTCCTGAGAAAATTGCTGCCCGGAAGGCAGTTTTTGGTTTAATGGAGAAAAATATAAAAAGTGCATAATTAAATCAGCAAACAAGGAGATAAAAGCAGCAAAATATATTCAAAAAGTTGCTTTGCGCAATAAAACAAGTCATAAATGGTGTACTTGGAAAAGAATACAGTGTGATATTCTGTCATTATGAACAATAAAAAACAGGGGGTTCAAAATGCAGAAATCAAAAAACTTAAACCGCACGCTGACGAAGATGTGGAACTATAAGTGGATTTATCTGATGCTGCTGCCGGTCATGGTGTATTACATTGTTTTTAAGTATATTCCGATGTACGGCGTCACCATTGCCTTTAAGGATTACAATGTGTTCAAGGGCGTGCTGGGGAGCCCCTGGTGTGGGCTGGAGGTATTTAAAAAAATTCTGAGCAACAAAAACTTCTGGGAAGCGATTAAAAACACACTTTTGCTGAATTTCATTTCCCTGCTGGTGAGCTTTCCGCTGACGATTATCGTATCTCTGATGCTTAACGAGGTGTTAAGTACGAAGTTCAAAAAAATTACGCAGTCCGTCCTGTACCTGCCCCACTTCATTTCCTGGGTGGTTGTGGCAGGCATAGCGACCAACCTTTTTTCCCAGCAGGGCGGGACGATCAATCAAATGTTTCACGCATTGGGACTGCCTTCAGTTCCGTTTCTGAGCGATGAGGGCTGGTGGGTGTTCACCTATGTGCTCTGTAATGTCTGGAAGGAGATTGGATGGGGAACTATCATCTATCTGGCAGCGTTGACCGGCGTGGATGAAAGTCTGTATGAAGCGGCATACCTGGATGGAGCGACGAAGCTGCAGCGGTTGTTTTATATCACCTTGCCTTCCATCAAGTCAGTCATTGTGACGATGCTGATCCTGCAGATTTCCAAGATGATGACCATTGGACTGGATGCTCCGCTGCTTCTGGGCAACAAGAAGGTGATGGGAGTTTCGGAGGTAATCAGCACATATACCTACCGTTTGGGTATTGAGCGGGCGAAATACAGTGATTCCACGGCGATTGGCCTGTTCCAGTCCGTAATAAATATTATCATTCTGTTGGCCGCTGATAAGTTCGCAAAGGCGATTGGCGAAGACGGAATTATATAGGAGGGCAGATCGATGGCGGGAAGTATAAATAAGAAGAAAAAAATAACGGCGGGACAGATCGTGAACTATCTTTTACTGACGCTTTTGGCTTTTATCTGTCTGTACCCGTTCCTGAACGTGATTGCATATTCACTGAGCGGTTATAACGCGGTATTGTCGGGAAGGGTTACCTTTTATCCCATTGACTTTAATCTGGAAGCTTATAAACAGATTCTGGGAAAAACGCAGATCTGGAATTCCATGCGGACCACGGTTCTTGTGACGCTGCTGGGCACGGCGCTGAGCCTGGTAATGACGATTTTTGCCTCCTATGGTTTGTCGAGAAACGATTTGCCCGGAAGAAAGTTCCTGACAGGAACGATCCTCTTTACCATGTATTTTGGCGGAGGTATGATTCCCACCTTTCTGGTGGTAAAGGGCGTTGGCCTGTATGATACGCTGGGCGCACTGTTCATCCCACAGGCGGTGAATGTTTTTAATTTTATCGTTATGAGGACCTTTTTCAAAAATCTTCCGGAAAGCCTGGAAGAAGCGGCGCGGATCGATGGCGCTTCTTACCTGCAGGTGCTGGTCAGGATCGTGCTGCCGTTGTCATTGCCCATCATTGCCACTATTGGACTATTTTACGCAGTAGGATACTGGAATACTTATTTTGACGCGCTGCTGTATATACAGGATCCGAATAAGTATACGCTGCAGCTTAGGCTTCGCAGCCTGCTGTTCGGGGAAGAACTGAATAATTCCGGAGCAAATCTGGAAGGACTTGGAACTCAGGTGATGACGCAGTCTTTAAAGATGGCAACTGTGGCGGTGTCCACGATCCCCATTCTGGTGGTTTATCCTTGGCTCCAGAAATATTTTGTCAAAGGTGTAATGGTCGGTTCAGTGAAAGGATGAAATGCCGTCATTACGGTGTTCATATAAACAAAGAAAGGAAGGGTATTTTTTATGAAGAAGAAAATGATTTCCTGTCTGCTTGCTCTGTCCATGACAGTGGCGGCACTGTCCGGATGCGGCAGTTCTCCGGCGGCTGATGCAACGGCAGATAAAGCGGCAGACACGACAGAGAAAACGGAGGCAGCGCAGGAGCAGCCAAAGGCTGAGGGCGCCGTAGAGGCTGCGAGCAAGTATCAGACCACCTATGGTTCTAAACAATTTGACAATGTGACCATTACAGTAGAGCTGTTTGACAGAAGCAACGCGCCTGACGGCTCCACAATTACGGAAAACAAGTGGACTGAATATGTCAATCAGGAAATGAATAAAGTCGGAATCACGGTGGAATTTGTACCGGTCCCCCGCTGGGATGAAGTGACAAAGATGCAGACGATGGTGGCATCGCAGACGGCGCCGGATCTGACACTGACCTACACCTACGCTTATGCCGAGGAATACTTTAATGAGGGCGGCACCTGGGATTTGTCGGAATTCATTGATGGCGCGGATCAGGCACAGAATATGAAGGCATATTTGGGACAGGATGTAATTGACATCGGACGCAACGCGGATAATAAGCTCTACGGCATCGTGGCAAAGCGTGCAACCACAGCAAAGAGCAATCAGTTCATTCGAAAGGATTGGCTGGATAAACTGAACTTGGAAGTGCCTGCTACACCGGATGAATATTACAACGTGATCGATCAGATGGTGAACAACAATCCGGACGGAAGAAATGATGTTATCGGCAGCATGATTTGGAATGCATGGAACCTCAGAATGGCTTTTTCCAAAATCGCGGGGGATCCGGTAGCGGTGGAAATCGCCGGCACGGAAGACGCTATTCAGGATTATTACGATGAGGGTATGCGTGAATATTACCGTTTTATGAATAAGATGTATAATAACGGGCTCCTGAATCAGGAATATTACACGATGGCAGAGGATAATTTCAAAAGCTATATTGTGACCGGTGCCGCGGCAAGCTTTGAGTACAGTGTAAACGGTGCTGTAGATGTAATGAGAGGCTCCTTATTAAAAACGCTGCAGGAAAATGAACCTGGTGCGGATATTATCTCCATTCCGCCGTTTAAAAATGTTTATGACGGAAAACAGTACAGCGCAGCATATGCTTCCGGCGGTCTTATCGCATTTTGCCCCAAAACAGCGGATGAAGAGACTGTTGAGGCATGTATGACATATCTCGACTGGATGTGCACAAAAGAGGGCGGCTTTGTCATTTACCACGGTTTTGAAGGAGAGCACTTTGATTATGATGCAAACGGCGTTCCTGTTGTAAAGGATGCGGAATACAATGCGGCGGATAAGGACTGGATCAGAGCTGACCTGTTTGTGACGGGCAACCAGGGCTATTTCGCAACTGTGGATGACTTTAATGCGTGTACGGCGAAGGAAGCTCCCGGGTATGAGGATCATGTGGTGGCAAACTATGAAAATTCGTTGACCGGTATTCTCAACCATGATTCAACCTATACTTCACCTTCCACACCGGAACTGATTACTGACATCAATCTGGTAAAGGACGAGTATCAGGTGGAATGCATCACCTGCCCGACAGCAGATTTTGATGCAACCTTTGACCGGTATCTGTCCGAGCTGGAAAGCGCCGGCGTTCAGACGATCATCGACGAGCGCACTGAGCACTGCAATAACCAGTAACAGACTTGCGGCATCATTTTATAGAAAAAGAAAACTGCAGGCTCCCGGTCAAAGGGAGCCTGTTGTGACAGGCAGAGGAGAATGTATATGGAACAGAAAAAAGATGGTATGAACTACGCGCCAAAAGGAAAGCCTTCGCCGGTAGTCGCATCAGGAGAATTCTGTATTGCAGCGGTTGCGTTGGATCACGGGCATATTTATGGCATGTGCAATGGCCTTACGGAAGCGGGCGCAACGCTGAAATGGGTCTATGATCCCGATCCGGAAAAGGTAGAGGGCTTTTTGAAAGCATTTCCTCAGGCGCGCGCAGCAGCCAGTGAAGAAGAGGTTTTAGGTGATCCGGAGGTGAAACTGGTGTGCTCTGCAGCGGTTACCAGCAAACGCTGTGAGCTGGGGCTTCGGGTAATGGCGGCAGGAAAGGACTATTTTACGGATAAAGCGCCTCTCACCACGATTGCCCAGCTGGAGGCAGCAAAGGATATGGTAAGAAAAACCGGCAGAAAATACATGGTTTATTACAGCGAGCGGATTCATGTTGAGGCGGCGGTATTTGCAGGACAACTGGTTAGAGAAGGAGCGATAGGGACACCGATTCATATTGACGGTTTTGGCCCGCATCGTATCGGAAATCCCAAAGCGCGCCCGGGCTGGTTTTTTGAAAAGGAAAAATACGGGGGGATACTGTGTGATATCGGGAGCCATCAGATCGAACAATTTTTATATTACTGTAATGTGAAGGATGCGGAAGTGAAATACAGTGAGGTGGGAAATTATGGCCATCCGGATTATCCGGAGCTGGAAGACTTCGGCGACGCCGTTTTGGTGGGAGATAACGGGGCAACCCAGCACTTCAGGGTGGACTGGTTTACACCGGATGGGCTGTCTGCATGGGGAGACGGCAGAACGTTCATTCTTGGAACAAAGGGCTATATCGAACTGCGAAAATATGTCAATGTGGGAACCAATGACGGAAGCAGCAACCATGTATTTCTGGTCAATCAGGACGGAGAGCAGCACTTTGAGGTGACAGGAAAGGTGGGGTATCCGTTCTTTGGGCAGTTGATTTTAGATTGCTTAAACCGCACGGAAAACGCCATGACACAGGAACATGCCTTTAAGGCGGCAGAGCTGTGTGTGAGAGCGCAGCTGCAGGCGGTGAAGGTGAAATAGAACTATGATTTGTCACTCTGCGCCGGAGTTGGCGCTATAGACAAAGGAGGAGAATAACCTATGATTCATGCAGCGATTGTGGGAACGGGAAATATTGCGAATATGCATGTAGAGGGACTGCTGACCTTTCCCGAAAGATGTAAAATTGTAGCACTTTGCGACATTTATCCGGAAAAAGCAGAGGCGATGAAGAAAAAGTACGGGCTGGACTGTGAGGTGTTCGCCGATCACTGCGCTATGCTGGAATCCGGAATAAAAATCGATCTGGTGCACGTCTGTACGCCCCCTTATGTACACTGTGAAATTGCTGTGGACAGCATGGACAAGGGCTGCAATGTGTTGGTAGAAAAGCCCATGGCAACGTGTCTGGCGGAATGTGACGAGATGCTCGCCGCTGAAAAAAGAAACGGCGTAACGCTTGGCTGTATCGCGCAGAACCGCTTCCGCAATCCGATCTATAAGCTGAAAAAGACGGCGGACAGTGCCCTGGCGGGAAAAATCTGCATGGCGCAGGTGGAATCCGCATGGTGGAGAGGGCACTGTTATTATGATCTTTGGTGGAGGGGCACCTGGGAAAAGGAAGGAGGCGGCCCCACGCTCAATCATGCGGTGCATCACATCGATATGCTCAACTGGTTGGAGAAAAGGCTGCCGAAATCTGTAGTAGCAGTGTTGACAAATGTAATGCACGATAACGCCGAGGTGGAGGATTTGTCATTGGCCTGCCTGCGTTATGAGGATGGAAGCCTTGCACAGATCACAAGCTCCGTGGTGCATCACGGGGAAAAACAGGGTATTACGCTGCAATGTGCGGATGCAGCAATTTCCGCGCCCTGGGAGATAAAGGCGGAGGTAAGTCAGCAAAACGGTTTTCCGAAGCCGGAGGGAAATATAGCGTTGATAGAAAAAATTCAGAAGTTTTACGAAGAAATTCCGGATCTTATCTATGAGGGGCATACCGGTGAGATAAACGATGTGCTCACAGCTCTGGAAAAGGGAGGAAGACCGCTGATTACAGGAATCGACGGCAGGCGGACCGTAGAGGTGATTACGGCGATCTATATGTCCGGTTTTTGCGGGCATGCGGTGGAACTTCCGATCCGTGAAGGGGACGAGGGCTATACTTTTGATGGGATCTTGAAAAATGCGACGCATTTTTATGAGAAGAAGACATCGGTGGAAAATTTTGCAGAAGAGCGTATTACAGTGGGGAATTATCAATAGTGCATTACTTTGAAAAAAGACAGGTGCCGGACAGAAAGGTTAAAAGGTTAAGATGAGAGCGGCGATTGTGGGATGCGGAAATATTGCGGCGGTACATGCTGCCGTCGTGAGCAGGCTTAAAGGATGCAAACTGGTCGGATTTGCGGATATTGAAAAGAGCAGGGCGGAAAATTTCGCGCGGCAATACGGAGGAAATGCATATGTCTCCTTTGAAGAAATGCTGGAAAAGGAGAGACCGGATGTGCTGCACATCTGCGCTCCCCATTATTTACATGTGCCCATGGCAGTCTATGGGCTGACACATGGCACGCATATTTTCATGGAAAAACCGCCTGTTATTTCAAAAGAACAGTTTGGAGAACTGGAAACGGCAGTTGAAAATTCGGAAAAAAGGATCGGCTTCTGCTTTCAGAACCGCTACAATCCCTGTGTTTTGCTGGCGCGCCGCCTGCTGGAGACAGAGGCGGGAAGCGTCAGGGGAGCGAGAGGACTTGTGACCTGGAGCAGGGGTGAAAAATATTATACGGAAAGCGGCTGGAGAGGAAGGCTTGCCACCGAGGGCGGCGGCGCTCTGATCAATCAGTCTGTGCATACGCTGGATTTGCTCGTTTATCTGTTGGGAAAGCCGGTCTGGACCGATGCGGGCATGAGCAATCACCATCTCAGGGGAATTATTGAGGTGGAGGATACGATGGAGGCGATGATTGGATTTGCTGATAAAAATGCATGTTTTTATGCCACTACAGCCTACTGCACGGATATGCCGCCGATGATAGAGATTGTCTGTGAGAATATGACGATCCGAATGGAGGACCCCGAAGTGACGATCCGTTACCGTGACGGCCGTGTGGAAAAACCGATGCTGGAGGCGAAAAGTCCCATGGGGAAAAGCTGTTGGGGAAGCGGGCATACAGGCTGTATCAGCGCATTTTACTGCTCGCTTGAGACGTTAGAACGGTTTGAGGAGGACTGGGAGGGAGTGCGGGATACCGTGCGCCTGATGCTGGCGGTATATGAATCCGCGCGAAACAGGATTCCGATGGACGTGGAAACGTTGCAGGAGACGGCATTTTTTAGAGCTGGCGGTGCGCCTGGCAGGATGCCGGATTCATATGGCGTATAAAGCAATAGAGAAAAAGATGTTGACAAACGAAGAAATTTCTCCTATCATCAAGAACAGATAGAAAAGTAACGATGAAGAGGAATAGTAAGAATGAGCAAGCGCTACAGAGAGGATGCCGCAGGTGGAAGGCATCTGCGGACTGCATTTTGAACCGGCCCTCCAAGTTCTGCCCATAAAGCAGCGTAATTCCGGCGTTAACGGATGTCGAGTGAGCACGATGTGCTAATTTGGGTGGTACCGCCGGATATCCGGTCCCAACGGGGATCAGATACCCGGCGTTTTATCGTGTGCGTGATTTCTATAATACAGGGAAAAGGAGAGAAGAAAATGGCAGACAAGAAACTGGTGGAACAGATCACTTCCATGGAAGAAGATTTTGCTCAGTGGTATACCGATGTGGTCACCAAAGCGGAGCTGGTCGGATATACGAGCGTAAAAGGGTGTATGGCGATCAAACCGGCAGGCTATGCGATCTGGGAGCTGATTCAGAAGCAGCTGGATGAAAGATTTAAGGCAACAGGTGTACAGAATGTGTATATGCCGATGTTCATTCCTGAGAGCCTTCTGGAAAAGGAAAAGGATCATGTGGAGGGCTTCGCGCCCGAGGTTGCATGGGTGACCCATGGCGGATTGCAGCCGCTGCAGGAAAGACTTTGTGTCAGACCTACCTCCGAGACGTTGTTCTGCGATTTTTATAAAAATGATATTCAGTCCTACAGGGATCTGCCCAAGGTTTATAATCAGTGGTGTTCCGTGGTGAGATGGGAAAAGGAAACCAGACCTTTCCTGCGTTCCAGAGAATTTCTGTGGCAGGAGGGCCATACCGCTCATGCGACAGCAGAGGAAGCGGAGGAGAGAACGATTCAGATGCTGAACGT
>Ga0129308_1000723_pt1 | contig 44121 bp, 43 predicted proteins | sample L827metagenome_FD_94440 | JGI IMG/M metagenome (GOLD analysis project Ga0129308, IMG submission 94440) | Ring-tailed lemur group fecal microbial communities from Wisconsin, USA - L827 metagenome | ecosystem: Host-associated > Mammals > Digestive system > Large intestine > Fecal | place: USA... | reverse complement strand
TTACATTGCGTTCTTCTTCTTCTCTTCTGCACTATATAGTTTTCAAGGTGCTCTCTCTCTGCCTCTCACGGCCCGTTTCCCGCGCCGCACGCGACAGCTTGTTTATATTATCAGACTACTCTTACTATGTCAATCCCTTTTTTGAAATAAATTCGGATTTTTTTGTTCCCGGCCACAATGAATCCTTCTTCAGCTTTGCCATGCCTTGTTTCAGTTAACGCACAGCAGTTTTGTAAGAAGCCGGTCCGCAGCAGTAACAAGCGTTTGCAGCAGCGCATCCACACCCGCTTCGTCCGGCGCATTTGCCCCGATATAAAGCTTCAGTTTTGGTTCTGTTCCGGAGGGCCGCACGCAAATCCACGGACCGCCCGCAAGGGAATAGCGCAGCACATCGATCCCCTGCATCGAAGCAGGCTCCACGGCACCATCCGTTATCCGTGTACATGTTCCGGCAAGCAGGTCTTCATATGTTTCCACGGCAATTCCACCGAACTCCTTTGGGCAGTTTGTGCGCAGCGCCGCCATTGCGCTGCGAATACATTCAATGCCATCCTTGCCCGCAAGCGTGTAGGATTTTACGGATTCCTTGTAATAGCCGTATGTATGGTACATTTCGCAGAGCACATCATGAAGCGTCATGCCCTTTTGTTTGTAATATACACAGGCCTCCGCAACAAGCATTGCCGCACAAATCGCATCTTTGTCCCGGGCGAAGCTCCCCGACAGGAAGCCATAGCTCTCCTCAAAGCCGAACAGAAATGTCTGCTCGCCGGTGCGTTCACAGCGGTCGATTACTTCGGAAATAAAGCGGAAACCCGTCGGCACATCCTTGCAGGCAACGCCGAACCGCGCGCAGATCGCATCCGCCATGCGCGTACTCACAAGCGATTTTGCAACTATGCCGTTTTCAGGCAGCGTCCCTTTTTCCTTGCGTGCCGAAAGCAGATAATGAAGCAGCAGGCTGCCGATCTGGTTGCCCGTCAGAACATCGAACGCTCCATCCTTTTTGCGCACGGCAACGCCGAGCCGGTCAGAATCCGGATCCGTTGCCAGGATTGCGTCCGCGCCAATCCGATCCGCAAGCGGCACCGCCAGCGTAAACGCATCGGGATCCTCCGGGTTTGGCGCCTTTACAGTTGGAAAAGCAGGATCCGGTTTCTCCTGCTCCGGCACGATATGCACGGCAACGCCCACGCGCGCAAGCAGTGTGCGCACCGGAACACAGCCGGAGCCATGCAGCGGCGTATAAACAAGCTTCAATTCCCCGCCATGCACGCGCATCAGTTCCGGGTATTGCAGCAACGTTTCCGTTGCCGCGTAATACGCTTCATCTATTTCCTCCCCGATCATCATGAGAAGGCCCTTTTCAATCGCTTCGCTTTCCTCCATGCCGCGTACCGCAAAATAATCCGCGCAACGGATCTTGGCAAAAATTTCAGCCGCCTGCGCAGGAGCCGCCTGGCCGCCATGTTCCCAATATACTTTATAGCCATTGTATTGCGGCGGATTATGGCTCGCCGTGATCACTACGCCTGCAATACAGCCAAGGTGCCGAACCGTAAAGGAAAGCTGCGGCACGGAATGCAGCGTTGTATAAAGATACGCCTTGATTCCGTTCTGCGCAAGCACAAGCGCCGTCTCGCGTGCGAACGCATCGCTCATCCTCCGGGAATCGTATGCGATGGCGACGCCGCGCGCAGGCCCATCCGCAAACGTGCGGATGTATTTTGCAAGGCCTTCCGTGGCACGCCGAACCACATGCACGTTCATGCGGTTCGTACCTGCGCCGATGATGCCGCGCAAGCCCGCAGTGCCGAATTCCAGCTCCGTATAAAACCGTTCCTCAATCTCCTTTTCATTGCCTGCAAGAGCCAACAGCTCTCCCCGCAGTGCAGGATCAAGCCTTTCCTCTCCCAGCCATTGCCGGTATATCGTTTCCGATTGCTTCATACCCATTTTTCCCTTCTGAAAAACTATTTCTCTTTCTCCGCCACCATTGCATATCCCGCTGGAACCTCGCCCGAAGAAAGCACGGCATCGCGCACCATGCTGTAAGTACAGCCGTTGCCTACGATGATATGATCGTGCAGCGTTATGCTCACCGTTTGCAGCGCATCGTATACCGTGCGGGTGGTTCTGACATCTTCGCTTGAGGGCTTCGGGTTGCCGGATGGGTGGTTATGCGTCAGGATTACGCTGTTCGCACCATGGCGCAGCGCGCATTCCAGCACCAGGCGGGGGTAAAGCACCGTTTCCCCCAACGTGCCGGAAGCGACCTTGTCCGCATGCAGCACGGTACGCCGTTTATCCAAAGAAATTACATAGGTTTCTTCATATTTTGCGCCTGCAAGCAGCGCTTGGCAATAACGCGAGGCCGCTTCCGGCGTGTTGACCGCCGTCCGTTCGGCGCAGAGAGCGCTGCGGCGCTGCATAAGCGCGCCCGCAAGCGAAAGCAATACGGCTGTCTGCGGGCCGATCCCCTCCTGCCGCATCAGGTCGTATGGGTTTGCGGCAAGCACCTTATCCAACGATCCATACGCTGCAAGCAGGCGGTGTGCAAGCGGGTTCGTATCGCGCCGCGGGATGGCATAGGTAAGCAAAAGCTCCAACAGTTGATGCTCATGCAGCGCGGATGCGCCATGTTCCAAATAAGTTTGCCGCAAGCGTTCCCGATGTCCTTCATGCATGGTTCCACCCCGTCCTCTTCTTTATCCTTCCATGGTTCCCATTGCGTGCGGCGCGAAAACGTGTTTGCGGCCAATCAGCAGCGCCACCCCGCCGCAAAGGAACAGCAGGATAATGCTCAAAATGCCAAGTGATGCACGGTTGGTAAGCGTATATACAAGCGAATACAATGCCGGGCCGATCACGCAGGAGAATTTGCCGAAAATATCCAGGAAACCGAAGTATTCATTGGAACGCTCCGGCGGGATGATCTGGCCGAAGTACGAACGGGAAAGCGCTTGTATGCCGCCCTGCACCGTGCCAACGAGCGTTGCGAGCACCCAAAAGAGCACCGTGCTCGTGCGTGTTGCCGCCGCCACATCGCCGCCCAAAAGCTCCGCGCGTTCGATGTTGTTGCCCATCAGGAAGCCGACGATGGTGATTGCAAAATACACGCCTACCGCGATCGAGATCATCCGGATGGAGCCGACCTTCTTTGCAAGGTTCCCGAACAGGATGGAAAACGGCACCGCAACAACCTGCGTCACGAGCAGGGCCAGAATCATGCCGATGGTGCCGAGGCCAAGCGTTGTGCCGTAATTCGTTGCCATGCTGATGATGGTGCTCACGCCGTCAATATAAAAGAAATAGGCGACCATGAAGTACAGGATGCGCTTATCCCTCAAAATCGAGCGGAATGTTTTCGCCATATTGGAAAACGCAGCGCGCGCAAGCTGCGCCGGAGGATCTTCCACGCTGTAAACCTGCTCCACATTTTTAAGGAAAGGAATGCTGAACACCGCCCACCAGACAACCACGATCAGGATCGAAATTTTATAAGAAAGCACATTCTGCCCCATCAGCAAAAGAATGACGATGGAGATCACAAACGGGATGGTGCTGCCGCCGATATAGCCCATTGCATAGCCCCAGGCAGAAACCTTATCCATGCGCTCCGGCGCCGTCACATCCGTCAGGAACGAATCATAAAACAGGCATGAGCCGGAGAAGCCGATGCGGGAAATCACAAGGCCCACAAGCATCAGCTGCCAGGAATCAAACACGGCCATCGCTGCCGTAAACACAAGACCCAGCAGCAGGAAGCCCGCAAAAAGCTTTTTCTTCATGCCGCGGAAATCCCCGATCGCCCCGAGCAGCGGCGATAGGAGCGCAACGATGAGGTTCGCCGCCGAAACCGCAAAACCATAGATTTTATCGCCCGTGTCGGTTGCCGCCATGGCAAAATAGATCGGGAAAATTGCAGCCATGATGTTCGTTGCGTAAACCGAGTTTGCCCAATCGTAAAGAATCCAAGCGCGCTCTGTTTTTGAAAAGCGTCTTTCCCTTGCCCGCATTCGTGTTCTCCCCTTCCACGCTAAGCCTATACCGCCTTGCACTACTTACATTATAAATTACGCGATTTTATCTGTACAGGCATTTTCCGGCATCCCGGAAGGCTTTTCCAAAATTTAACACGCCATCAAATTGAGCATGCATGGAGCCGCGGAGAGGCCATCCCATGCAGTAGGTTCAGGGCGCAGAGGTACGGCAATCCCCCGCCGCAAAGGCCGTGCGTGTTGCCCACAATTCGCATGGTCGCGCTGCATCCCGCACTGCTCTCGCCCGGCTCTGCCCTCCCTTTCAAAAGGGAGCTTAACGGAAGCTGAAACCCAAAAGGTTCCTTTTTGAAAGGAGCTGTCCGCACAGCGGACTGAGGATTGTCCTTATTCCCGCAATGGTCGCGGTTTACGGCAATCCCCCGGCAGCACCTTTGGTGCTGCCGCCCCCCTTTTATAAGGGAGGCTTAATGCTAACCGAAATCCGAAATGGAGCTGTTGCAGAATTTTTATTCTGCAACAGCTCCTGTCGCTGCATGCCGTGCTTTATTCCGCTTCGGCAATCATGGCTGCAATGTTGGAAAAGTCAAAGCCGGTGCAATGCTCCGCTACGTCAAAGCACGTGTGAAGCCCGTTTGCACCGTTTGTGTGGATCAAAAGCGCATCCCGTGTCACAGGGTCGAAGCAAACGAAGGACTTGAAGCCGCCGTTGTCGCCCCAATGCCAAATCACCTCTTGATACAACCCCCAGCCAAGGCCCCATTCCACACCGTGACCGGCCGGATTGCGCACCGCGCGCACCCGCGAAGCAAACCCGGTTTCCGAAAGGATCTGCGCCAGAAATTTTGGATAATCCGCAATCGTCACATACAGCGAAAACGCGGCGTTTGGCTCAAGCGCAACCGTGTGCTGCGCACGCCTGCGCTTGGGTTCCGGCGCTCCCGCTTCATCCCAGGTACGCGCAAGCGTCCGGTTGAGCGGCCCCGTCCACACCATCGCCGCATCCTCCATGCCAAGCGGGCCGAACAGCTCCGTTTGCAGCAGGTCGTCCAGCCTGCGCCCGGTGAGATGTTCCACAACGGTTTGCAGGCAGGTGTACCCTTTGCCGGAATAGCGGAACCCCTGTCCCGGCGCAAATGCAAGCGGCAGCGGCGCAGCGCCCCAGTTGGGCAGCCCCGTTCCATGGGAAAGCACATGTGCAGCCGTGGCTTGCGCAAAACGCGGATCCTCTGTGGGCAGGCTGCCCGCCAGGTATTCACACAGCGGCACATCCAGCCGGAGCGCGCCCGCTTCAACAAGCCGCAATACAAGATATGCAAACACGGGCTTCGTCAGCGAAGCCGCCTCAAAATGTGTTCCCATACTCACAGGCAAGTTGCACACCGAATCCGCAATGCCGAGCGTTTCGGCGCATACCTGCTCCCCTCCGGAAAAGAAAGCCATCGCCAGGCCTGGAACCTTGTTTTCTTCCATGGAAGCACGCGCCGCCTGCGCGGCCGTTATCAGGCGCGTTCTTTCAATCTGCATTCCGTCCCCTCCTTATCCCCGCGCCCGGCGCAATACGGCGCCTGCATGCGCGCCTGTATGGCGGCCGTTTTCGGCGGTAAGCACGCCGTTGACATACACCTTCAAAATCCCCTCGCAAGCCTGCTGCGGGTTGGTGAAATCCGGCGTATCCCTGAGCGCTTCAAAATCAAACAGCACAAGATCTGCCCACATGCCCTTTTTAATCGTTCCGCGCTCGGAAAGCCTGAGACGCGCCGCAGGAAGTCCCGTCATCTTATGCACGGCGGTTTCCAGCGAGAAGAGCTTCCTCTCACGGCAATAATGCGCAAGCACACGCACAAACGTGCCATAATTACGCGGGTGCGGCTTTCCGGGTTCGTCAAGCGGCATCGCCCCGCCGTCCGAGCCGGTCATCACATAGGGTTTGCTCATGATGTGTTCGATGTCCTCCTCGCACATGCCGAAAGAGATTTCACCCACGCGGTCGTTTTCGGCAATTACGATGTCGATCAGCGCATCCGCAGGCTCCTCTCCCATTCGTTCCGCGATCTCCGGGATGGAGCGCCCTGCCATCCATTGATTCTCCTCCGTAGTGACATAGGAAACGAACAGATCTCCCCAGCGCCCGCGGTGGGAGGCCTCCATCTCATCGCGCACACGCGCGCGCATCTCCGGGTTTTTCAGGCGTTCCAGCAGCGCGGGAACGCCACCGTTAAACGCCCATTCCGGGATATTGACGGAAAGCGTCGTTGCGGAAGCGCGGTATGGATACTGATCGCAAAACACCTCAAGCCCTTCCCGGCGTGCGCGTTCAATCATGGCCGTCGTGGTGAAGCAGCTCACCTGCCAATCCGGCTTATAGGTAACCTTATGGTGTGAAACCTGAAGCGGCACGCCCGCCTCTCGCGCAATGCGGATGGCTTCCTCCGTGGCCTTTACGACGGTTCTCCCCTCGCCGCGCATATGTGTGGCATAATAGCCGCCATAGGGCGCTACCGCCTTTGCAGCTTCGATGAGTTCCTCCGTATCCGCATAGCTGCTCGGCGGATAGATGAGCCCCGAGCTTATGCCAAACGCACCGGCTTCCATTGCTTCCGCAATCAGCGCGCGCATCCGCTGAAGCTGCGCGGGCGTCGGCTTTTCCGAACCGTATCCCATCGCGCAGGCGCGCACCGCGCCGTGCCCCACAAGCATGCCCAGGTTCACCGAAGGCGCCGCCGCTTCAACGGCGGAAAGAAACGCATCCATCCCAGGCCAGCCGTCCTTCTTTCCCTCCGGCGCAGGGCCGGCGGATGCGCCGCAGTTTCCGGCAATCTCCGTCGTCACGCCTTGCAGGATGCGGCTTTCCGCAGCCGGGCAGGCAAGGATGCTGTCGTCGCTGTGAGAATGAATATCAATGAAGCCGGGCGCAAGGTAATGATCCGCTGCATCCACAGTTTCGCGCGCCTCGCCGGAAAGTTTTCCGATTGCGGCGATCTTGCCTCCTTCCACCGCGATGTCTGCGCGGTACCACGGCGCGCCTGTTCCATCCACAATTCTTGCGTTTCGGATCATCAGGTCATACATACGGCAAATGCTCCTTTTCTTGTTTATAAAGTTTTTATTTTGCTTTTCTGTCTTTCGCTCTACGGTGTGCCTTGTTGTTTATGCTATCACGGATTCTCCCCCGAATCAATATTCCTCCTTTCCTTGTCAGCATTTTATCTCGCATCTTCGCAAAGCGCGTGATATAATATGCCGCAAGATGATTAAGACATTAGAAAACAAACGGTTTCATAAAGGCATCAGCCCCATTCGGATCCTTCCGCTGGGCTTTTTGTGCGTCGCCCTTCTTGGAGCGCTGCTGCTGATGCTGCCCATCGCTTCCCACGGGGATCCGCTCAATTTTTTTGATGCGCTGTTTACCGCAACGTCCGCCTCCTGTGTGACCGGCCTCGTCGTGGTGGACACGGGAACGCATTTCACGCTGTTCGGGCAGATCGTCATCCTTGTGCTCATCCAGCTTGGCGGGCTTGGCTTTATGACGGCTGCAACACTGCTGTTTCGCGCAACGCGCAAGCGCATTTCCCTGCGCAGCCGCATGACGCTTGCCGAGTCCTTCGGAGAAGACAGGCTGCAGGGTGTGATCCGGCTCTGCATGAGTGCTGTGAAGTATACCTTTATCATTGAGGGCTGCGGCGCGGCGCTCCTTTGCCTGCGCTTTGTGCCCGATTTCGGTTCGCGCGGCATCTGGATGGGGATTTTCCACAGCGTGTCCGCCTTCTGCAACGCCGGATTTGATTTGATGGGCAATTTTGCCTCGCTCACCCGCTATGTGGGCGACCCGCTTGTCAACTTCACCATTATGGCGCTTATCATCACCGGCGGGCTTGGTTTTTCCGTAATCGTTGAGCTGCGCGAGCACAAGCGGTTTTCCAAGCTTTCCATGCATGCAAAGCTGGTCCTTACAGCCACCGGCGTGCTGTTAATGAGCGGCATGGTGCTGTTTTTGCTGTTTGAAGCGGGGAACCCCGCAACAATGGGCGGCCTTACGCCCCCCCAAAAGCTGCTTGCCGCGCTGTTCCAATCCGTGACCTGCCGCACGGCGGGTTTCAACACGATCCCGCAGGAAACCCTTACGGACGCAAGCAAGTTTCTTTCTTCCATTTTAATGATTATCGGCGGCGGCCCCGCCGGAACGGCAGGCGGCATCAAAGTCACCTCCGTTGCTGTGCTGCTCCTGACTGCGCACGCCTGTATCCGCAACCACCGGGATACCGAAGTGTTCGGCCGGAGGCTTTCCGCCATTTCCGTGCGCCGCGCGCTCTGCCTCGCCCTCATCGCCGTTTTGGTGCTTTTTGCAGCGCTTATCGGCATCACATTCGCAGAGCAGCATGCGCATGCAAACCTTAGCTTTTTGGACTTCTTCTTTGAAGCTACCTCCGCGCTCGGCACGGTTGGCCTGACGGCAGGCCTTACTGCCGCTGCCTCCACATTTACGCGCGCAATCCTTTGCGCCCTGATGTACCTTGGGCGCGCAGGGATTATGACCATCGCGCTCGCAATCGGCGGGCGGACGGAGGAACCCGCCATCCGCTATCCGGAGGGCAACATTCTGATCGGCTGACACGAACGCCGGGAAAGGAACCGTTATTTATGTCCAAACATGCAAAATCATTTGCCGTAATCGGGATTGGCCGCTTTGGGGAAAGCGTAGCCCAAACGCTCTGCACGCTCGGCCACGAGGTCTTGGCTGTTGACCGCGATGAAGCACGCATTGCCGCCGTTGCAGATCACGTCACACATGCAGTGGTTGCAGATACTACGGATGAGCGCGCGCTCAAGCGCATCGGCGTGCGCAATTTTGACTGCGTCATCATCAGCGTGGGGGACGACATCCGAGCTTCCATCCTTACAACCGTGCTTGCAAAGGAGCAGGGCGCGCAGCTTGTAATTGCCAAAGCATCCGATAAGCTGCATGCGCGCCTGCTGGAAAAGACCGGTGCAGACAAGGTCGTGCTGCCGGAGCATGAAGCCGGTGTGCGCCTTGCGCGTTCCCTGGTTTCGGGCAGCATCATCGATTATCTTGACCTTTCCGATAAATACAGCATCAATGAAACGCTCATTCCTGCGGCTTGGGTTGGGAAAACGCTGATTGAGCTGAATGTGCGCAATCGGTTCGGTGTTTCTGTGATCGCCATCCGCCGCGGCGAAGAAATTATTGTAACGCTGGACCCCAAGGCGCCGCTTCGTGCGGGCGATGTGCTCGTAATGATCGGCGCGAACGAATCGCTCACGCGCATCGGCCACGGCAACGTATAGCGAATTGCGCAAAACGCAGGGAGCGCCTTGCTCGTCAAGTGTTGTGCGTGCTTCCCGGATCCACTTGGTTTTTAACAAACTGAATAAAGGCCGCCTCACATGAGGCGGCCTTTGCCGTTGATACTCTGTTCGGTTATTTGCACTTACGAGCGCTTGCGTCCAAAGATACGCTGGAAGAAATCACGGATCGCATCAAAAACACTGCCGCTCCCCTCCGGTTCGGGAAGGCGTTTCACCTCACGCAGGCGTACCGTTACGCAGCGCTCCCCGCTTTCCCCGCAAAACGGCCGGAAGTTATCCGTAACGGGAACCGGCCGCGGCGTCTCAAGCGCAATGGTCACGCCCGCAAGTGTAAATGCATAGTCCATCAGGAAAACATATTAGATATATTTATTAATCCATTCGTACAGCAATAATCTTCAAGTATCACGTTGCATATGTCCCTACTCGAAAATACGTTATCCACAGGATTGCCAAAATTATCGTAGTCCGTGGCAGTACAGGTTAATGCATCAGCAGTTGTCAACGTCACATTACACTCTGCAATATGCTGCGACAGCTCAAAGCTCTCGTATCTCGTAATAAAGCTCGGGTTTCACATAGGCTTTCATCCTTCTTTCCTCCCCGTTTCATGGCAATGTAAAAATATTTGAAATCCGCTTCAAACTTCACGCGAACCCGCTCAGTCGCCTGCACCGATGCGCACAACCGCAGCCTCGCCCAAATAGCAATCCACAGCTGAAACAGTTGCGCTGCCGCCGGCAGGGATATCTCCCGCCGCGTACGCATACGCCGTTCCGCCAAAGTATACGTCCTCAAACACCGTGTGGCAATACACCGTAACTCCCGCAATCGCTTCGGCAGAATTGTTGGTGAGCGTAACCTCGGTCTCCTGCACTGCGGCGGAAAGCCTGTCCGCCATCAGCGGCGTGCTTTGTTCAAACTGCGTTGTGCCGGCAATCGCCGTGCAGAAATTTGAAAGCGCATAGGCGCTGTTGTCTTTTGCAAATGCCCAAACGGTCTGCCCGGCCGGAAGGTCCCGCACCTCGAAAGCGAGTTCCTTCCCATCCGCCAATGTAACGGTAAGCCGCGCCTCCGCAAGATGCTCCTCCGAGCGGTTCGTGATCACGAGAGAAGCAATGTCTTCGCCCATTTCGTCCCCGCAGTCCGGGTTGTATCCCGAATATTGGAACAGGGAATCCACCGTAAGTTTCCCTTCTTCCAGCAAATACGGAAAAGCAAGGCTCTGTATGGTCGGCTCCGGTGTATGCACCGTATCCCCCGCCGCTTGCGTCGCGTCGGGCTCCACTGTTTCGCCAGGCTTGTCCTGCTCTCCCACAGGCATACCCATGGGCCACAAAAGTCCCCAAATTAAAACGGCAAGCAGAACCAACAGCACCGCAATGACCGCAATCATCAGCACCGTTGTTCTGCCGTGCACCTGTTTTCCGCTCATTCTTTCTCCTCTCCGCAAAGCAGCATGCCAGCTTTTTCCATCTGCCCGATAAAAGCACGGACGTCAGCCGTTGCCCGGTCCACTTCGTATTCCACTAAAAGCGCTTCCACCAGCTCTTCTTCCGTGCGTTCTTCCTGCAATGTATTCCAAAGCAGCAATCCGCTTTCGCTGAGGTTGAGCATCCCGTGGAGCTTTTGGGCGGTTTCCCCAACCGGAATCAAAATATGCTCGCCGGCAATTTCCCGCAGCACAAATTCTCTTGTTGCTTTCAAGTTGCCTCCATCTGTTGCAAATACCCAAAAACCCTGTGGCACAACCCGTGCAGTCCGCAGTTCCGGCTTCCGAACCCAATAAGGGTATACTCCCACTTCTTACCTATATATTTTGTTTATCATATCGTCAAATCAGCCAATTTGTCAATCAGAAAACCATCAAAACATCCTCTTTTTTACCTAATTCATTTATATTTGACGATTTGATATTACATTTTCTTCATTTTCTAGCCGTCATATAAAGCAAGGCGCCCCTTCCCCCCCTCCATGAAAACATTTGCCTGCATTGACAAGCTTCCCGGCGTCACGTATAATAAATGATGCTCAAATGCTTTCGGCTTTCGTTTCGGATTCAACTTGTCCGCATTCATGCCAGCAAAGTGGAGTTTTGCCTCCTAAGCGGAGTACTAACACTCGCCTTGACAACTTCATACTAACTCATGCGCCATTAGCTCAGCAGGATAGAGCGCACGCCTCCTAAGGTAATGTAGGTACACGCGCCATCCGACACAACCGAATAACAAGTTTCCGTAGCTCAGCAGGATAGAGCGTCCGCCTCCTAAGCGGAAGGCCCCGGGTTCGAATCCCGGCGGGAACGCCACAAGCCCCAGAAATGGGGCTTTTTTTGTTCTCTCTTTTTCTGCCTTGCTGTAATTTCTGCTAATCAGTACACTCGCCATCGGTCTGTGTTTGCTCCTTATGTAATTTCCCGCTTGCTAATCGTCGATTCGCAGAAGCGGGGTTTTGCTAATTTTTCAGCCCTTTTTGCTAATTGCTCGGTTTTCGGGGCTAAATTCTTGCTAATTGGCGCTTGCGGCGCATACAGTACCTTGTGATACCACACCGCCCAAAAGCTGCAAAAGTTGAGTGGTTAGCTCTGGCGATTGATTCAGCAATTCGATTACCTTTGCCACATCGCTCGTTGCGGCTTCGGGCTGCTCAACCTCCGGTTGCTTTGCCTCTGCTTCAGCCGTCTGATGCTGATAGAACACCTTTTCAAACTTGTCAGCGTTCAATCTCCTGTCCTCATCAAGAATGTGCGAATAAACATCGGAAACCATCTTTAGCTGCGCGTGTCCCGTGTCGCCCTGTACGGCTGATGTTTGCGGAGGGGTAAAGCTGTAAAAACTCGGAAGCGATCTGTCCCGTGAGGTGGCTCGGCACGGCGATGAGCGATTTTTGACACATGCCGAGCTGCTTTGCCTTCATGGCAATAGCCGCCATCGTGTAGGTTTTGCCTGCGCCCACGCAATGCGCGAGAAGCGTGTTGCCGCCGTAGAGCGCCCGCGCTACCGCGTTCACCTGATGCGGACGAAGCGTTATCTCGGGATTCATGCCGGGGAAGCGGAGGTGGCTGCCATCGTATTCGCGCGGACGGGTGGAGTTGAATATTTCGTTATACATTCCCACAAGCCGTTCGCGCCTGTCGGGGTCGCTCCATATCCACTCGGCAAAGGCGTCCTTTATTGCCTGCTGCTTCTGCTGTGCAATGATGGTTTCGTCCTTGTTCAGAACGCGGGTTTCGTTGCCGTTTACGTCGGTTACGGTATCGAATACCCGCACGTCCCGAAGATTAAGCGTGTCCTCGATGATTTTGTAGGCGTTGGCTCTGCTCGTACCATACCCGGCGTTTGCCTTGACGTTCTCGTAGTCGGCGCTCTTTGATGAAATGTTCCACTTTGCCGTGTAATTTGAATAATGCACCTTGATCTTGCTCTGTGCATAGCGGGAGGGGGTAAGAAGCTCATATATGAAGTCCTGCACCACCTCGGGCGGTAGCCATACCGCGCCCAAATTGACCTCGATCTCGCTTGCGGTCAAAGGAACGGGCTGTACAGCCTCCAACGCCGAAACGTGCGCCTTAACGGTTTCAAGCAGCTCCGCGTTGTTCGTATGCCCGTAAAGCGCGTCGTAAATGTCCTGCGCCTGTTCGAGCTTTTCCCGCACGTTGCCGGACAAAAACTCGTCTGCCGTTACAAATGGGTATTTGGCGGGGTCAAAGAACGCCCATGCCATCGCTGCCGGGTCAAGACTGCCAAAGTCGCGGAAGATAACGCCCTTTAGCTCGGTTTCAAGCTCTTTTTCGGTCTTGCCCGTAAGCTGTGCCATGAACAGCATATCGACCTTTGCTTTTTCGGATAGTGATACGGCAAGCGCTTCGCTTGCCGTATCCACCGATGTAATGACTGTTTTCTGCCGTATCGTCCGTTTGGAAAACATATCCGCTTTTCGCTTGAAAACGCCGTCGTCATCAAACACCTCAAGCGAACACAGGATAGGATAGGCGCTGTCGTCCGAAAACGCCATTTCGTTGGCGCGGGAATTGAGATAACCGTACTTTTTTGTGTAGTTATCGTACAGCCTGTTAAGTTCCGCCTGTTCGCGTTTGATCTCAAACTCGCTGTGTTCTTCAAGCTGAAGCTCGATGAGCCTGCGGGTGCTGTCGCGTATTTCCACCATGCCACGGATTCGGTTTGCTGCGGTCAGCGACACCGTTTGCTTGTTCATGCGCGAGTTTTCGCGGTAGTATATCTCACCGTCCACAATGGCAAAGCTGTAATTCTTTACGTTTGGGTCGGCGGGAATGGAATCCTGCTCTACGTCCTCAAAATCGTCATGCTCGTATTCCGTCACCTCGGCATGGATGTTCGCCATAGCGTCCCGAAGCTGCTCGGAAAGCTCGGCTCCTGCGATGGGTGCAACCGTACACTCCTGCTTGCCGTACTGCGTACTTTCGCTTGTGAGCTTGCCGAGTACCATATCGGGATTGTCGATGAAATACTGATTGACGGTAAACCCCTCGTCGGTCTTGCCGAGATGCAACCATTCAGGTTCGACCTCGATGGGTCTGTCTCGCTTTTGCAGAAAGAGAATGTCCGCGACCACCTGTGTTCCCGCGTTTTGCAGAAAAGCGTTGTTCGGCAAGCGGACAGCGCCCAAAAGCTCCGCCCGCTGCGCGATATACTTTCTGACAGCGGAGTTCTTTTTATCCATCGTGCCGGCAGAGGTTATGAACGCGACCACGCCGCCCGGTCTGATTTTATCGAGCGTCTTTGCGAAAAAGTAATCGTGGATAAGGAAGTTGTTTTTATCGTATCGCTTATCCATGAGCTTGTAATCGCCAAACGGCACGTTGCCTATTGCAAGGTCAAAAAAGCTGTCGGGCAGGTTTGTTTGCTCAAAGCCCTCTATGGTGATGCTGTTCCTTTGATAAAGCTGCTGCGCGATGCGCCCGGTAAGCGGGTCAAGCTCCACGCCGTACATCTTGCAGTCCGCCATGCTGTCGGGAACAAGCCCGAAAAAATTGCCGATGCCGCAGGCAGGCTCCAACACGTTTCCAATGCGGAAGCCCATGCGCTCCACAGCCGAATAGATAGCCTTTATGACGGTTGGCGAGGTATAATGCGCGTTCAGCGTGGAAGCCCGCGCGGAAGCGTATTCCTCCTCGGTCAGTAGGCTCTTTAGCTCGGCATATTCGTTCGCCCAATCTGCCTTGCTTTCGTCAAAGGCGTTTGCAAGCGCGCCCCAGCCTACATATTTGGATAACACCTCCTGTTCCTCGGGCGTAGCTGCCCGATGCTCCGCTTCAATGGTTTTTAGGGCATTTATCGCCGCTATGTTCATGGCGTATTTCGTTTTAGCGCCGCCATGTCCCAACGTATCGTCCGTAATGCGGTAATTGACGCGCTCATCCTGCGGCTGTTCAGGGGCAATCTCTATGCGCACCCGTGAGGCCTCGGCGGGTTGCTGCTCCCACAGCGGAATGAGTGTTTCTACCGCCATAGGCTTGGTATAGGTCTTGTTAAAAACATAGTCGCAAAGGCGCTGCTTAAAGCCGTTTACCGCATCAAAGTAATAGTTATACAGTTCTATGTTGTCGTTCAAGCTGTGCTCTATGATGGATTGATACCGCTGACAAATCGGTGAATGACGGCGCAATCCTCATTGTCGGTCTGCTGCGTTTTTTCAGAGTTTACCGCATAACTGATTACATCGGACAACCCTTGCCCGTCCTGCTCGGTCATATCTTCTTTGGCGTAAGATTTCGGATTGATTGTTTTTTCGGGGTTCTCTACATAGATAACCACCTTTCCGAGCCAGCCTTTTACCCGCCAGATTGAAGTCGTAGCCATCGCGTCACATTGCACTCCGCTTATCACTTTTGCCGCAAGCGTCAAAAGGCTCACCGCTTCGTGAATGTTCCTTTTCCCCACGAAACAGGTTTCGTGGGGGCCCCGGTTTATTTATCGGGCGGGGCAGAATAACCGCCTCTGTGATTTCTTTGATAGCGGCGTCCAGCTTTCGGCAAGCCTCGTCGTATCGCAGCACATCAAGGACATTCAGCGTATGAGCCTTGACAGAAATTTGATTGAGGTTGTTTCCGATACCGTGGAGCTCCCTCATCATAGCGCAGTAGTCGGGCGGCGGGGCGTCCTGCGGCTCAAGCCCATTTACTAAATGCCGCAAGTATGCCTCACGGGAAAGACCGCTTTTTTCACTTTCTTTTGAAATGCCTCGGTTTCCTTTTTATCCAGCCAAAATTGAATATGAACATTTCGTTTTCTCATAACTTTGTCGCCTCCTTGTTCAGCTTGTTTTGAATTTCTGCAATCCGTTTTCCGACTGCATATACGACAGGGATTGTCACGCCGTTTCCTGCCTGCTTGTAAAGCTGGGCGTCGGAATTGACGGCGGCCGCCTTATCAAACATTTCATCGGAAAAACCCTGTAACCGCCAGCACTCACGGGGCGTCAGCTTACGGATTCGTCCGCAGCCGGACGGGATTTGAACCGCCTTGCTTTCTTCGGCTTTGTCATAATCGGCATTGGTGGTGTTTTTTATCGGCAAAGCATATTCGCAGGAATCGCAGGCGCAGAGAAAAACACCGTGTTTGTCTTGCGTATTCAGACAAAAGGCGGGTTCTCCACACTCCTTAAAACGGCGGCCGTTCTGTCTTTTGTTTTCCCGGTCGGGGGTGAGGACGGCTCGGCAGCCATAAAAAACACCGGAACTCTCGCCCCGGCTGCTTACTCCGATTTTGTTATAGCCTGCAATCAAGCATTTCGTATAATCTTTATCCCGTATTTTCACCTTGCCCCGTTGCAACTGAATCAAAGCAGTTTCTTCGGTGCGGTCGGGACACCTCTCACTCATACAGAGCACCCCGGAATTGTCGCCGTTTCGGTTGGTAACACCGGCGTCGTATCTCGCTTTGATACAGCGGGCGTTTTCCGTCACTTGGGGATTGCCTTTGCAGAGGTCAACAAAGTACATTCCCGTCCTGCCTGCAAACCCGCCGCCCTCGCTCATCAGCGTGCAGCTGATACCCGCAGGGTCGTAAACCCGCTTACCCTGTGCGCCGCCGATTAACTGTATAAGAGCCTTGCCGTCGCCCGCTGTGACAGGAAATATTTTTCGTCCACCTCCGGCTCTAAAATGTCGATAAGCGACAAGGTAGATTCGTTCTCTGTTTTGCGGAACGCCGTGGAAGCGTGAATTAAGCAGTCCGTATTCGATATGATAGCCGATTTCGGCCAACGAACAGAGAACGGTCGTAAAGTCCCACCCTCGATTAACGGAGAGCAGATTTTTAACATTTTCAAGGACAAGCCATTCGGGTCTATCTTCGGCAGGCGTGCCTTTGAGCAGTCTAATAATTTGAAAAAAGAGAGAGCTTCGTTCTCCGGCAAGCCCTCTTTGTCGGCCGGATACAGAAATGTCCTGACACGGGAATCCTCCCGCCCATAGGTTGACCCTCGGCAGGTCTGCGGGGCCGACGGCGGTAATATCTTCTCCATACCATTCGTCCTCCTGTATTTCGTGTATAGCACGGTAGCTGCGGTCTGCGAATTTATCAATCTCGCAATGGCCTTTACAAACCATTCCGCAAAGCTCAAAGCCTTTGCGGAAACCGCCCACACCGCTGAAAAAATCCAAAAATGTTATCGGTTCAATCAATCATCATCACCCTTTCCGTTTCGCCGGTTGATTTGAAGCAGGCACATCGTTGTTGTACCAAACCCGCCGCCGATCAGCAGGCCGATGAAGAAAAATAAAAAATCGTGCATAGCGTGATCGTCCTTTCATTACATAAAAATATCGCCCGCCTTTTCGTAAAAGGGAGCGACGATAGAACAGGGGTTTTAGGGGTTTACCCCTAACTACCGGGGTTCCCCGCAAAACATTTATGTTTTGTGGGGTGGTAAATGCCTTTGTGGTATCACAAAGGCGATGCTTGCTGGTATATCGCATAGGGTTCGTCCCATAGGCCGAACATTTTGCCACCAACCGAAAATAGTTCAGCGTTCATAGTCCCTATGGCGTTCCTTTTCTTTTGCGGAAAAGTCCACGCCTACAAAGGCTTCGGCGTCGAGGATATATTCGCTGTCATTCCATTTTTGCTCAACAAGTTCCTGCGCCTCCGCTCGAGAAGCCGCCTCAACCTCAACTGTCTTTTGCAGAGTTTCGGTAATTGTAACCTCATAGGTTTTCATCGTTCTTTGCTCCTTTCTTTGAGCGATTTATAAATCGCTGCGGCATTATCGGATTGCGGAGATAATACGATACCGCACTCATCTTCCAGTGCAATCAACAAACTGCATAAATCTTCGTTGCTTCTGATACGGGGTACGGCAAGCACCGAGGGGGAAACGCCTAACACCTGCGCCATTCGGCACAACAGGTTTTGTTTCGGCGTCCTTGCGCCGGATTCATACTGTGCAATTCGGACATCGGCGGTTTCCTGCGGAAAGCCTACCGCAATACCCAATGTCTTTTGCGTCATACCGCAGAGAATACGATAACGCCGGATTCTTTTTCCTGTATTCAATAGTTCGGTCATTTTTTATCGCTCCTGTGTTTTCTCCTTTCGTTTGGTAATAGGAAGTCCGAGCCGCATACACAAACAGTCGTTATAATCCTTGCCCTGCGGGGAGAGCCGAACCGCAACCTCAACCGCATATTTTTTCGGCAGCAGGGTTTTGATTGTTTCAGCGGCAAGTTTACCCGCCAAATCATTATCCAGCCGCAAAACTACTTTTCGGATATGTGGGTATTCCTCCAGATACCGAACAAGAGCGGCGGGCAGCGTACTTTCTGAAATCTGCTTTTTTGGTTTGTAAACCCCGGCAAGAGAGAGTAAATTTTCTTTTCTCCATTCTCTGCCGTGAAGTTTCAAAAGCGTACCGTAGGAAAGCAAATCAACCGCCGATTCAAACAAGTGCAGGGTATCGCTTTCGGTTACAGCGGGTATTCCAAAAGAATAGTGCTTGTCGCTGCCGTTTGCGTCCCCGATGAAATCCGAGCCGATACCTCGCTGATTTGCATAGCGGGCTGTTCCGCTGGAATCCATACCCACAAACACGACATTGTGATAAGGGGTACTTTCATAGAGCCGTCCCGTACTGATACAAAAATCAATCAGATCGTAGTCAATACCTCTGCGGTGCAGATATTCGACGGCGTGGGTGGCACAGCGATTAACTTTCGGCAATAAAAGCACTTTGGGTTTCTCTTGCTTCGGCGCCGGTTCATAGACAGGCGGTAACACCGCCGCATTTCCCATAATCGCCTCGACCGCCTCCATAAACGGAATTTCTTTCACCTTGATAAGATAATCAAGGGCAGAATAGCCGCCGATCCCACGGGAAAACCAACACCACTTGCCGTTGGAAATTTTCAAGCTGTCGTGGGTGCGGGTGCAGTAGGTGTTACCGCCGAAATGAACAAGCTCCTGCGGCTCATAATTTTTAAGATAGGTCAGCAAGTCCATTTCACGGGCTTTCGCCACAACATCGGGCGGGATATATGACATTTTCTCACCTCCATTCTGAAATAGAAAAAGCCGAGGGGCTTTCATTAAGAAAACCTCTCGGCTATGTACATAATTTTTATTCTACGATAATTTTGGGATTATAGGACTGCAACTTCCAAACATTATTATTTCGCTCAAAATATAATCCCAAGATATTTGCAATTTTCAAGAACGGTAATTCATTTGTTGATTCCACCTTTTCATAGAAATATCCATCTTCTGAAATCAAAAAGCATTCTCCATTGGTCTCACTAAGATATAATTTGTCGGGCAGATCATTTCGCTCCCAAGTAAATGTTGGAAAGGAAATTTTCTTTGGTACTTGTGCTTTTGCTGAATTAAAAAGCAACTCAATCCATGCTTTTGCACTTTCTGAAATCCTATCATCTTGAAGCTGGAAGTTTGAAAGAATCTGTTTAACTTCTGAAATGCTCTTATGTTGAAAAATATCAAGATAAGAAAGCTCCAAAGCGGCACTTCGTGAACGTACACCGGCCAGATATATGTTCGAGCTTACAACATTTGGTAATCCAAGTTCAACAAACATTGCTATCGAGGCATAAGCTTGTGTGAAAACCTGTTCCGATTCCGAATCAAACATTTGAGAAATAGCATGTATGATCCAAGGCAATGAAAATCCATAATAGTCCTTTGAAATTTTATCTGCTTGAGGCTCTGATTTTACAATGGCAGAAAGTGGTAGTCCACTTATCCAACAATAGCGGAAATTGTCAAGTACACCTTGGTCGGGTACTGATTCCATTAGATTTGCGGCATTGATATTGCTCCAAATCTCAATTTCACGGACAATTTTATTGATTTGTTCAATTTGATCTTCTGTGTCAGTAGACAGCATAAAAGATACGACGAGTGATTTGAACTTATCAATATCATCAAGCATTGCTTTAGATACAGTGAGAGGAATTCCCGAAGCAATTAGTTTTTTTCTTGTAGCTTTATTGGGTATCCGATTTAATAATGCTTTCGTTCTGGCTTGTAAAAGGTTTATGTAATCTTCTTTATGCTCTGATTCCGCTTGGATTAGAGCCAAAGACTTTCTAAAAACGTTATCAATCCATTCTATATCAGTTCCATCTGAGCTGAAATTCTCATTCATTGCGAGAAGTTCATCATCTAAAAAATCGAAAAGCCAATTTAACCACTTTGCAAAATCCTCACGAATGTTAGTGTCGATAGAATCATTTGCAATTGCCTCAAGAAGCAAGGAAAAGTCGGTTTTTGTTTTTTCAGCATTTCTATAGATTTGTCTCAGTGCTATAAAAAGTCCGCTCTGTACTTTCTCCATTTTCTGATTATCAAAGTACTTATTAGCAAGCTGCATATCCTTCCGAACACGCCAACGCTCTTTATCTGTGGAGGCACTGGTATCAATTGCATATAATATTTTTCCTTCTACATCAGAAAAAGCACGTCCTGCACGACCGCATATATTCCAAAAATCTCTGTTGCTAATGGTTTCATCAGAGAAATAAGGAGTTGAAACAATTACTGTTGAAATACCAATATTAACACCTTGACCAAGTGTGGATGAAGCTATAATGATTAACGGGGGCTTAGAACGCATAAGCCTTTCTATTGCAATACGAACAAGCGTTGGCAGACGATTATTATGACAGATAACACCTTTTTTTGCAGCAGTCAAAATAATATCGCTATCACCAAGTTCCTCTTTACATACACTTTCAAAAACATTCCAAAGTGAACTGTCCCACTTGAAATCATTTGGATGTTCTCCCAACGCTAAAAGTACACTTTCGGCTAACCCGTTTATTGCATTTGCTTTTGCAGAATATATCATAACTGTTCCAGTTTTGGCAAGGCGAACCGCTGTTGCAGCAATAGCCTCTTTTTTATTATTAGGGAATAAATTTCTGCGGCGTCCAAAACCCAAAGGAGCCTTTTGAATAAAGTTTGGATTAAATGGTTCTCCGTCGCTTTTCCATTCTATCCTAACACGATTTCCATCCCACAATAATAAACCTAATCGTTCTAAAGCGGGTTTCCATTCTGACTTTGCTACTAAGTTGGTATCAGCGGTAATCCACTCGGCCAATTCATTTGCGTTGGGTAAAACGGCAGATAATAATAGCATCCGTATTTGGTTCTGAGAAGCAAACTCATTTATATGCGTAAGAAACATCTCGTTTTTTATATACCGTTCTTCTGCACCTAAAAGATGTCCCTCATCAACAACAATTAGCTTAATTTCTACCTCCAGTCCCGAGCCGCACCGGATAAGAGCTTTCGCTTTTTCGGGCGTTGCAATAATCACTTGGGATTCATTGATAAGCTCAAAATCCGTTAGATTTGCAGTCGAACCTCCGTATAGCTGAGACACTGTAATTCCGAGAGGACCAAATACTTTACTTAGGCTTTGCTCGACTTCAAAAGCTAACGAGCGAAAAGGAGCGAGATATAAAACTTTAGACATTGTATGGGCAGATAATGTACTTAAAATAGCTATTTCCGCAACCCTTGTTTTTCCGCCGCTTGTACGAAGATTAATAACGCCTCCACCATTTTCTCCAACAGCAAGAGGCATAGCTACTGCTTGAGATGGCCATAGTTCTGTGATCGGAGGCACAAACCCGCTAAGGAGTTGAATATAATTCTTAGTTATATATTGAGAAGGCAATAATGGCGGTAAAATAGTCCAAAGAGAGGCTTCGTGAAAAGTTGAAAGAATAATCCTTAATAGTCTTATTATCAACCAAAAAGATATTAGGTTACTCTCAGTAGCAATATATAGCAACTTATTAAATATATCGTCTATTATTTTGAAGTTCCTTTGATTTCCTGTTTGAATAAAATCAATAATTATCAAAAAAATTCGTGCTATTTCATGAGAGATAGCCCATTCATCTAAACTTTGCATATCAGGCAACTCAATAGGAAGTTCAAAGAAAATTTGGCTGGCATTTTTCAGTAACAAATTAAAGTCTTTTTTTATAAATTGGATTATTACCTGCCCAACATCGAAATCAAGATTTATATTCTTTAATACTATAAAGGCACGCGAATACTGCTTAGCAGCATAGAGTGCCATACCGGCAATCAATAAATTGTAATTTTTTTCATCAACTTCATTATCGTTATATTTATAAGTGTCTGATAGTAATTTTCCAGCTCGCTCTAATATTGCCAGACTTTCCGTTACATTTGCACTATTATCGGCGTTTTCAATTAATGAACACCCGCAGGAAAGCAGTGCATACGCAATGTGTGTCGTCTTTTCTGTAAGCAGCGGGTCAAAATTTGGGTAGTTTTTCGGGCTCTCCTTTACTTCTTGAAGAATTCGTCTTGCATCGGCTTGAGCAATAAGATTGTTCAAACGCTCTTGAGATAATTTTCTAAGCAGATCAGAAGTGTAATCTACAGGAATACTCATAGGTTATTCTCCAATTCTTCAAATGCGTGCTTCACTATTGTTTGAGGGTCTTGCATTCCCAACGAGATAATTAACAAATTGCGGAGCTTATTATCAGTGTGTTTGTTGACATGGGTTTTAGTATTACGATTGCTCATAAGCAACCCAACATAGTCTATGCGTAGTTTGTTTGTTGCAAATAGCACTGCACAGTTTTGGACTTTTTGCCCCAGTTCAGGCTTACCTTCTTGGAACAATCTGTCAGCGACAAACATAAGAGAAACTGGCAATCCAGCTTTATTTGATCGTACAAGGCCATCAACTGTATCAATTACAGCTTGTTTATCTGGCACACCTCTGAATTTCGATTCGCCGACGATAATCCTTACGGGGTCTGAATCTAAATCAAATAAAAGAACATCGTCACCTTTCATGGACTGATCTGGATTAGTATTATACCTCAGTCTGTATATGGGAAGTTGTGCATCTGTTGTAGAACTCAAATATTCCGCCAAGAAAACTTCTGCAAAATTTCCTTTTTGAGTTGTTAAGGTCTGTGGATAAGGGGACCGGAGTGTTGGGAGATTTGCTATTTTTAGTGATGTGATTAAATCCATATGGCGCTGTAATGCGTCTTGGCTAATATGATGTTTTTGTAACGCATCTTCCATATATTTTAGCAGAACATCATTATGCCCATTTTCTTCTAAAGCTCTATGTGCTACACCGCTTGTAGTCATACAGTCAGTAGATATAAGGGAAACGGCAAAGGGATTTATCCCATCCGGATGTTGATTCACAATGGACATGACCTATACACTCCTTTCACATCGCAATTTTTAATAATCCTCAGACAGCAGAAAATCCGCCAGATGCACGATCTTCACGCCGTTGATATTGCCTGCGGCCAGCTCATCCAGCGTTACTACATATTTGGGGTAGTGATCTTTAATTTCAAGGAGATTGGCAACCTCCCGATCGGATTCCTCCGGCAGTCTGCGGCACACCTGAACATAAATACGTTCGTCACGACGCACCGCTACGAAATCAATCTCTTTTGCTTCGTTTTTGCCAATATAAACATCATAGCCTTTTCGCCGCAGTTCAAAGTAAACGATGTTTTCAAGCATAGCTGCAATAGACTTGGGGTTAAAGCCCATTATGCAGTATTTGAGAGAAGAATCGGCAAGATAAAATTTCTCCTGCGTTTTCAGTACAGATTTTCCTTGCAAATCGTATCGCTGGCAGCGATAAATTACAAAAGCCTTTTCCAGCCAATTCAGATAGTTGTAAACCGCTTCAACAGACAGGGAACGCCCCTCATTTTTCAGAAACTTCACGATTGCATTTGCGGAAAAGGTTTTGCCTACATTTTCAACAATATAGCGAACGACACGGTTGAACAAATCAAAATTCGCTATATTGTGCCGTTTTGTAATATCACTTGTTATGACAGAGTTGTAAATGCCCTCTACGATCTGATAAGCAGAACGCTCATCAAAGCTACCGAGTGCAACGATGGGGAAACCACCCATACGGATATATTCATTCAAAAGTTCTTTCGGTGAAAGACCGCTTTGTTTTTTAAACTCCAAATATTCAGCAAAAGACAAGGTATAAACCGGGATAGAAATATATCGCCCTGTCAGATAGGTTGAAATTTCGCTGGACATCAATTTTGAATTGGAGCCGGTCACATAAATATCGGTGTCGGTATTTTCAAGCAGACTGTTCACAGCTTTTTCCCAACCTTCGATTTCCTGTACTTCATCAAGAAGAAGATAATACCGTCCGTCGCCGCTCATCTGCTCCTTGATACCGTTATACATATCTTTATCGGTCATACCGTCGTCAAAATCCTCCGAGGTATAACGCATACTGATAATGTGATCTGCGGCAACACCGTTTTTCAGCAAGTCGTCCTGCAACATTTCTAAAATGGTGGATTTTCCACAGCGACGGATTCCGGCCAGTATTTTTACAAGTGGTACATCACGATAGGTTTTCAGCAATTCCATATATTGTGGTCTTATAATCATCATATCGCCTCCTTGTTTCTCACTAATAGTATAGCCAAAAACCGCAACGTAGTCAATAGTTTTTGCTGTCAAACCATAAAAACTTCCTTAATGTTTGTACTTTTTCGTATTGAAATAAATTCGTTGTCATAGAAAAAACGGCACAGGTGATTTTCCTGTGCCGCCGTCGATTATAAAGCGCCTACCTTTTTCAGATAGGAATAACAATCGGTATGTCCTCTGAAATAAATGTGCTGCCGCTCCATACTCTCGAGCCGGAATTGCAGTCTGAAAAACTTAGTCAGAACTTCGTGTTCTTCTGCCGATAGGGAAAGCTCGCCGCTGCCCTCCATAACCTTATCAATAAAAGCGTGCTTTGCTTTCAATTCGGCAATGCTCTGATAAAGAGAGTAGTATTCCTCATTTGTTTTTCGTAAATCGACCGTTATATCGTTCTCAATTTCATCAAACGAACCCGCTATACGGTCTGATAAATCAAGATATGAACTGCTGTCGCTCACAAAATCACTTCCTTGTCTTTTTTATTATACTATACCCAACGGGCGAAACAATATCAAAGGTACGAATTCGTTTGCTTTCCTCAAACACCGCCAAAATAGCCGCCTTTATTTTTGAGTTTCTAACTCATTGCCGTACTATACGGATATAGATTATTATAATATGCCTTTGCCGTGGTTACAATACATTTAGGCAAATTCTTGAAGCAAAGGGGGCGTAGTATGGAACTTGATTATAAAGCAATCGGCAAGCGTATCAAGATTGCCCGTATCAAAGCGGATTTAACACAAGAGAAACTTTCCGAAATGGTAGGCGTTTCTCCCACTCATTTAAGCAATATTGAAACCGGGACAACCCGTGTCAGCTTGAACGCTATCGTCAGCATTGCAAATGCTTTGAAAATAACAAGTGACGACCTGCTTTGCGATAATGTGATAAAGGCAAAAGTCCAGTTTGAGCAGGATATGGCGCTCGTATTGGAAGATTGCGACGAATACGAAATCCGTGTTATTCGGGATATGGCGGCAGCTACAAAAGAAACGCTGCGCCGTGACGCACATCTTCGCAAGCAGACCGAATATTAAAATCATAACCAATTATAATGTAAGGGGCAAGTCTGAAAAAGACCTGCCCCTTTTTCATCGTGCAAAATCTTGATTCGGTTCGGATTTAACCGCAGTACGGACATAGAGGTTCGGGCTTTTGATACGGTATTCTTCGGGAATGTTCTCAATATTGCCGTCGTATACATCAACAAATCTGCCGCCGTTCAGCCGGACATATCCTTGATCGGTGAAAGTGCCGCTTTCTTCAAAACGAATATCACGGCCGAACCCCTCATAGTCGATATAGTTTGAGAGAAATCCAAGCGATTTTGTATCGTAACAGCCGCTTTCTTCAATCCAATAATAGCCGAGGTCGCTGTCGTCCGTAACCCCCGAAAGATAATCGAAGCAGTCCATATTTTCGGTAAGGTTGATTAACTCCTGTACGCTGCCCGTATATTCGCCCAAGTCTAAAACCGCCTGCCAGAATTCTTCGCTTTCGTTAAGTTCCATAATCTGCCCCGCAAGGTAGTTTAATTCACTCAAACTTTCATATTCGCCGAGCAGATCATAAATGCCGGGGTCGGGGCACTCATAGTCGGTGATAAACCATTCTTCATAGCGACGACCAATGCCGATTCTTTTGAAAACCTCCTGCATTTCCTCGTTGGTAATCGGGAATTTCACCCATTCACCGACGAGCTCACCCTCATTGTATTTGCCGAGGTTGGTTACAAACGCTTCAAAGGCACAATCCCTTGAAGCAGATAAATTATTCATCGTCCCGCCTCCTTATCGTTCCTGTTCGGCAGCCTGCCTTTGGCGGGGAATCGGAAAACCGTGTACTTTGGCAATTTCATCGCCAAGCCTGCGGGTTATTCTTGTAATATCCCCACGGGTAGCCGTACCGTGATAGAGCTTGTCTTTCAGATTTTCAATCTGCGTTTCCGAAACTCCGTCCTTATAGGTGCGGTAGAGATAATGATTTGTCCCGTCGTGGTGGATAGCCTCGCAGCGAAAATCGCCGTTTTTATCAACATACCAAGTGGCATTTTCAATATCCTGTTCCGTACAAAGGCAGTCAGAAATATTGCCACTTTCAATTTCCTTATAACCCATACGGCGACCGTGCCAAAGCCCTAAATCTCCAACAACAAGAATCGGACGGGATAACTGAATATTAAGATTCGTTTTCTCGTCCTGAAAATAAGTGCCGTTAATTTCATACATCAAATTCATACGCTCGTGCGGAGAAAGTTCGGGATACTGTGCCTCAAAATCTTCTTTCCAGTCGTCATAATCAAGGTAGTCGCTCCAAATAATGTGCCTGCCGTCTTTCATTCTGTTTCCCCCTCGCTTTCCGTCATAAGAAACTCGCCAAACTCGGTAAAGGCGTACCAGTTTGTGCGGTCAAAGCGGCTTTCATTGAACCGCCCTTTTGTGAGAACACGCCCCTTTACAAGCTGTTTGAGCGCATAGCGGATTTCATCATAGGAGAGAAAGGGAAAGAACCCGGTCAACATCTGTACCGAACAGCGAAACCAAACCTTGCCCTCGTGTAGCTGCGGCTGCCGTGTGCTTTTTTCCTCGATACAATCCCAAATAAAATCTGCCAGAACAGCGGCATTGACACCGTATTTCTGCGCTATGTTTGAATGGAAAAAATGAACCATAGTCGAATCCTCCTTATATATTTTTTCGGGATATGTAAAAAGCCAGCGTTTCCGCTGGCTTCGGCGGCACACGCCGCCCCGGTCGTTATTTCTTTTTGCTTCTGACTTTAAGGAAAATCAAAGCGCCTATGATGAATACGACCAAGCCGATTGCAACGATAGTTTTCAAATCCATTTTTCAAAGCTCCTTTCAAGTTCGTAAATTCGCCTTGCGAATTTACGATGACCGCCGCTAAACTTCAAACTTTAGCAAAACCTATGCGATCATCTGTCCTCCTTTTCAGATTTCTTTTTCTTAAACCCGATCACACCGAGGGTCAAAGCACCCGCAGCAGAAATACCGAGCAGGGAGAACCAAAGGGCGGGATTTCTGTTGTCGCCTGTTTTCGGGGTGTCCCGAAGTTCGTTGTGCATTTCTACTTTGGTAACTGCACCCTCAAATACGCTTGCCGTCTTATCTGTCGGCAGCACATAGGCGGCAGAAATGCCGTCCGATACCTCGCTTACGGTGTAATCGCCAATGCGGAGATTTTCAATGAGAATTTCGCCTTTTTCATCGGTGGTGAAAATTTCAGAATAACCGTTTGTCCCGGTTACACGGAATGAAAAACCCTGAACCTTACCGTCAGAGGAAGTCTTAATGATTTTCAGCGAACCAACCTGCGGGGCATTGACAAATCCCTTTCCCGCCTCGTTTTCAACGATAACGGTCTTTCCGTGTTCGGTGATTTCAAAATAATAGGCGTTTTCGTCCAGATAGAAGCCCTCCGGGGCTTTTTCCTCTTTCACGAAATAACCGCCGTAGATAAGGTCGGGCATTTCATAAACGCCTATGCTTGTTTCGGTGAGCGTACCGATTTTTTCATCGTCGGCGTCAAGCTCCTTGTTCCCGTTGCTGTCACGATAAACGGCAAATTCAGCCCCGGACAGTTTGTTTTCGGGATAGTCCTTATCGGTTTTGGTGAGCTGTACCGTTCCTCGAATCAGCGTGTTTTCGATTTCTACCTCAATCACCGCACCGTCTTTATCAACATTGACAGCAAAAGATTCTTCCGAAAGCACAAAGCCGGTCGGGGCCGCAATTTCACGCACGACCCAATTTCCATAGGGTACGCCTGCAAAAGAAAAACTGCCGTCCTCGGCAGAGGTGGCAGTTAAAAGAGCATTTTCAGCGGTAAACTCGGTGCAGTCCGTTTTGAACAGACCGATCACCGCACCGCCCAGAGCGTTTCCGTCCTCGTCTTTTTTCAGTCCGTGAATTTCGCCGTAAATCAAGTCGTTTTTAATTGGTTCACCGTCATTCGCCTTGATTTCCACAAGGGCGGTGTCCTGTCCGGCGTATTCAAAGACAATCGGGTGCTTTTCATCGGAGAGAATATAATGCTCATCGGTGGAAAGCTCCTTAAAATAGAAGCTGCCGAAAGGTAAATCGGTTTTGCATACAGCGTGGCCGTTTTCATCAACAGAAAGAATTTCAAGTAATCCGTCCGCAGGGATAACCGAGCCGTCCGCAGCGGTCAAATCTTCGGCGGTAAACAGACCAAAGGTCACGGCGGATAGTTCGCCGTTCATTCCAATGCCGAATTGCTTGTTCTGTTCTAAAACCTTGTCGAGAGAAACAGCGGCTTTTTGTCGCTCATTATAAAAGCTGGCGGCGGTTTCGGTTATTTCAATTTCCTGTCCCGCATAGACAAGTTCGGTGGTGTGGATTTCACCGTTCAGAACCATTCCGAGCGGAGCGGTGATTTCCCGGATTTCATATTTTCCGAGATAAAGGGGCTTGCTTTCGGCAAGTCCTGTTTCGTCGGTTGTTACGGTGTCAACCACTTCACCGGCAGCATAGCGGAGTGTGCCGTCCAAAGTGTAAATATCTTCGGCTGCGGTGATTTCATAAACTGCACCTGCAAGTCCCTCAATGGAATAGACGGGTTGATATATGCCCTCGGATTCGGTGACAGAGGAAAAGACCTCGCCGCTCTTGCCAATCTTGATAACGCCCTTTTGTGCGGTATTTTCTTTGATAACCTCAATCACGGCAATACCGCCCTCGTCGGCGGCAGCGTCCTGCACCACATCAAAATACACGGGCTCGCTGTTCAGCACATAACCGTAGGGAGCGAACACCTCAACCAATGAATAACCCGAGCCGTATTCCAGTTTTTCGGGAGTAATCAAGTACCCCTCATCATTGGTGTAGAAAGTGTCGATTGTAACAGGGGTCGGATAGGTGAAGCTCTGCGTAATCAAGCTGCCGTCCGGGCGGTAAAGCTGAAATCCTGCTCCCGCATAGGGAATTGTTTTGCCGGTTTCAGCGTCCACCTTAACGATTTTGATATAACTTTCAAAGTTTGCATTGTTGGCAAGATAGCGATAAACTGCGCCGTCCTCCCGGATATACACATCAAAATCGGGTAAAAGCTCTCTGCCGTCCCAGCCCTTGATTTGGTGAACGGTATAAATGCCGTAGGGCAGGTCTTTTGTGATTGCAAAGCCGTTTTCGTCGCAGATCAGAATATCACGCTCGGTATCTTTGACTGCTGCATAGCTGCCGGAAGATTTCAAGAACACCTCAAATTCAGCCCCAACCTCCGGGGTTTCAAGCTGCGTGTCGCCGTTGTCGGTATGCTTAATCAAAGCGATTTTGCCCTTGATAATCTGCTCGGTCACATCGTTTGCGGTGGAATTGTATTCCACGGTGTAGTTTTTAGCTTCCGCTCCGATATGATAAGCGGATTCGTCCAGCAAATAACCCTCGCTGGGCTCGAGTTCACGAACCGACCAGTCATCACCGCAAATATAATAATCTGTGGTGAACTGTCCGCCCCGGTCGGTGGTATAGGTGTCGATAAGCTGTTCGCCCTTGAAAATCCCATAAACCGCACCTGCAAGAGAAGCGTCGCCCTGTGGCGTTCCCGTTTCCTTATCGCTTTTTGTTACGGTGACATTCCACTTTTTGAGAATATTAGCAAAGCTCTTGCCCGTAACAGAATTCCATTCAACCGCCGCCGTCTGTTTTTCGGGGATAACATAACGGATTGCGGTATCGACTTCTTCCAGAACATACCCTGTGCCGATCAGCACATCGTTAAAATACGCCTTGCCGGAACTGTCGGTTACAGCGTATTCATCGACGGCAAGCCCCGAAAGAGAGGTGCCGGACAGGTGGAAAGTTACGCCCTCGTTTAGTCCGTCCTCCGAGGTTTTGGTAACAACTAAATCGCCGCGCTTCAAAACATTATTGAAATGAACCGTTGCAACCTGTCCGCTTACGACGGTAACCCGGCGAACCTCCTGCGGCTCGTATTTGTCGTAGCTCTGTTCGGTTACGGTATAAACGCCGGGGGTGAGGTTGTCGATCTGGATAACACCGTCCGCCCCGGTTTGAACCGTCTTATTCACGCCGTTTCCTGTGATTGTAAAGGAAAGGCCGCTGGCCTTGCCGTCCTCGCTGGTCTTTACAATTTTGGCGCTGCCGTAGCTGACTTTAATATTGAGATAGCCGTTCACGGGGTCGCTGACCGATTGAGCATAGGTGACAACATCTTGAAGCCCTCCGTCCGGGCCGTAAATGCCGTCCGTCCAAGTGATAATGCCACGCCTTTGAGAATTTTTCTTTTCGGCGGTTATAGTGACGGTATCGCCGGGGGCTTCATCGGCAGTAATCGTCAGCTTATTTCCGTTCACCGAAAAACGAATCCCCGAAGTGCTTGCGGAAAAAGAGTAGTTAGAAAGCACATTGTTGTTATCAGTCAGAGTAGCGGTGTACTTTTCTCCGTCCCATTCAAGCTCAATGCTCTGTGCCTTACCAGCGGATTTTGCAAAGAAACTTGGGATTTTAGAATGGTTCTGCACGCTGGCGGCAACCGAATTGTAGTAACTCATAATCTTGTCACGCAGAGGGTGGTTCGGGCTGATCTGATCGAGAATAGCGTTTTTGCCTCCTGTGCCGACCTTAATAAAATTCTCGTCACGCTCTCCAACGACCGTTTCCCAAACCAAAAGCTGCGTGGCGACAGCGTGGGCCAGTTTATCGCCGCCCTCATTCTGTGAACGCCAAGAGGTGGAAATCGTACCCGTATAGCCGTACTGCATAATTCTTCCGATAAACAGCTTTATATCATCGGGGGAAATGGTGTTGTTATAGGACGAGGGGTAATTGTCCCAAAAATTCTCGCCCTTTTTCGTATAGCTGTCGCCTGTTTCCTGCGGAACACCGGGTTCAATGCAGTAACAGATATTTCCCTCGAAAGAACCCATTGCCCGGACGGTCGTATAACGGGAAGTATCGGAGAACCAGCCGTTCATAAAATTGTAGCTGCCGTGTCCCCATTCGCCTCCGTAGTTGGCGTCGCCGTCACGGGGAAACGACACAAGATAAACTTCGTCTGTTTCTTCGGCGGCATAGGCGGTTGTTCCAAACCCTGTGAGGGTGGTAACGCATACCAAAGCCGCAAGAAACAGCGACATTATTTTTTTGAGTTTCAGCGTTTTCATTTGAAATCCTCCTTGAAATGAAAAAACGCACCGTGTTTTTACGGTGCGCTCCAAAAGTGAAATATTAAATTTTAGGCATAGCCGATATACAAATCATAGCTCCCGTCGGAGCGTTCCTCAACCCATATCCAAACATCGGTGATCTCCCCGTCACGGCTGTATCGGTTCAATCGGCTTTGAATATCCCGTTCCAGATACATACTGTGCGAACCTGCCGTGATAGGATTATCCCAACAGGCGGTGGCGTCCGGCGATACATTCAGCCCCACGCTCCCGGCATAGCCCACGGCAAAATCAATCCAAGTCTGAATGTTGAATTCGGGTACTGTGGGTTCTTCCGCAGTCGGCGGGGCGGTTTCCTGCGGCGGCTCACTCGTTGAGGGCTTTTCCGCAGGTGGCGTCGTCGGCTGTGATGTTACAGGCTCGGGTGTAGCTGTTTGGGGTGGTTTGGATTCCGGCGCTTTGTTTTCATCGGCGGGTGGCGGCTGCATTTCAGCCTCCGAGCTTTCCACGGCGGCAGGCGGCACAACCTCTGCCTGTGCGGTTTCTTCCTTAACTGTGGGTGTAGATTGCTCCGAACTCTCCTTGCTTTCCGAAACAGAAGCAGCCGAACTTTCTTCCGGCTCTGTGCTTTGAACAAACTCGGATAAAACCGTTTCTTGTGCAGAGATCTCTATCGTGTGCGGATTATCCGTATTCGCACAACCCGAAAAAGAAAGAACAAACGCCGCCAAAACAGCGATTCCGATTGCTTTTCTCATTTTGCAAACCTCCTTTGCAGCTTCATTGTACGAATTCCTTTGAATTTCTGCAAAGGTACAAAGCAGAGAGCGTGATATGCTATCTCTTTTTTTCGGGTAGTACAGGTAGTTTTGAGGGGGAGAGGTGTGGAGAGGGGGAACAGCCGAACGCGCCCCCTTGCATACAAAAGGGTATGGCTGCCCCTTGTTAGTTCGTCGTTGCAAACTGCATATCGTTCGTTTCGCCGCAAGCGGCAAAAGCTCACTCATTCCGTTGCTCCTCCTCTCCCCAAAAAGCCGCTGGCTTTTCGGGGGTCCCGTATTATCTTTCCATATCCCTTTGCCGTCTGCGATAGAGATCCAGAGCCTTAATAATGGTATCTTCAATCTTTTGTGCAGGCGTCCCCGCAGAAAAATACTTGGCTAAGCGCTCTTTCGGCATTTTGAACTGTTCTTTCTGATTTGGTTTTTCCTCCTGCATAATGGAGAGAATCACCTCGTCGGTCAACTTGCCGTCCTTGCTAAAATCTTTCATTTTGATAGCCTGCGCCAAAGACGGGGTGCAGTCCTCACATTCCATTGTTTCGCATAGGGTTTGCTGCTGTTCTTTGGAAAGGTAGGAAAGCTCCACGGCAGGACGGAAAGCAACTTTCCCGTCGTCAACCATTTGCAGGACAGGCTGGATAAGCTCGGTTAAGCGGATAAATCGCCTTACTTGTTCTCGACTATCGCCAGATTGATTGGCAAGAACATCTCTTGATTTTTGTTTTCCCGACTTGTGCTCCATTGGGGCACAAGTTAGGTCGGTTCGCTGACCCTGCCTTTTCATAGCCTCCAGCTTCATTTTATAGGCAAATGCTTTTTCGGACGGTAAAATCTTTTCCCTTTGCAGGTTGCTATCCACCATTACGATTGTTGCTTCATCGTCGGTGAGATTTCGCACAATGCAGGGCATTTCAGCGATACCCGCCAAAGCTGCCGCAAACTTTCGCCTATGACCTGCGACCATTTCATAGCCGCCGTCCTCTTTCGGGCGTACAAGAGCCGGAACTAAAACGCCGTATTTCTTGATACTCTCAACCATTTCAGCCATATCGTCGTCCTGCCGCACCTGAAATGGGTGGTTCGGAAAGTCGGAGATTTCGGCGGGATTCAACGTTACAACCCGTTCAAGATTTGATTCTTCCCGGTCGCCCTGCGTAGAAAACAAATCATCGAGCGGCGTCATTCCTAAATCTCTCGGTTTTACGCTCAATCTCCAACACCTCCTTTGTCAGCGCACGATAAGCGGCGGCAACCTTGCCGTTTTTGTCGTGAGCAAAAATACTCTTGCCCCTGCCGCTCGTTTCGGCTGCTCTTACGGAAAAGGGTATCTCCGCACCGAAAACCTTAATTTTCTCGCCATAATGGGCTCGCAGAGAAGCAATAATTTCTTTTGCCTCGTTGGTGCGGCTATCCACCATAGTAAAAAGAATTCCGTCGATTTTCAGTTTGGGGTTGATCTGCCGTTTCACCTTTGAAATAGACTGCATAAGCAAATCCAGACCTTTTGCAGAAAGAAAAGACGGCTGCGACGGAATGATAACGCTGTCGGCCGCCGCCAACGAGTTAATAGGCATCATTCCGAGCGAGGGCATACAGTCAATGAGGATATAGTCGTAATGAGGTTTTACCGCATTGATATATGTCCGCAGCACGCTTTCACGGCTCATAGCGTTAATCAGCCGGATTTCCATACCCGACAGCTCAATGTTCGCAGGCAGCAAATCCACACTCTCGCCGTGGTGCAAAATACCGTGGCCGTTTGGAATGGGAGCGTCGTCAATCACATTCTGCATAATATCCGCAAGAGTAACGGGCAGTTCGTCCGGCTTCGGGTAGCCGAGGGAGAACGTCAGAGAAGCCTGTGCGTCTGCGTCGATCAGCAAGACCCTTTTATTCTCCTGTGCCAACCCGATACCGAGATTCGCCGTCGTGGTGGTTTTTCCCACACCGCCTTTTTGATTCGTCACCGCAATTACTTTGCAATTCGCCATTTGGGATTTCCTCCTTTACATAAATTTAGCCGCCCACGGCGATTGTGAGCGGCTATGTAGAGGAAATGAAAAGAGCCGCTTGTTTTTCACGCAAGCGGCTGTTATACTAAAAGATACGAGGGGTAACAAGGTTCACTTTTTTAGTTGAACGCTCGTCCAACCCCAAATTTTTCTGCTAATAATTTTGCAATACGGCTCAAAAATTAGCAGGATATACGAGGAAACTCCCCGATTCTCAAAGAAACTCAAATCATCGGAAATCCTTGGCTTAACAGTGATAAGAAACTAATTCAAACTTATTACTGTTAGCCGACGGATTCGGGTGTGCGGCGTTACCACAACGTAGATAAAATCCACCTGCATTTGTAAAAAGCAGGTGGATTTTATCAACTTCTGATACAACAGGAATTTTTATCTACTCTGGTTTAACCATTATTTTAAGCGGTTCCGGTCGCACAATTTACATTCTGGCTTTATAAAGATGAGTACTATAGAATTCGCCTGAGCCGGATTTCAAACTGCTTTTTGACGATGGAAGCTAGATTTCCATTGACTGCACCGCCGTCGAAAACGAAGTTGCCGACAGCTGCTTCCAGCGGTCAGAGCTGGATTATCTGATCTACAACGACCCGCTTGCTTATGCAGACTTGGTTCTGAACGGCGATCCCGAAGCCTATTTGAAGGCTGTAACGGAACACAAGCCTTTTGATAGCTAATGGAAAGTGTATAGCACGGAGACCAGTGGCCGTCAATGGTCAAGATGAACGCTTCGCGCCAATGACTGCCGCTGCCCGCCTCAACATTACGAATCATCATCTACTTTGTTATAGGTAAATACATTCAACGCAACGCTTTCTTGTCCACCCCAGTTTTGCCCTTGGATCGTATCTGATTCTCTTACAAAACCGTTTTTCAGGAGAGCTTTTTCCGAATGCACGTTCTCCGGCATGACAAAGGCTTTCAATGTCTGAATACCTATACTTCCACAAAGGTATTCAATCAGGAGGCGGACTGTCTCTGTCGCAATACCCCTGTGCCAGTAATCCTCATTGATGCGATACCCGATCGTCACTTGACCGATTCGCTTTTTATAGTCGAATATCTCAGCAAGACCGATCAGCCTGTTCGGTTCTGACCGAAGAAAAATCCCGGCAATGATCATTTTCTTCTTGTCAAAATCCCTCCCACCAAGATTTCGGATGGCTGCCAAGAGGTTGCCGCGGCTCTTTTTGTACAAGAACGGCGGAATGTATCTGTACACAAGGTCGTTGTTCGTGATCTCGCTCAATGCGTCAACATCATCCTCGGTCATTTTTCGGATGACGAGGATCCTGCTTTCCAGCGACGGAAAGGCTTCAAACAGTTTCCCCATAGCTTGTTCTCCCGGACTGTACTCTCTATTTATATTTACACGTTCTGAATTTCCCCTCGATCCAAAAGGTTGCTTCAATGGTATGAAATTTCAGCAGTCGGAACTTTGGGTCATCGATTCCCTTGCTGAAAAAGCGACGGTCGGCATCGCTCCAAATGCTTTCCTGCGTTACGCGATCCTCCACAAACTCTACGTTTCCAATCAGCGTTACGCTGTCCCCGCCGGAGAAATAACAAACACTCGCTTTCGGGTTATGCTCAAAATGTGTCGCTTTGCCGTTCAACTTGGAACGTTTTGATGTGACGAAATAAATGTCTGAAAAGCCTTCGTTCCGATGTTTTGTCAGCAGGCAGGTGCGGGGATAACCGTTTTCATTGATAGAGGTCAACGTGGCAACGCTGACGCTGTCCAAAAGTTTTTCTGCCTTGGCTTCGATCTCTGCGATCCGTTCTTTCTGAATTTCGTGCGCTGTCTTTTCCATGTTATTACTTCTCCTTCACGCTGCCGCATTTGACGGCAAGCATGGTCTGTGCATCCGCAAGCTGTTCTTTGTCTGTCACGCGATAATGAATCCAGCCGCCGTCATTGCAGGGATATTTGTTATCAATGTAGTTTTTTGCATCGTCTCCAAGCTGGTCATATACCGACGCAAATTGCGAATCGGACATTCTCAGCATTACGGCAAACGCACCGCTTTCCGGAAATACATTGCAGACAAGTTTTCCTTTTCTCTTGTGAGAAATGCCCCATCCATAGCTGTTGCCGTATGGGAAAACAATCGTCTGTGCTGTGCCATATTCGGTGGAAAGCCATTCGTTCAGTTCCGTGAACAGTGTCGCTGTCCCTCCGCAATATGTGGTCATGGTGCCAACAGTCGGTACGTCACTTTTATTCAGCATTCTTTCATACATGGTTTTCTCCTATCTCGGATAAATTTTGTTTTTGATTCTCAGACTCGCTTCGGTGTGCATAATCCAGTGCCGGGAAAACGGCATCCGAAGCAGACCTCCGATGTCTTTCCCGCACCAATAGTCAATCAGCCAGCAGGCATTTTCGTCCGTGCTTACCACCTGCAACTCCCGCAATCTGGCCTTGTCCGCTTCATTAAACTTTCTGCTCAAATCCCGGTAGGAAAGCTGTTTTAGCATTTCACCTGTGCTGCTTTTGACGGCTGCGGCATAGGCGTACAGGGCATCCAAATCAATTTCTCTGGAAAACTCCTCAATTTGTCGCCCTGCCAGCTCGTTCCCTGTGGTGATAATGGATGTGCCGATTTTGTCCTGATATGTTTTGAATATCTCATCGTCGTTCTGAATCAGGCCGTGTACAACAATGTCCTCAATTCTGAAAATGTGCCAGATAGAATAGGCAATGGTCTTGCTGTGATAGCCGTTTGCGTTTGGAAAGGGCATGGCGTTAAAATCCTCGCGGCGCAGCTCCTGCTTCATATGAAACAACTCGTCCATGAGAATCTGCCGCAAGGTCATAAGAGCCTTGATTCCATCTGGAAAGGTTGATCCTTTCCTTAGCTGTACCTGAAAGGATTTGTTCAGGTCTGACCATTCCTTATTCATGACTCGTCCCCATATTTTTGAGCAAACTCTGGAATACTTCCGTCAGCATTCGTTGTGTTTCCTGCTCCGAAAATTGACAGGTTTTCGTCGCACAAAGACAGGCAATGCCATGGGTATAAACCCATAGGTGACGATACAATTTCTCTGCTGTTAGCTGGTCAACCGAGGCTGAAACCATGAGGGAATGCAGAATTATATGATAGCTTTCGTCCAGCATCGGCAAGATGCAATTCAGAGGTGTGGCTTCTTTTGTCTCGCTCATAAACAACAGTTGAAACAACTTCGGCTCGTTTGCGGCAAAATGGATATACTGCTCGCCTACTCCACGAAAGGGAAGCGCCTGTGCAAGACCCGCCTCAACATATCCCTTATAGATTGCCTTTGCCGATTCCACCATAGCAGCCTCCACGTCCTCCATGCTTGAAAAAACGGTGAATATCGGACAGGCAGAGCTGCCGAGCTTTTTCCCGAGATTCCTGGATGTTAGTTTCTCGATACCCTCGTCTCGGAAAATCTGTAACGCAGCATCCACGATTTGCTGCTTTGTAAACTTTGCTTTCGGCGGCATGGCATCAATCTCCTTTTGTTTTAGAGCTGTTGTTCTATATCGACCGTTCTAATTATACAGATTCAGGAACAGACTGTCAATAGGCTGCGGTAAAGATGAGGAAAAGTTACATTCTATTCACACCGTTCTTCTTCGCCGCCTCGCTTGCCGCCCTGCGGCGTTCCTTGCTGTACGGTGCAGTCAGACGGAAAGAGAACCGTCCCTTGTGAATTTCAAACTCCATACAGCCCGTTTCCGGGTCTGCATCGGTCTGGCGGCACTCGCTGGGGTGCTGTGCGGCGTAGGCGGTTTCTGGTATCGTTCGGTAAAAATCAAAGCCCCGATTTGCCCATACAATGGACAGGACCAGGGCATCATATTTGTCAGCGATCTGTAACTACACGGCAGCCCAAAATGTAGCGGAGCAATTGCTGTTGTTGGGCGGAATGGCCGTCATGACCGGCGTACTGGAAGAAGTTCTTGCTGTGAGAACCTATTCCGACAAGGAAAAATGTCGATGTGCGCTATCCGATCCATCTGAACCATGCATAGTTTGAGTATCTGAAAAAACAAAATGATCTTCAGTAGACGATTCCCTATCACTCCAAGAAGTTCTCCGCAAAACGGGATGCCCTATTCTAACAAATAAAAATAAGATATCTTCGGTACAATATCCCCTTTCGGCAACCTCTGAATATATCGAATTGCCGTTTTTGCAAAAACGTTGGATTTCATAGTGTCCCAATCTGCCAGTTTTACGATCTCCGCTGTGCCGTTCTCAAAATCAAACCGCAGCTCACCCCATTCACCGTCGTTGTCTACCAGATATTCGTAGACAGCGGCGGTAATCGTTTCACCTGTTTTCCGACACTCCGTCTGCCGCAGAGAGATCGTGCGTGCGGGATTTTCCCTCAATGTTTCTGCCGCTTTCGCCGGAAGAACCGGCTTTTCCGGAACACCCATCTCAAACGGCACAACCGCTTCTTTCAGCAGTCTTGCTTCCGGTAAGCCCTGCACAAACCGGATCGCCATCTTTGCAAAAACATTGGATTTCACCGTGTCCCAATCTGCCAGCTTTACGATCTCCGCTGTACCGTTCTCAAAGTCAAACCGCAGCTCGCCCCATTCGCCGTCGTTGTCCGCCTGATACAGGTAGACAGCGGCGGCTATTTTTTTGTTCTTTTTACGGCACTCGGTCTGCTTTAGTGTCACGGTATGGACGAGGCCGCTTTCCAGCAGCTTCAGGCGCAGCTTATCCAATGTGCGCCGGTAGAATCGTTCCGCACCGCTGGCTGTTGTTCCCTCAAAATCCACCGCCAAATCCTCAAAGGTGGACTGCGTGGGCAGTGGGCTGACGCGCCCGCAGGTCATGCAGATGGCGTTCCGCTTTTCCAGATACCATTGCTCTTTGTAGGATAGTTGGTCAAACGCCGCCGCAACCGCCTTTGCCTGAATCCCGTTCCAGAGGATGTCGGCATAGTTCCAGCTATCGTCGCGCGTCACATCCTCGCCGGTTTCCTCGCCGTCCTCGTCCTGCTCCGTGCGGTAGAGAGAAACAATGCTGCGGTTGCGCCGGGCAATGGTCAGCAGTTCGTCCGCAGATCCGCTTTCGTCCTTATATCCGCTTTGGGCGGCAAACTCGGAAACGACCTCCGCACGGCTTTTGCCCGAATTGTTATACATCGCGCCGATCTGCCGCACACGACGGTACTCCGCAAGGCTGGCAAAGGAACCGGCTTCGCCCATCATGCGGCAGAACAGCACCCCATCCCCAATATAGTGTTTCGCGTATTTCAGAAACTCCGTATCCTGCTCTGGGTCAAACCTCGGCAGACAGTACAACAGCATTTGCAGGACTTCCAACTTGTAATCCAGAAACCGCGCCGGGTCATAGCGGTCATATCCGCTGCGGGTAAGGAAACGATAGATCACCCCGTTCAGCCGCTTTTCAAAGTGGTGCAGGAAGAAGGAGAAGTAGGATAAATCTCTTTTCCGGACAGCGCCGCGTATGTAGTCGTTCAGCTCCATTTGCGGCGGTTCCGGGTCAAGCTGAAAGACGTTCTGGACTTCGCGCATGGTCAGATCGTCGGCATTATAGAACGGCACTTTTGCCGCATAGCCGTTCAAATCCCATGTCCAGCCCGCAAGCTGCGCCATCTGCTTGTCACGATTATCCTTCATCTCCGCACCTCCTTCCGCTGAGAATTCCAATTATCGCTTCATATTCGCTGTTGCCTCTGCCAGCAAAGCCGTCTGCTCCATCTCGGCGGCATAGCTGCCCTGCGCGTAATCATTGTCTTGCAGCGCCTTTTCCAGCTTACTTTTTGCAAGTGCTTTCATCACGGCGGCAGTCTGCTCGTCCAGCGTGCCGCGCCCAAGATATTGTGTGATCGTGTTGAACCGCTTTGTATAGATTTTCTTGATAGGATGGTCAGGGGCAAGCTCCCGCTGTTCTCGTCCGCGAAGATTTCCGACCTGACGGCAGGTGCGCCCGCGCTTGTCGTTCGGCGCGTAGCCGCTGCAATATTTCGTGTGCCGCGCGTCGGTGGTCAGGAACCATTTCCCGCAGACGGCGCATTTTCTCGGTGCGTGTCCAACACATAGCCCTTCAAAGAGATCGGCACGGAACATCCCGACGAAGGATACAAAGTGCATCCGCTTGACGAGCTGCGCCTCCGCATTGCCGGGACGGATCGCGGGAACATACTGCACCGTCGCATTGGTCAGCGCCATCCACGACGGATTACTTTCCTCCAAGGTGGCGTTCTCCCTGAAAAACTGCCCGAACGCGGCAGCATACCCGGTGGGCGTTCGTATCTCCGCGTTTTCTTGCAAGAACTCTGCAAATGCAGTCAAGGTCATTTTGTACTGCCGCAGGGAATAGCTCAGATGCCCCAGCACCGGAATGACGCGGATCAGCAGCGCCGCCAAGGGATGCGCGCCTGTAATATTACTGACTGCCTGCTGCTCCATCGGAAGCTGTAAATACTCATTCAGTTCGGTGAACGCTTTCTCGGAGAACACCTGCATGAGGTAATCCTCAAACTGCTTTTTGTTCAAACGGGAGAACGGCGGGACATCATGCAGCGCGTGAACGATAGCCTGTCCTGCCTCCTGCGCTTTCGGAAGAAGCTGCATATCTACATTCTTTAAGCCAATGCCGGTCAGCAGTTGATTCAGCATCCTGCACGGCGCGTCCAATCGTGTGATCGTTTCGTCGGGGATGTTCAATACCGCGCAGCCAATCGTGCCGGTCGGCATGACGCTGCCCGCGTAGGTGACGGTATCCTGCCAGAAATCCAGAGATAAAACCTTGTGGCTGATAAGCTCCTGTGCCATGCTGCATCCTCCTGTCACGTTTTTCTATTTTCATTATACCACGAGAATGTGAACGTGGAAAGACCTGTCATGTTTTTTGAAATGAACTTGTCATGTTATCCGCCTGTCCGCAGAACATCTGGACATAAAACAGACAGAGAGGTGAAGAAACAGCCTCTTGAATCTATTTTACGGAGGATACAGCATGAACCTTTTTCAAAACGTCAAATGTGGCGTGAACTGCCGGGAAGCTGCGGAACGGTACGGGGTATCTGTCAACCGGCAGGGCAAAGCACTTTGTCCGTTTCACAATGACCGGAACCCCAGCTTGCTTGTAGCAGACGATCACTATTATTGCTTTGCCTGCGGGGAGCATGGGGATGTGATCGACTTTGCCGCGAACTTTTTTGATCTGCCGCTTTACGAAGCCGCCCAGCGGCTTGCGGCAGACTTCGGCATTGACACGGACAGATCGCCGACAAAGAAAATTCTTGAAAAGCGCAGACAGAAAACAGAAGCACAGCAGCTCACGGAAAACGAGCGGCTGTGCTTTTCTGTTCTGTCGGATTACGCCCGTGTGCTGCGGGACTGGAAGGTGCGGTATGCGCCACGCACACAAGACGAGCCGCTTCACGAGCGATTTATAGAAGCCTGCTGCAATCTCGACCAGACGGAATATTACTTGGATATTCTGTGTGTCGGGGATTCTCACGAACGCGCCGAAGTGGTCAGTTATCTGCTTGCAGACGGCCGGTTGGACAAGCTCAAAGAAATCATCAATGGGAGGGATGCAGCGTGAACAAGAAGTATGCCGGGCTGGATTTTCCAGCATGGTTCGATGGCAAGGATGTCAATGAGGCGGCTTTTTGCCGGGAATTTCTATCAAAGAACAAGCTCATCTATGCGGACAACGCATTTTTCACACCGGACGGACGGCTGACAGACCCGCTGCTGCTGAAAGAAAAAATCTACGCCGAGCTGGAGTGCTGCGCCGCAAAGAACATTCCACGCACCATTTCCAACATCGTGGAGATCATGAAGCTGGCGGCTCACACGGAGAGCTTTCCGCCAAAGCAAGATGAAATTCATGTGCAGAACGGGACGCTCCGCATCGACGGCAGTTTCCTTGCAGGACGGCCTGAGATCGTGCGCAGCCGGTTTCCCATCGACTACAATCCACAGGCGGGAGAGCCGGTTGTCTGGCTACAGTTTCTTTCCGACCTGCTCTACCCAGAGGACATTCCAACCTTTCAGGAGTATATCGGCTATTGCCTCATTCCCAGCACCAAAGGGCAGCGCATGATGATCCTCAAGGGCGAGGGCGGCGAGGGAAAATCGCAGATCGGTCCTGTGCTGGCGCGTCTGTTTGGCTGCAATATGAAAGACGGCAGCATCGCTAAAATTTCCGACAACCGGTTTGCCCGCGCCGATCTGGAACACATTCATCTTCTTGTGGATGACGATATGAAAATGGAGGCGTTGAAGCAGACCAACTATGTCAAATCCATTGTTACCGCACAGGGCAAGATGGATTTGGAACGCAAAAGCGTCCAGAGCTATCAGGGGTGGATGTACGCCCGCCTGCTGGCGTTTTCCAACGGCGATTTGCAATCTCTCTACGACCGCAGCAATGGCTTTTATCGCCGTCAACTGATCCTGACCACAAAAGAGAAGCCTGCTGATCGTGTGGATGACCCCGACATTGCCGAGAAGATGAAACTTGAGATCGAGGGCATTTTTCTCTGGGCATTTGAGGGCTTACAGCGGCTGGCGGCAAACAACTTCCGTTTCACAGAAAGTCCCCGGACGCTGAACAACCGGGAGTATGTCAAGCGCGACGCGAACAACGCCATCGACTTTATGGAGTCCACCGGCTATATACGGCTGAAAGCAGATATGTCCGTTACCTCCAAGGAGCTGTATGCCATTTATGAAATCTGGTGCGATGAAAACGGGCTGACGCCCATCCGGCAGCGCTCGTTCAGTGATTTTTTGATGCGGAATCTGAAAACGTACAATCTGGAGCATACGAACACCGTCACGAACGCCACCGGGCGCAGAGTGTGGGGGTATCTCGGCATTGAGCCGCTGATCAACCCCCGTATATCTGAGAATTGGGGCAAAGCGCTATGTACGTATGTACCGGAAAGCTGACACGCACCCAATCGTGAACAAATCTGCCCATGCTGTGAAATGCGGCTTGCCCTGCGCCGCCGGTACGTATGTACACAGCAGAAAACCGTAATTCTCCTATGTACAGCGTGCCGACGAGCTGCCGAAACAGGCGTTTCCCAATCAATGCTTGTGAAATCCGTGAAAACTTTTTCCGCAAGCCGAACGTACTGCACCATCCGGTGATTTACCGAAGCGTGAAGCCGCTGCACCGGACTGCGGCATATCCTGCCGTTCCGTATGTTCTCACACAGAACGATGAAGCCGATAGGGCGCTGTTACGAACAGGGCATCACGAACGGAAATCTGAGCGGATTTGCGGCACGGAGGGTTTTTCACCGCAAAGCGCACACAGTTCACTTACTCAAAAACCAATATCACGAAAATATGGAGGTAAAGAGTTGATGAAATCCAATCTGAGAAATGAGATCAAGTCGTACATCATCCGTCAGGGAATGACCATGCAGGAGGTGGTCGATCTGCTGCGGGACGAACACGGCTGGTCTGACAGTGTATCCAACCTGTCCAATAAGCTCCAGCGGGAATCCCTGCGCTATGTCGAGGCTGTCCAGCTTGCCGATGCGCTGGGCTACGAGATTGTCTGGCAGGGAAAGAAAAGCTGACGATCCGAGAATATCCCGAAAGTCCCACCGGGACTAAGGGCGCACTTCTATACTCTCCTGACGGGAGTATGTGCGCTCTGCGAGGCAGACAGCCCAGATACCTGAGTATCACGGCTGTTTTGCGTCACTTCGTTCCGTACAAGGGAGTGCCTCCCTTGCGCTGCCTATGCAGCTATCCCAGCGCACTTCGCGGTGGAAACCATCTGCTGACGCAGACAATTTCCGCCGCAAAGTCTGAACAACTATTTCACT
>Ga0129308_1000722_pt1 | contig 44163 bp, 52 predicted proteins | sample L827metagenome_FD_94440 | JGI IMG/M metagenome (GOLD analysis project Ga0129308, IMG submission 94440) | Ring-tailed lemur group fecal microbial communities from Wisconsin, USA - L827 metagenome | ecosystem: Host-associated > Mammals > Digestive system > Large intestine > Fecal | place: USA... | reverse complement strand
GGAATTCAAAGTGGTTAAAATCAACCAGGAATTCAAAAACGTTGTTGTTTCTCACAAAGCTCTTATCGAAGCTGAACTTGAACAGCAGAAGAAAGAAATCATCGGTAAACTTGAAAAAGGACAGGTACTCGAAGGTACTGTTAAAAATATCACTTCTTACGGTGTATTCATCGACCTTGGCGGCGTAGACGGTTTGATTCACATCACTGACTTGTCTTGGGGCCGTGTAAGCGATCCGAAGGAAGTTGTAGAACTCGACCAGAAGTTGAACGTTGTTATCCTTGATTTCGATGACGAAAAGAAACGTATCGCTCTTGGTTTGAAACAACTGACTCCGCACCCATGGGATGCTTTGGACGCTAACTTGCAGGTAGGTGACAAGGTGAAAGGTAAAGTAGTCGTTATGGCTGACTACGGTGCATTCATCGAAATCGCTCCGGGCGTAGAAGGTTTGATTCACGTATCTGAAATGTCTTGGTCACAGCACTTGCGTTCTGCTCAGGACTTCATGAAGGTGGGTGACGAAGTAGAAGCTGTTATCCTGACTCTTGACCGTGACGAACGTAAGATGTCTTTGGGTATCAAACAGCTGAAACAAGATCCATGGGAAACTATCGAAGATAAGTATCCTGTAGGTTCCAAGCACACTGCAAAAGTTCGTAACTTCACTAACTTCGGTGTATTCGTAGAAATCGAAGAAGGTGTAGACGGATTAATCCACATCTCTGACCTGTCTTGGACTAAGAAAGTGAAACATCCTTCTGAATTCACTCAGATTGGTGCAGACATCGAAGTTCAGGTATTGGAAATCGACAAAGAAAACCGTCGTTTGAGCCTTGGTCACAAACAGTTGGAAGAAAATCCTTGGGATGTATTCGAAACTGTATTTACTGTAGGTTCTGTACACGAAGGTACTATCATCGAAATGCTGGATAAGGGTGCTGTAGTAGCTCTTCCTTACGGTGTAGAAGGTTTCGCAACTCCGAAGCACTTAGTAAAAGAAGACGGCTCTCAGGCTCAGTTGGATGAAAAACTGTCATTCAAAGTGATTGAATTCAACAAAGACGCCAAGAGAATCATCCTTTCTCACAGCCGTATCTTCGAAGATGCTGCTAAAGCAGAAGAAAGAGCTGAAAAGAAAGCTGCTTCTAACGCAAAGAAAGCCACTAAGAGAGAAGAAACTCCTGCTATTCAGAACCAGGCTGCTTCTACAACTCTGGGCGATATCGACGCCTTGGCTGCTTTAAAAGAACAGTTGGAGAACAAAAAGAAGTAATCAGATTACTTTAAAATAACACAGAAAAGGATGTACCATCAATCGGTACATCCTTTTTTTATGCCATTATTCCTTAAAAAGAAAGCTCTTTTATGGAATATCCGATAAAAAACCGTACCTTTATGAAGTAATAAAATTTCGAGTTAGTATTTCACAACGACTTCTCCCCGTCTTCTTATTACCTATTTATTAATTCAATGCAGTATTCATATATATAATACTGCATATATACTAATTTAAAAAGATTCAAATGGCGAAACCAATTTCATTTACCAAAAGAGATTTAGAAAAGAAAAAACAAGAAAAACGTTTAGCAAAACAACAAAAGAAAGAAGAAAGGAAGAATAGCGGTACATCATCTTTCGAAGATATGATAGCATACGTAGACGAGAACGGTGTAATAACCGACACCCCTCCCACTCCAAACGAAAAGCCTCAGGAAATAGATATCACTACTATCGAAGTTTCCACTCCACGCAAAACGGATGAACCTGTGATAACCGAATATGAAGGAAGAGTAGAGTTCTTCAACACTTCCAAAGGATATGGCTTTATCAAGAACCTGAAAAATGCAGAGAAGTATTTTTTCCATGTAAGCGGACTGCAAGACGAAGTAACGGACGGAAATTTGGTAACTTTCAAACTGGAACGCGGGCCACGAGGTATGAATGCTGTAGAAATCAAACGCAAAAAATAACTCGGACGGCTGCATACGTTTTTACAACCTTTTTATATTTTTCATCCAAAAAGATAGTATCTTTGCGGCGATGGAAAAATTTGAAGTACATATATTAGGCTGTGGTTCGGCATTGCCGACAACAAGACATTTTGCCTCTTCGCAAGTCGTGAATATCCGTGAAAAGTTATTCATGATAGATTGCGGAGAAGGAGCACAGCTACAGTTACGCCGTTCTAAATTAAAATTTACGCGTCTTAACCATATATTTATATCTCATCTGCACGGTGACCATTGCTTCGGGCTGATGGGACTTATTTCTACGTTCGGACTGGTGGGGCGCACGGCTACGCTGCACATACATTGCCATGCCGACCTCGAACGGATACTCATGCCCCAACTGGAATACTTCTGCAAAGGAATGGCATACAATGTGGAATTCCATCCGATTAACCCCACAAAAGCCGAAGTCGTTTATGAAGACCGTTCCGTGACGGTCAGCAGTATCCCGTTGCGTCACCGCATTCCCACCTGCGGATTCCTTTTTGCGGAGAAACCGACCCCCAACCATATCATCAGAGATATGATTGATTTTTATAAAGTACCCGTGTTTGAACTCAACCGCATCAAAAACGGAGAAGATTATGTGTTGCCGGACGGTAGTGTTGTCCCCAACAACCGCCTGACCACCCCACCGGCGCCTCCCCGTAGCTATGCCTATTGTTCGGACACTATTTTCCATCGCCCTGTCATAGAACAAATAAAAGGAGTGGATTTACTTTTTCACGAAGCAACCTTTGCACAATGTGATGCCCAACGCGCCAAAGAAACATTCCACACCACCGCCATGCAAGCCGGTGAAATGGCCCGCGACGCAGGTGTAAAACAGTTACTCATCGGACATTTTTCTGCCCGTTATGAAGACGAAAACATTCTATTACAGGAAGCAAAAAGTGTATTTCCTAATACACTGCTTGCCAAAGAGAACCTGAAGGTCACACTATAAAGAAAACACAAAACCGGTTCATGGATACCTATAATGAAAAAGAAATAATAGCATTATTGCAAGATCCCAAGCGACAACGGGAAGCATTCGAATGCATCGTGAAACAGTATAGCGAGCAACTGTACTGGCAAATCCGCCGTATGGTGCTTTCGCACGATGATGCCAATGACCTGTTGCAGAATACATTTATCAAAGCCTGGATAAATATCGACTACTTCCGTGCCGAAGCTAAAATGTCTACATGGCTCTATCGTATCGCCTTGAATGAATGCCTTACCTTCCTAAACAAACAACGCGCAATCAACCAATTGTCCATCGATGAAGCCGACGCCGAAATGGTGAATAAACTGGAAGGAGACAGTTACTTCAGTGGAGACAAAACCCAGAGACTGTTCCAAAAAGCACTGCATACACTTCCCGACAAGCAACGGATGGTCTTCAACCTGAAATACTTTCAGGAAATGAAATATGAAGAGATTTCCGAGATATTAGGAACAAGTGTGGGAGCCCTGAAAGCCTCCTATCACCACGCAGTGAAAAAAATAGAGAGTTTTTTAAAAGAATGCCTTTAAACCTTTTCAAATAAAAAGCATCTAAAAAACAGAAAGGAGAGTGAACTATGAAAGAAGAAGATGAATTGCTGAGGAAGTGCGGAACCAAGAATCCGTTTACAGTACCCGAAGGTTATTTCGAAAACTTCTCTAAAGAACTAATGGATAAACTGCCGGAAAAGGAAATGCCCCTTTCCGAACCTGTCATCACCACATGGCAACGTGTGAAACCATGGATATATATGACAGCCATGTTCTGCGGATTAATGTTGAGCGTCAGAGTTTTTGTCGGACGCCCCAAACAAGATACACCTATATTTACAGCAGCAGAAGCGGCCGAGTTCTCTGACGAATATGTAGAAACCATCATGGAACATTCGATGATGGATGATTACACACTTTATCAATATCTGACAGAGGCCGATACTGAAACATACAATTAAATTTTTAGTCGAAATGATACAAAGACTGACTACCCTACTATTTATTCTATGCCTCACCCTATCTGTGCAGGCACAAAAGAAGCCGGGATTCTCTAAAGAGGAATTTAGAGCCAAACAAGAGGCATACCTCACCCAAAAGGCAGAACTGACACCGGAAGAAGCCGGCAAGTTCTTCCCGATTTACTTTGAGTTACAGGATCGTAAAAAAGCCATCAATGACAAAGCCTGGCAAAAAGCACGTAAAGGGAAAAGCCCTAACACCACGGATGCCGAATATGAAGAAATTGTGGATGGAATCGCTCATGCACGTCTGGAATCAGACAAGCTGGATATCGAATATTTAAACCGCTTCAAGAAGATTCTCTCCCCTCAAAAGCTATTCAAACTGCAACGGGCCGAGGTCAAGTTTCATCGTGATTTGCTGAAAATCATGCATCAGCCCAATAAACCTGATGCCCATAAAAAATAGAAAGGCAACCCTATTATAAAGAATAGAAAATGTGTCAAAAGTAAGTTCCGGAAAACCGGCTTTACTTTTGACACATCATTTTTTTATTTCTTAGTCAGGTATTTCTTGCTCAGCCATTTTCTTATCGGTTCGTCATACAGTTTAAGACAAGCGTAAGCCAGTAACACATTCCATGCACATACACACACAGCTACCTCCCAAGTTTCGCCCAATGTGAAATATTCATTCTTGATGAGCCAAGCATAAAACAGATACATAAACGGATAGTGAATGATATAAAGCGGGAAGGAAATATCACCCAGAAATTTACAGATACGAGTAGACGTTTTATCTGTCGTGCTGCCCGATGCACCCAACCATACCAACGCCGGGAAAACAACGATAATGCAGAACATCTCGAACACACCGTTCATGAGTATCGGCTCCGCACCTTCTACAAAAGGAATATGAAACAAAATCAGCAACACAATCGAACATATCCAGAACGCTCCTCTAATCTTCAGCGGTTTGAAACAACGTGACAAAAGCATACCCATAGAGAAAGGGAACAACATACGCAGTAATCCGCCTACAAAATTGACTCCGTCCAGTGTCCAACCTACACCGATACTTCCATAACCGGCAGCATCAGAACAAGCAAATGTTGTCAATGCGATACCCAATATCACGACCATCACCGTCAATGCCTTGGTAGAAAACTTATGGATGAATAATGCGTAGAAGATATTACCGATATACTCGAAAAACAAAGACCACGCCGGACCATTAAGCGGGAACATCTCACCATTTCCACGCACCTCATATCCTGCACCGGGAACGGCAGGAATAAAGAACATGGCACACAAAAGAGCCAGCATCACCAAAGAGGTAGCCACATGGCTGCCGTCCCACTGCACACTGCCCTGAATAAAAAAGGTGATTGCCCCCAGTACAGCCCCCAACACCACCATAGGATGCAGACGCACCAAGCGCCGCTTGAAGAAATTCTTCACTGTAAGTGTCTTTCCCCAACGGTCGTCATACGCATAGCCAATAACGAATCCCGATAGAATAAAGAAAAAATCCACGGCCAGATAACCGTGATTGATTGTCTCTATAGAGGTTCCTCCGGCAAAAGCATAACCTTCGAACACATGATACCATACTACTAATAAAGCCGCAACACCTCTCAACCCATCCAATAGGTCGTAATGAGGCTTAGAGTCTGCAAATGACGCAGAAGAAGAAATTTTTTGCATAATAAAACCAAATGTTAAATAAGTATTTTCTAATTAAAGGTTGTTTTTACTGTGCAAAGCTACGCATTTTTAAGACTAAAAAAATTGTTCTGCGACAAAAACAAGGAGTATCATAATCAAGTCCGGCCACTGAAGGCTCAGAAAAATCGAATAAGACAGAGCCTGACACAATGACATTAAGGCTGTTGCACTATTTGGCGTAGATTGTGGCACTTTAACTGCCTTTTCCAATGGTTTTACTTACATATTAGGTGCAGTTATCACACTCACAAACAGATTTTTCTGTTCAAGCGACTGCCCATTTCGAATCTTCTTCGGTGTATTGTCGTTTGTCAGACCGATGCTTATCCGTCTGCCAAACTTCTGCTCCTAACAGCCGAAATAGGCACTCGCCAATCAATCATAGCAGGATTGTAGATAGACCAACTCCCGATGTTTCAGCAGTCCGTCTATCCGCAACCGGAATTAAGCCCTTAATTAGCCCGATTAAGATTTTAGAAGTCATTTAAACCATTTCCCGAAATGAGGAAATTTTGAGCAGTCCGCACCATTTGTTTACCTGCCTAAAAAGCAGAACAATACTTAATTGTCTAGCTGCATCCAATCGTTTCATTGTCCGAACTATACACACTTATTTTGCTCACGACAATTGGTCAATGTGCACAATAAGACCGCAGTATAAACCCTAAAAAAAGACAAATGAAGAAAAGTGAAATGATTGAAAAAGACGCTTTGGCTGAAATGATGAATCCAAGCGTATCGCAATCGGCAGCGAGAGATGCTGAAATTAAAAAGGGTGTTGAACTGGAGATGGCTGACTTCTCTCCTGAGACAAGTATTCCCGACCCTGTAATGGTAGATGAGTTAAAGGAGTCTCAATCATCTGCCATAGTAGAGTCTCCCACCATCCAACGCAGAGTGAGCAGCAAGCAACGCAGAGTGAACAGCAAGCAACGCAAGCTCTCGTTGGAGAAGTACCGCAACACCTATCTGAAAGTACCCGTCATCAAAGACCGCAAACCGGTATTCCTGAGTGGAGAGGTAAGGAACAGGCTCGATGAATATGTTCACAGACTCGGAGGTCGTAAAATTAGTGTATCGGGCTTATTAGAGAACATCGCCCGTCAGCATCTCGACACCTATGATGCCGACTTTGAGCAGTGGAGAAAGTTGTAATGTAGGAACTGCATTCCGGCTTTCCCGCAGTCTCGAAAGCGAGATGTACAGACCAACTGTTCGTGGTCAAATATGACAATGAGCAGTTGCTAATTGATTCCGAAAAAGCAGTCTGAATCATCGGAAACCGTCAATGACGGTGGACGCAGCAAGACCTCAGTCCTGGGGTGTAGCGAGGTTATCTTTCGGGATGCCGAAAAATGTCGAACAAGTCGCCATTGCACCCGAAAACCTCGCTCCACCCGAAGGTGGAGGCAATCCGCTCCCGATGGTCGCAGATTGTGAAAAACTCAATCTGAAAATCAAATAAAAATGTAAAAACTATGGAAAAGAATAGGACTAAAACAAAGCCTAGAGGCAGACCGCAGGTAAGCACGCTGAAAAGGCTGACAAAAGCGGTAACGGTGAAATTCTCAAAGCCCAACTATGAGATGTTACGCCGTAGAAGCAAGAACGCCAATCGCACGCTTGCCGAGTACATCAGGGATTCTGCTTTCAATGCCCGAATAGTAGCTAAGCATTCGGCTGAGGATGCCGCCGTAATCCGTAATCTTACAGGTATGGCAAACAACCTTAACCAGCTTACCAAACTGTCACATCAGACGGGATTCTATCGAACGAAGAATGTAGTGATGGAATTGCTTGACAAACTCAAATCGGTGTTGAGCGACTACAAGGTTACTGAAAGGAGGTGCAGATGATAGGCAAGATAAAGAAGGGAAAATCCTTTGGAGGTTGCATACGCTATGTGATGGGTAAAGACAATGCCCAAATCATAGCATCGGACGGTGTATTGCTCAGAACGAACAAAGAGATGATTGACAGTTTCAACTGCCAATGCCCCTTAAATCCGAAGATTAAGCAACCGTTGGGACACATTGCATTGAGTTTTAAACCCGAAGATGCACCGCTATTAACTGATGAGTTTATGGCTAAAATAGCATTGGAGTATATGAATTTAATGGGCATTAAAAATACTCAATTCATCTTGGTAAGACATCATAATACCGACAATCCGCATTGTCATTTGGTATATAATCGCATCGATTACGATGGCAATAATCTCTTCGCAAAACGATTTTAAGCGGAATGAGATTGCAACAAAAAGACTGAAAGATAAATACGGATTGACTTACGCAGAGGATAAGAGCAAAACCAATGTGCGGAAACTCCATGATCCTGAATGGGTGAGGTATGAGATTCATAATGCGGTAAAGGCTGCATTGAAACGCAGTCGCACTTGGTGGAACTTGGGGAACCAATTGAAAAAGCAGGGAATCGGTATGATATTCAAGATTAACCGCAGGACAGGTAAAAATGAGGGCTTGAGTTTTACCAAAGATGGCTACACGTTCAAGGCTTCCGATGTGAGCAGACAGTTTAGTTTCTCAAAACTTAACGCACAATTAAGTTGGGATATGTCGGATATGCAGACCGAGATTAAACCTAACCGGCAACCGATAAAACAAGAGGAAGAACGCAATTACAGCGTTGCCGACAGCCTTATTGAGAGCAACGGATTTGGCTTATTCACGCCATTGGACACACCACCGGAAGATGAGCAAGTTCCTTCTTGGCAGAAACAGAAGAAGAAAAAGAATCGAGGAATTAGATTCTAAACAAACATTTTTTACATTTAAAAAGACTTTAATATGAACAATAAGAATTTCAAAAACAACGACCAAGAGTCGTTTATGGAAGGCATCTACGGATGTTTGGAGAGAATCGAATCAGGTATAAATGAATTGCAGAAAGCTAAACCAAATGAGGGTAGTTCTACAGCTCCTAATGAGGATAACATTGCATTAGTGCAGGAGATTAAAACTCTTTTAGAAAATGCCGTAGGTGCTAATTGTAAGTACACAGAACGCAAGATTCAAGAACTTACAAAGACATTAGGGGCTAACCTCAGTGTCATCAACGACAATGTAAAAGGTGTTTTAAGTAAGAACAAACCCGAATTTGAAGCCATACAGAATGAGTTTGAGAACCTTAAAAAGTTGACAGAATCACTTATACCGATGATTGAAGAGTCCAAAGTTCTCCATAGAGAGAATGACTATAACTTCAATCTGAACTTTAATTCTAAACTTGATTGGTTTATGCTTACACTAAACACGATTGTCATAGCTTTTTTTGCATCCGCATATTACTTTGAGTCGCAACAAAACAAGGATGAAGAAGATGACGCTCTCAAATACCGCTAGATCAAGATGAAAGGCGAAGCCTCGCCTGAGCATATAGCCACTTTGGAGGACATCTTTGAACTTAATAGAGATAGCGAGAAGATAGAGCAAATGTGTGAAGATGTGGAGGCCTACGAAGAGGCTGTACGCAAACAAGCCACCCTTGCCGAGCAAGCACGCTTGAAAGAGCAAGCTACAAAGGAACAGGCAAGCAAAGCCAAGTCTATTAAGGATAAGCAGGAGCGAAAGGATAATCCAAACAAGAAATCAAAACCGTGAGCCTATGGCAAGTATCAAGGTAAAGTTTTGACCCTCAACAAGCGAAGGCAAAGAGGGAACAATCTATTATCAGGTCATTCAGAATCGTGTAATCCGACAACTAAAGGCGGATTACGGACTCTTTACGCACGAGTGGAACGAAGAAAGCAATGCTGTAATTATTGCCAATAACCACCGATAAAACTATCTTCAATCCATTCAAGAACGGATAGATTGGGATATTAAGCGACTGCAATCTATTATCAACCAATTGGAGAATAAGCGAGCAAAATATACAGCCGATGATATTATTGCAACATTCCAAAAGCAAGCCAATACGAGTCATTGTTCAACTTTATGCAGAGCGTTATAGCACAATTACAGCAAATGGGCAAGCAATGCACATCTGAAACTTATCGCTGTACTCTCAAAAGTTTTATGCAGTTCCGAGAAGATAGGGATGTGTTATTGGAGGATATTGACTCCGATTTAATGCTGATGTATGAGGCTTATTTACGTGGTAAAAGTTTAACCAAGAACAGCACCTCATTACTATATGCGAATCTTGCGAGCCGTATATAATCGTGCAGTTGAAAAGGACTTGACTACCAATCATAACCCATTCAAACACGTTTATACAGGAATTGACAAGACCGTCAAGCGAGCCATTTCACTGAAAGTAATCAAGCAGATTAAGAACCTTGACCTTTCGTTACAACCCTCATTGGATTTTGCGAGAGATATGTTTCTGTTCTCGTTCTACACTCGTGGAATGTCATTCATTGATATGGCATACTTGAAGAAGAAAGACCTATCGAATGGCATACTTTCGTACCGCAGACGCAAGACCGGACAACAGCTCTCTATCCGCTGGGAGAAATGTATGCAGGAGATTGTAGATAAATACGAGAATTCGCTATCTGGATATCTATTGCCCATTATCAAACCTATGAATGGTGAAGAACGCACACAATACCAAAATGCGATGTATCTAATCAATCGCAAACTGAAAATTATCGGCGAAAAGATTTGTATTCAATTACCTTTGACGATGTATGTTGCCCGCCACTCATGGGCAAGCGTGGCAAAAAATAAGAATGTGCCAATATCGGTGATTAGTGAGGGTATGGGGCACGATAATGAATTGACTACACTGATTTACTTGGCTTCACTTGGTACAGCAGTAGTGGATAAGGCTAATAGTATGATTCTAAATTTACTGAACGATGTTTAGTAAAACTAACAATCTCTTGATAAGAGACAAATCGCATAATCCAAATAGTTGAAGATGAAGGGGTATTTTATACACTATATACTGAATTGCTAAACAATTCAATAGAAATTTAAGCTGCGGAAAAAAAAAATTTGAGATTTTAGCCCTTGATTGCAATATTTTGGGTAATTTTGCAACCGATGATTTGTCTCTTATCAAGAGATTGCGATTTAAACATGAGAAAAATGAATGTTTCGCCCTTATCTCAAAAAGAGATTAGCTCGTTTGCCTATGGGACAAGCGACAGCGAAGCGCGCCCGAAACATTGGGTGGCGGTGCTTGTTCAAATGAATACAGAAAAAAAAATTTCTGAAAAGTTGAACAAGTTGGGCATAGAAAATTACCTCCCAATTCAAACTGAAACACATCAATGGAGTGACCGAAGAAAAAAAGTAGAACGGGTTATTATTCCTATGGTAATCTTTCTACGAATAACAAAAGAAGAGGAAATCATTGTTCGAGATTTTTCTTTTATTCGCAAATTCGTAAAAAATCCAGGGTCAAAAGAATTAGCTACACATATTCCTGATAAACAAATACAAAGCCTCAAATATTTATTAGAGAACTCAGATACAGCAGTCTATTTTACTAAGCATTTAAAAATTGGGGATACCGTAAAGATTGCAAGAGGACCATTGAAAGGGTTTAAAGGTAAAGTTTTTCAGGTAAATGATAGTACCAAAATTGTTGCAATTAGAATTGATTGTCTCGGTTATGCTTGTGTGAAGATTACAAAAGAATTTTTATAAATTAAAAGCTTGATATGGATAAATATAATGTAGTTAGGATAAATGTTAATAAATTGCAGCATTTAATGCGTAGCAATAATGCGCCACAATGGTTGCAAGATGAGCTTAATAGTTATATTAAATATTCTTTTTTTTGACCCGGAATGGTTAGCAAAGGCTTCTTTTCAAAAACTTTCAAATGGCTATTATGTAGGTGAGTTATCTTCTGATGGGAAACGCAATGGAACCGGAATATATGTTTGGAATGAAGGTGATATTATTTAGGAGATTATCTTCATGGTAAAGCAAATGGTGCAGGCTTTTATTATCATGCTCAAAATTCACAGATTTATTATGGTGAAGAATGGTTAAATGGAGAAAAGAATGGATATGGGAATGTATGGGGCCAGGATATGAATCTCAAGGGCGATATCTGAATGATAAAGAAATAAGCAATGATTATGTAAAAGATGGCAGTGGTCATCACCAGAATGTACCTGTAAACAAAGACAGTGATGGATGTAGTTTTAGTGGTTGCTTGATTATTTTCATTGTTCTTGTATTGATTTGGTGGATATTCTTTTAACTTCTAAAAATATTCAAATCCTTTGTAAAAATGGTTCTTTCAACAAATGCATAGTTTTTATAAAAGAATAAATAATGTAATAAAGTGCAACCTCGGCTTATTGCATTAGTGAATAACAGAGGGATTTTATAACTATTTAAAAGTTTTACGATTATGAAAGAAACTTTTGAAACTCCGACTATTGAAGTCGTAAAAATTGAAGAATTGGATGTTATTGCAACAGGTGATTGTTGCTGTGACGGTCATTCCGGTGATTAAAGGCAGACGAATGATTCAAGTGCAAAAAACAGCTCCCTTGATAATAAAATTATTAAGGGAGCAAGTTTATCATTTTTCAGATGATTATAGATGGGCCGTCTATGTACATAAAGTAGTTTACAGAAATGAGGTTCTACTTTATAACGTACTGACAAAAGAGTTGTTATTGGTTGAAGATGCGGACAGTGACAAGGAGCTTTTGGTAAAAAAATGGTTTCTAGTTCCAGAATTATTTAAAGAACAAATTGTTGTAAATCAGGTAAAATCATTTCTTTCCGTTATACCTGACAAAACTAATTCTATAAATAATTATACAATTTTTACTACTACAGATTGTAATGCTAGATGTTATTATTGCTTTGAACAAGATGTTCCTAAAATAAGAATGAATGATGAAATTGTCAACCAAACAATTAGATTCATCAAACATCATTTAACAGGAAAGGAAATATCAATACAATGGTTTGGTGGAGAACCACTTTATAATTTAAAAGTTATCAATCGTATATCTGATGAACTGAACACCAATGGTATTTCTTTTTCTTCGTCAATGACGTCAAATGGATATTTATTTACTCACCAAATCATTAAAAAAGCTATCAATAACTGGAAACTCAAGCGTGTTCAAATAACATTAGATGGTACGGAAAATAATTATAATCGGATAAAATCTTATATTCATAAAAACTCCAATCCCTATGAAAGAGTTTTGAATAACATCGAACATCTTCTTCAGGCCGATATATGCGTATCAATAAGACTTAATCTTTCTCTTGATAATTTTCAAGACATAATGAATTTAGTATATCATTTGATAGAAAGATTTGCTCAATATAAGAAGTTGACTATATATCCTCATCCTTTATTTGACTTGATGGAAGATGAAGAAAAGAGAAGATTAATTTTTGAAAAACTAATGATTATTCAAAAAGTCATCGACAAAAATCATCTAAATACTGAGTATGCATATTTCGGGAAGCCTCGTATTACTCATTGCAAAGCTGATAATAATGGAAATTCAGTAGTGATTTTTCCCGATGGAAACATTGGACTATGCGACCATGAATTTGCAAAAGAATATATTGGACATGTATCAAATTACAATATCAATTTTGCTATAATTGAGAAATGGAGAAAATATAAAGAGCCACTAAAATCATGTGCCACTTGTTTATTATATGCCGATTGTATGAAATTAGAACTATGCGATACAAACAATAAATGTTACAAGGAATTTATAGAAATCGACAAACATATATTAGAACAAACAATGATTAATACATATCAAAAATTCATTCAAGATGAGACTAAAATATAATTTAAAGATTAGCGAAGTCAATGGGCAGTATATTGCTGTAGCCATTGGTGAAGACAGCCATAGACATAAAGATATCACATTCGTCAACAAAGTAGGTAAATTTATATTAGAAAGTTTACTACAAGACATAAAGAGAACAGATATCATTAAAAATGTAATAAATCACTTTGAAGGAGATAGGGATATTATTAAAATCGAAGTTAATAAATTCATTGATAAACTTATAGAGTTAGAATTAATAGATAGTGAATCCTTATAGTTCTTTTGAAAAAATTCTTAGTGAAAGAGGAGTATTGGTATATACAAATCGTGGGAATAGTATGTTTCCTTTAATTAAGGAGGGAAAAGATATTTTAGTGATAAGCTCACAGACTGAATTAGTAGCCCCATTTGACATAATACTAACGAAACGACCAAGTGGAAGATATCTTCTTCATCGGATTATAAGAAAGAACCATGATGGAACCTTTGATACTGCAGGAGATAATAGCTATAAATATGATAGTGGTATAAGACCTACTGAAATCATAGGAAAACTAACTGCCATTATACGTAATGATAAGAAGAATGAGTTGAATAGCCTATCTTATAAAATATATGTATTAATCTGGTGTAGATTCTTTTTTCTCAGAAAGCCTATTTTACATCTTATAAAAATATTCTCATGAGTGATAATAAATACAAAGATTCCTTGCCTCAAGAAACCATTGCTAAGACACAGGAGATTCTATCTTTATTGAGAATTGAATATAATGAGACAATTCATTCCCCTATTGAAGGCCTTTATTCAATGCGATTAAACTTCCCTTCATTAGATTGGGGAGTTAACGGCAAAGGTACAACTGAAGACTTCTGCCGTGCAAGTGCCTATGGTGAAGCAATGGAAAGAATTCAGAATCTTCACTTTCCTGGGTATTTAACGGCATTAGTTGAACATCGGGAGGATGTCAATTTCGAATTTCATTATTTCCCGGACGAACAAAGAAAAAAGATAAGTATATCGAATATCCACGAGGATTTGTTGAGTGATATGAAAAATTCATTCTATCAGTCTGACAATATATATCCAGACGACAAACAATTGATTAGTGTTTGGAACAAATGGAATAATGAAGAAAAATTTTCTTTTGTCCCTTTCTATAGTGTTAAATATAATAGCATACAAAAATTACCCTATGAAGTAATCTTGCGTTTATGTCGTTCAAATGGAATTGCTTCTGGTAATACGCTCGAAGAAGCACTTTGTCAAGCCTTATCAGAAGTCTTGGAAAGACATGTTCAAGAAAATATTATCAGAAAAAGATTGGCTCCTCCTGAAATACCGGTTGAATACATTAAAAAAGTTTCTCCTGAGTTACTGAAAATTATTGAAATAATTGAAAGCAAAGGAAACTTTAAACTTTTGGTTTTTGACGGTAGTTTAGGTATTGGATTGCCTGTTGTCTGTGTGGCTTTGGTTGATAAAACCAATCAAATGTATAGAGTAAAATTTGGTTGTCATCCTATATTCTCCATAGCATTAGAAAGATGCCTGACAGAATTATATCAAGGTTGTAGTTCTCTTACAGGTGAGGTTAATAGCAGAATGATACATTTTGACAAGGCTAATCAGCTAAAATATAATACCCGATATAATTGGAGTACTATGTTCCGTGAGAACAAAGGTAGTATTCCGTATAGATTTTTCTTCAAGAAACCTCGTTGGAACTTTATGGATTGGGAGGAACATAATGATTATTCAAATAAAAAAGGGGCAAGCTGGCTTATAGACAAATGTCTTTCAATAGCTCCCGATATTTATATCCGCAATCATAGCTATTTGGGATTTCCGACTGTCAGGGTATATGTACCGGGGATATCACCGGTGTATAAGTTTAATCCATTAGGCCGAAAGCATCAATTATCCAAACACTTGGTTAGTATAATAGATAACCTTAAAGATTATGCCGATAGTATGCTTGCCCGTGATAAAATTGAATTGATCAATTACTTCAGCGGAGACTATCACTCTATTTATGAGGAAAGATTAGACGTTTCTGTTCCTATACTTTTGGCTGCACTGTATTTGGATTTGAGAAATTCGTCAGAGGCATTAGATTCATTGTTCAGTATTGAAGGGGCAGGTTCGGAATTTTCAAAAAGTCCAGTTCATTTGGCACTCCAATCGTTGTATAAAGAAAAATCACCGTCTAAATTTATTCAGGCAGTAATTTGTGAATTGGAGATGCTGGAAGAAGGCATTTCCGAACAAGACCGTGATAGAATACTTGACTTGTTCTTCGGGTTAAAATATAGAATGTACGTTTCAATTAATTGGAGAAGCGACAATGTCGTATCTGGGTTATTTGAGCCATTTAAGCCCAAAGAAGAAAGAGGTGGATTTAATGCAAAGAAATTATCACTTACTAATCATATAGCATGTTTAATTATGATGATTAAAGATAGGATGTTTATTTCACCTATAAATCAGCGTGAATCGATTGTAAAACAAAGAGTTCAAGTTAAAAAGATTTGTAAATGAATGTTTCTAATTATTATATTCAGCAGCGTCAAGAAGGAAATGATGTCCTTTCTTGGATAGAAAACTTTGGATTGCATCTTTTGGATAAAGATTGTAAACCACGTGTTTCTTTTGAGAAAGGAGAAAAAAACGAAGTTCTTGTATTACGCATAAGCAAAGATAAGAACACTATTAGTGCGTATTATTGTTTCTTTCAGACAGACAACAAGGGCTTTACGAGGTTCTGTGTTAATAGGGCTGATAGTATTGATGCTGCTGGGCTGAAAGAATTGATGGATAGGGCGGAGTGGAAAGATGATGCTACAATAAATTATTGGACGGAGGTCTTTTGTGGAGGTAAAATAGACAACATTGATGAAGACACCCTGAAAAGGTCAGAAACAAAGACTTCTCCTTACGAGGAAATGAACATGATGGAATACATTGAGCAAATTCAAGAAGAAATCCAAAACGTTCTAATCAAACTACGTATCCCAGCAAAAGAGAACATTAGTAAAGTGTTGTTAGTAGAACAGTATGCTGCTGCTTTACCCCTAAAATATACCTTAGGCAGAATTTTTCCTAATGCAAAAGGCTCGGTTTTCCACTTTATATGGAAAGAAGTAAAAAAGTCTTGGCTTAATAATACCGCACATTTTTATGTTCCAAGAAAATTACTATTCTCAATATTGATAACAACTCCCCAAATGATAACTGGTGATGTATTATTATCGAGAGAGAAGAGAATCACATTCACACTTCCTCTGTCAAAAGGAGAAAGCGGAGATTATTGTTTACCCACTACGTTCGTTATTGTTAATTCTGAGTTGAAATGGAATGAATTGGTTAAAGAAGATATAGAGCCAGACTACATTGTTGGTAACCTTGCATTTAAACGAGTGCAACTTTCTATGTTGCCTGATGGATTCCAAAATGTATTTATGAACATTGGCAAAAAATTCGTCTGTTTATCATGCAATAATAATGGAATAATTGTTAGGAATAAGCCTGTTCCAACCAATGAACCCAAAGTTGTCACTACAGATGGAACAGATTCTGCAAATCCCATCAAGAATACTGAAGAGTCTCAAACCACAAAAAGTCCATATAATGTAGATGAAGATATTGAACAGAAAATGTTAAACATAAAGCACATTATAGATGATGCTTTGGAATTTACGACCAGATTCCTAGAACAAGTAGTAAAAGATTTCTTTAGGGAAAAATACCCGAACGAAAATTGGGCAAAAAAATATGGTGAATCTCTACGTCCTGGCTATATGACAGAAAAATGGCATGAAAATTTACAAATAGAATTCTCTAATTTTGCTTATTTCCTTTCACATTATAGGAACGACATTATAGGAAACAAAGACAACCCAGGTGTAAAATGGCGGATAAAATATTCATCTGTTGTCCATATAGTCAATAGGCTTAAGCCTATTAGAAACACCAAAAGTCATGGTTATTCATATATTGTTGGAATCGGGTTAAGAAATCTTAACAGTTGCTTAATTGATATGGAAGATATAGCGATTGTATTGGGCAACCAACAATTAAGAGAGAAAATGAGGAATTATTATAATGAACTACAAAGAAATTTTGACAAAATTTTGCAAAAATATTGGGAAAGTGACAAGGAGTTACAACGTATTTATGAAGAATTTGAGACAAAAAAAATAAATGATTTAGCTTTCCATTATGAATAAATTACGTGAACAATTTGACGCCACAAACTTAGACGAATTTTGTAAATCCATAACACAAGAGATTATTCAACTTGCAACTTCAGATTACAAGCTGAAGTTGATGTTTGTCCTTGTCCATATAATCGAAGAGAGTCAGAAAGCTCTTGATGGTATAGATACGGAGAATTTGTTAAATGATTTCAAAGCGCTTATAGAAAAAACTTGTGAAAAAACAAAGAAACAACTCGAAATTAACAAATTGAGACATGAACAGAATAAACAAGTGAAAGACATCATTGATGGGACAAACAAAGAACTGAAAGCTCTTGATGATGAGATGGAGTCAATATTTTCGCGCTATGAAAATGAATTACAACAAATGGTGAAATCAAGGGAGAACTCATCAATCCCTGAAAGAGAGACCAATCAACAAAGATAATTATGCAACCAATCGAAGGACGAATACTAAACTTGTGGAACACTTGCAGTGAGGGAACCAAAGCATTGGGACCAGGGCTTCGCTATGTGATTTGGACTCAAGGTTGCCTTAGACGATGCCCAGGTTGTATCAGTCCTGAAAGTCAGCCAATAAAACCCAAATTGGTTGTTGAGGTAGAATTTTTAGCGGATGACATTGCCAAAAACGGGAAATTGTCGGGAATAACTATTAGTGGTGGCGAACCCTTTTTGCAAGCAGCTTCCTTGTCGAAATTGATACAATTAGTGAAACAGAAACGTCCGGAACTTAATGTCATAGTATTCACAGGTTTCTATAAAGACGAATTGAAGTGGAATGATGCAGAGAACCTATTGGAGCTGGCAGACGTGCTTATAGACGGTCCGTTCTGCCTAGAACAGATCTCCGACAAAGGACTGAGAGGGTCACTTAATCAAAAATTCCATTTCTTGACAGATGCGTTGAAAGGTTGTCGAGAAGAGTTGGAAAATGCTCCCCGGAAAATGGAAGTATATGTTGAAGAAAATGAATTAGTAACTATCGGCATACCTAATGGAAAACAAAATATAATCTTATAATCCATCAAATAATAGAATTATGAGCAGACATCACAAAAGATTAACCCTTGATACGCTTAACGACACATGGGATGAAATTGGGACACAATCTCGAAAACTGGAAGAGAAAATAAATAGAACTCGTACTGAAGCCGCCAATATTGCAATAAAGGTAGCTAATACAGAAATAGACAGAGCAAAAGCAGAAACCAATCGTCGTTTGGAGAAGGAGATTAAAGACTTGGAGCGTAGCACCAATCGTCACCTTGCAGACCTTGAACGTAGGCATAACGAAAATTTGCAGCGTGCGACTGATGCTATATATGATGACATGAAACGAGGCTTTGAAAATATGAGCCGTGCTATAGAGGCAGAATCTGAATATTTAAATGGTCATATTGATAATTTACAAGATTGGACACAACACAATTTGGATATCATTGACAAAAACATTCGTCAGATGCAGCAGGATGCTAATAGACGCTTCGAACGGCAACAACAGCAAATAGACTCGTTGCGAGATTGTGTTCAAGATATTTTTGACCGCTTCAAAAATGAAGCGACAATGGCGCGTGATGTAATTGATGATATGACCAATTTGCTTAAAGCTGTATGCGATAATAATCCTATCAATATTTACACCCCAGCAGAACTGCATGAAATTCGTTCTCATATAAACGACCTTATGCCTCGTTGTGGCAAAGACCCTGCAGCTTCGATAATTGCCGAATCGCGTGGAATCATACGTGATATTTTGAAAATGAAGGATAAAGCGCTGCTCGAGAAAGCCAAACACGATGAAATGCTTTTCCAAACAAGAGCCCGGCTTACTGCAATTCTTGATGTCATTGGGAAAAATATAAATCAAGAAATAGAGAGAAACGGCGACTCTGCATCCATAGTTACAGATTTCTGGACAGACAACGAATATACCCAAGTGCAGAACCGGTTAAAGGCAATTGAACGACAGCTTGCCAATGAAGAAAATAATGATCAATTGACTTTTGACAAAATAACAGACCTGCTTAAAGAAATTGAGCGTTTGAATCTTGAGGGTGTGGCATTAATGCAGAAAGCTGTCAGAAAAGCCATACAAAGTCAAGACCGTGCAGAAATCACTCTTGATATTGTGAATGCCATGATTCGGCAAGGATATGAGATAAAGGTTGAAAATGGCTATGACGATTTCGACTACATGGGTGGCCAAATAGAAAGTGACCAACGAGAGGGTGTTTTTGCCATTCTCCGACACCCTAATACAGGCGAGGAAATAACAGTTGTACTACAGCCTAATCCTGATGAAAAGTCAAACGACATTGCCATACATGTGGATAATCCCTACCAAGCGATTACAGAGCAACAATTACGCCAGAGTATTGAACGTATACGTCAGGAAATGCGCAAAAGTGGCTATAGCCCAGGTCCGATAACGACTCCTACCAATGGAGGTAATGAGGTAATATCCCAGATGCAATCTGGACAGCAAATGCGAAAACGCGGTGCAGCCAGCCAGCTTCGTGGTTCTTTTTAGACTTTAAACAGAATAAATCATGGCTGTAAGACGTATATCAGACTTCAACGTTTCTCACCGAGGGTTGCTTTCGGGAATCTATGGAAATACGCGTAATTCAGAGTATTTCATAGATAGTGACCTTTGTACCTATAACATATCAAAGGCTCTTTTCTTATATTTAAAGGGCGAAGGCTACCGTGTGGTTTTCTACAATCCGACAGATAATATTGGATTTTACAGCTATACAGAAGAAGACTTGGCTGTATTTTCAGGTTTTACAAATGCTTCATACTCACCGAGATCAGACCTGCTACAAAAGAATGAGAATTTGCAGACAAGTGGTCGTTATGTACGTCAAGGTGAACACACATCCTATGTCCCCAAAATAAAAACTCCAATGGGGACTATGAAACCACGGTTTGGTGCTCGGAATCAAGCAAACAACACGAATGGCAGAAGTTCATCTTTAAACTCTACCCGTGGCTCTTTATCCGGTGTTTCGCATGGCGATAATTCAACTTCGTTGGTTTGCCATTATCCTCAGATATATATACACAAGGCTGGTCGAAACACATTTTTTAAGAAACAATCTTCATTGAATGTTTTTGATGACGTGATAGGTTTTTCTGATAATAATCCCCAAGAACGAATGGCGGTTATATTTGAGAATCCAGAAAACATACTTCCCGAAAATCCTGCGCAAGTTGAAAATAAATTCAGCGAGCTATCAAAGGTTTATGGCGAGGAAAACCGACAGTTAAAAATGATTGTTCTTTTTGGATTTAAGACGAATGGTCAATTAGCGACTGCATTTAATCATGAACATGGCGGACAAGGAGGTGTGTTCTTTAGGTCTTCCTTTGGTACTCGTTTTGGCTTGGCACCTTCAGATCAACAAAACGAAGCAGAACGTGATGTAAATATAGCTAATTTTGAAAAGAACATTTTTTGCATTGACCTGCCGCAAGAAGATGAAATTGCCAATTGGCTCACCCGAAAACGTGTCTGTGAGAACGTTGATTGTACTTTGTCGCCAAAGCCTTTTGACTTGTTAAAACGGAGTGTCGCCATGGGGAATTTTAAAGTGTTTGGTAAAGATGGGACGCTTGATTTTGCCAAGATGGATGACAGGCTAATTATAAACTTGAACAGAAAGGACTTAGATATGAATCATTTGGTAAGTACGGTCAGTGCAGACAATGCTTTGGCCCAATTAGTACAGATGGATGGGATAGGAAAAGTTATGGATAAGATAGAAAAGCTTAAGAATCTTATTGTTAACACCCGTCGGCAAAAGAAAGAAACTGGACATTGTGCAATACCGGTGTATCCTCACATGGTATTTATGGGCAATCCGGGAACTGGCAAAACAACTGTTGCAAGACTGGTTGCCCAATGGTTCCGCGAAGAAAATGTACTGAGTAAAGGAACATTTATATCAGCGACAGTGGGGGACATTGTCGGCCAATACGTCGGTGAAACACGTATTAAGGCACAAGCATTATGTGAAAGAGCCAAGGGTGGTATGCTTTTCATAGATGAGGCTTATGGACTGCGTGAAGATAAAACAGGGCATGGCGCAAACTATACGGCCGAGGCTGTTGAAGTCTTAATACAGTATATGACGAAACCAGACTTTATGTTAGTGTTGGCAGGTTATAAGCATGAAATGGAAGATCTTCTGACAAATAGTAATCCAGGTCTTCGGAGTCGAATCAACGATGACCAACTTATCATGTTTGATGACTATGAGCCTTCTGAACTGGTAAAAATATTGAATCGAAAGCTGACGCATCCAAAGACTGATGAATTCTGCAATGCAATACGTATGCTTGTGAAAGTTATGTATACCAAACGCAACCTTCGTACTTGGGGGAATGCTAGAGAAATGGAGCAGCTTGCGGCTCAGATATATAAGGAATTTTACAAAGAAAATAACGGAGTCTTGGAACTTTCGCATATTCCGGGAAAGTTCAGTAAGATGATTGCCACCGAAGAAAAGACTGAGGAAGAAGTGCTTCAAAACCTCCACGAACTTATCGGCTTGAAAAATGTAAAAGAGAAATTAAAGAATATTTATTACAAGATAAGACGTGACCGGCTAAGAATGAAAAACGGACTGCCTGTTGAAGAGGAAAATCTGGTGTTCGTTTTTACAGGTGCTCCCGGAACCGGTAAGACCACAGTGGCCAGGATGTTAGGTGGTATTCTTCACGATTTGGGCTTACTAACAAGTGGTGATTGTGTGGAGAAAAAGAAAGGAGACATTGTTGATAATTTCGCTGGTGGAACTGAGAAGAACGTTGAAAAAATGTTTGCAGACAATGTGGGAAAAACTCTATTCATTGATGAAGCATACGCTCTCTGTGAAAATAACAACAAAAGTGTAGTAACTCAAATTGTAGGATTGCTGACCGATCAAAGATATAAACGGAAAATGGCGCTTGTATTGGCGGGTTATCCTAATGATATGTCCCAATTTTTAAGTATGAATGATGGGATGGCACGTAGGGTGAAGCATATAATTCAATTCGACAATTATACAAATGAGGAACTTTGGCAAATTCTGTTGTTTAATATGCGGAGGTTGCAACGACACTTTATTGATGAGGAACAATGTCATCAACTGGCATTAGCTTGGTTCGGTCTAATTCCACGCACCAACAAATTTGGCAATGCCAGCGAAAGTGAAAATTTATTAGGTTTGCTTGAAACGAATAATGACCAACGATTACGTGCCGCGAACAATGAATCCACAGATCTTATGAATGAATACAGACCAGAAGATTTCCCCAAAGCAGCCCATGAAGTTTTGAAATTGCATAATGATACAAAAGAACAGTCGCAAGGAAATACGGAAGAAACAGTTGGCTACGACAGCACACAGTCAATGATTTCAATGGACTTGTCCATGGAGAATGAAGCATATAGGGCAACATGCGTTGAACATCTTGAACATTCTGTCGGATTGCTAACTTGCGAGGGTGGTGCCATTCCTGATAAGACCCAAGGTACAGCGTTCATTATTTCGTTGCACAACCATTATTTGCTTACATGCAGTCATGTGGTGGAAGGGAAAACAAAGTTTACATTCAGTATTGGTGAGCTTCAGTTTGAAACTTCAGCACGCTTATTATGGAACAACCCCCAATGTGATATAGCTCTACTTCAAGTGGGTATGTTGCCACAGAAGGCACGTTATTTACAATTATGCCAGGATGAGAAGCCAACTAGAAAAACCACGAAGATTACTTTGGCAGGATATCCTTTGGGAGAAGCCGTATCTCGTAATCTAATGGTCAACTCTGGCGAAATCGCTAATTATGAATCAGACAAACAAAATAACGACAGATGTTTTGATACTTATATGTCGGATATAAACGCCACGCACGGAAATAGTGGAGGTCCTATTATTCGCCAAGATAACTATCAAGTGATAGGACTTTTACAGGGCGGTTTTGAACAAGTTCAAGTTCGTTTGATAACAGATATACGACAGATCTATAAAAAGGCTGATATTAAAACTAACAAAATGTGATAATTATGTATGATGATGTAAAAGTCCATTTAACCAATGAGGTTGAAAAGCAGATGAAAGCATGTCCGGTATGCGAAAGTTTTCTTGACATACATGCTTCTTTTTGCCCGAAATGTGGTTTTGAGCGTCATATTCTTCCTGAACAAGTTTCCTCTGAAGTAGGGGCGTATGAAAAAAAACGCATTGAAGTGTGTAAAAAAGTGTGGGAAGAACACAAGCAGCTCACAAAGAATTATGAAGACGAAGTCTCTAAAAATAAGACTTTAGAGGATAGTCTTAAAGAAGAAAAGAAAAAATTAACGGCTACGGAACAAGAAATAGAACGTTGTAAAGTTCTAGTTGATAAAGTAGAAAAAGAATTGGAAAAAGCTAAAAAAACAAAGCAGCCTTTAGGTATTGTACTTATCACAGACACGGAAAACGATTTTCATGCAGTGGCTCCCATCAATCCAGGTGTTAATACATTTGGAAGCGGGGATTCAAAGGACAATCACCATATGGTTAGGTTAGGTCCTTTCAGTATTCAATTAAAACCAAAACACTTTTCTGTTGAGTCCATAGGCAAACATCTTTTGCTTAAAGACATTACAGGAGGCTCAATGAATCTACCCACATCGAGTATGTGTGTTGAAGGAAAAACGATAAAGTTAAATAATAGCATTGAAATTAAATTTTTAAAAATCTTATAGTTATGGCATATCAACAAGGATGGAGTGAAAATCACCCTGGTCATGTAGTTTATTTACTTGACCTTTCTGGTTCAATGGAAAAAAATGGAAAAATTGATCGTCTTATCACAGCAGTGAATGACGTTGTAAAGGATTTGATACAAGAAGCAGCACCTTCTGGATTGGTAGAGGATAAGCTCACACTAACAATCATTGGCTACAACAGTGAGGTGAAAACCATTATCAATAATAAGACTTTATCTCAATTGTATTCTATGTTATCTGATGGTAAAAGTTTGCTTGATAAAGAAACAAATGCAAAGCCACGAAGTCAAACTTATACTGCAGCAGGCTTACGAGCTGTAGCTAAAGACATTCGAAGCTGGATAGATATACAAAATACCCCAGATGGAATGATTCCTGCTCCACTGGTAGTGCACGTGACTGACGGTTATCCTTATGAAGGTAATGAATCCGATGACAGTGCTTTTGCAAATGCACTTGCAGCGGCAAATGAACTGAAATCCATCACTACTTCTGACGGAAACGTTAGATTATTTAACATACACATAGAACCAGGTATGCCTACGCATACATTTCCTACCACAAGACCAACAGGTACGGGCGATGTCGAAAAAATAATGAAATTCTTATTTGATTCTGCATCGGAAGTTGATGAGGGAGCCAAAAAAAATGCAGACTTACTGCTGAATTCAGGTGTAGTTAAAACTGGAAGTAAGTTTATGGTCTCGAACATAAGCGGAAAAGGATTGCTTAGCAAATTGATTCGTTTTGGTTCTATTCCTGGGAAGACCAATTCATACTTGGAGACTCTTTAATATTATGATTAACATACATTTCAAGTCTTATATAATTGGCAAAAAAGTGGAGCGAGATTACTGTGAGGATGCTTGGGCAGTAAATCTTGATTGCACTCGGTTTGCCGTTGCAGATGGCGTTTCCAACTCATTTCGTCCAGAACTTGTCTCCTCGTTTCTAGTAAAAGAATTTGTCGAGAATAATATTGCTGTAGTCGATTGGTCAAAACAAATAGGTGCAGAAACAGGAAGAAAACTTGAAAAAAGTTGGAAAGAAGGCGTCAAGAATTTCTTGAATAGATTTGAAGGATTCGGACATGAAATACAAGAATTGCGTTTACAAAGCGTGGGAGCAGGAGCTTCTACTTTTTGCGGTGTCGTTATCAATACAGAATCCAACTCCTTAGATTATGCTATCTTAGGTGACAGTTGTCTTTTCATCATAAATGATGGTGGCAAATACGATATATATACCTCATGTGAGAAGCATAAAGAAGGTAAAGGTTGGATTGTAGATTTTCCAGACACTACTGCTTGTATACAAGTTGGAAACTATGAATCTGCATCTTTTGAAAGTTGGCGCATAGGAAGTACAACGTTGCAGACTGGTTATATCTTACTGATGACCGATGGTGTTTCAAAATGGTTTCTACAAGAGCTGTCAAAAGGTCGTAGAGACATAACAGAGTACCTTTGGAATGTTTTGGATAATCATGAAGAATTTACTAATTATGTCGTTAAATGCAGACAAGAAGGAAGTCCGTTGAGCGATGATATTACTATTTTGATGATAAAAGTAACCCAGACAGAAGATACGCAAAGCGAACAATCAGACAAATCCATTTATAAAGAAGACCTAGAAATGTCTGATACAGTAGAGGACACTTCTGAAGCCTCAGTAAACAAGAAAGATAAAAAAGATACAATTCCAAATTCTACAGATATAACAGAGAATGCAGAAGGGAAAAGAAGTGATAGATTTGGAAAATTAAAACTTATAATCTCAAAAATTATATCATTTAATGGCTATAGAAGAAAGTAAAATACACAAGGCTCTGCTTGATGGTAGAAATGTGCTTAATAACGAAATTACAAACGGATATCATTGCATAGTAAACCCTATTTCCGCAATGATGGGCGATAAGGAACGCCTTCAAGCAATACATGAGCGAGGCAATTTCTGCCTTAGTTTCAAACTTTGGGCTAATGGCCAAGAAGACATTAAGTTGAAACCACAAAAATGTGTGAGAGTGTGGCACACAAATATCAATATTAATAAACAAAGGTTTCAACTAATTTCCGATGGACTGACTGCGTGCAAACTACCTTATTTCACAAGATTCGAGTTCAAAGAAGAAGGCGTGAATGTTGAGGGAACAAAAATACCTGCAATTTTTATGGATTGGATTGATGCCAAAACTATGACAAAATGGATCCCAGACAACAAGGCTACGCCTAATAAAATTAAGATGTTGGCTGACAAATTCAAGAAGATGTGCATCCAGTTAAATTTGCTTAACATTGCACATGGTGATTTATGCTGTGAGAATATTCTTGTCACACCGAATGGCGAAATAAAACTTGTCGACTACGACTCGATTTATGTCCCAATGATGGGAGGACTATTTCATTCAGTTACAGCAGGATGGCCTGATTTCCAACATCCTAAACGAGTAAACTGTCAGTTCACAACAGCGAAAGATGACTTTTTCTCGCAACATGTCATTTATTTGAGTTTGTTGGCATACTCTCACTTCCCTATCCTGATTCCTGAGAAACCTGAGAAAGCGATGCTTTTTAATAGTATTGATTATCTTAATGAGACAGCCTTTGCAAATTCAAAGGCATATAGGTATTTAGCAGAAAACTGCAATGTCGCCAATCCCGATCATAAGATAATATTGAAAGAACTTCATATTCTTAAAAATGCTATAAATAGTGATGTAACAGAAGTTGTACCTTTGGGAAATCAAACTTATAAAAGAACTATAGAAGGCACCAAAGGAATATATGGAGCAGAAAAAACTGACGAAAGAAGTACTCCTAAGGGAAGCCCAAACGAGGTAATAACACCAAGAAGTTCCTCGTCGGATTTAGACACCCCTTGGTACAAACAATGGTATACATGGGTTGGTGCTGCTGTATTTGTCGGTATGTTGTATTTTGGTTTTGCTAACTCCGACAGTAATAAAAATGATGTAGATGCTGTACAAACAGAAATGATAGTTTCAACCGCAATAAACCGGCTTGAAGGGAATTATACATTGCGCGAAAAGAATGCGGGGGGGGCTGTCAACGGAATCCGTACGGCTGCAATAAAAAAGACTTCAGAATCGCAAGCTAGAATATTGGTAAGTACTGAATATGGTCCTGAATTCTATGACTTTACATTGAATACAAATGGACAAATAGAATCAGAGCAATTAGGAAAGGGTGAAATCATTTATAATGAAAAATTAGATAAAATTACATTAACTTTTAAGCAAGGAGAAAGGATATGCGAGCTTACAAAATAATGATATTGTTTGTTTTGACGGGCTTATTATGGTCGTGTGGGGGTGTCTCGCAAAAAGATTATGACGAACTTAAAGATGAGAATAAACTTTTGAAAGAATCACTCGATGCAACCCATACATCAGTACTAAATCAAGCAGCAACAATAAATAAAACACTCAGTGAATTAGCTGAAATATCAGGGAATACAATGGAATTGCGTGTTGATGTAGAAAAAGGTATAGCTCGCGTAAAACAAGCTGATAGAATAAGCAGTAATATCAAAGCAATAAAAAGCAGAATAGCTTCTTTAGAAAAACAAGTAGGAAATGATAGTGCGTATAAGAAAATAGTCGCAAATTTGAAGACTATAGTTAAAGAAAAAGAAGCCGAAATTAATTCTCTAAAAAAAATTATTGAAAGCCAAAATATTACTATCATAGAGCAAGATTCAACCATAAACCAACAGCAACAAGCAATAGAGCAACAAGGACTACTTTTAAGTAATCAGCAGGAACAACTTAGAAAAGCGGTTAAAATACAAGCCCATTTGTTATACCAAGCTGCATCTGAATTTGAACAATTTGCTAAAGAAGTACCGGATGTGTCGAGGAAAAAGAATCAAAAGAAAGTAAATGAATGGGCAATTACTATGCTTTCACGCTCCCTATTATATTATCAAGAGTCTCAAAAGTATGGAATTAATGCATCATTAGACATTTCACGAGTACAAAGAAGAATAACCACGCTGAGAAAGGGCAATTAAAATTTTACTATCACATTCTAATAACCTAAATGTTGTAGATAATGCAAACTGCTGAAGAAAAGAAACTTATTGAGCATGTTCGTTTTCGACCGAGTATATATCTTGGTATATTGGGAAATGGTGGTTTCTCTACAAATAGGATGTATAGATTACTTCAAGAAGTCCTCAATTATATAGCATTGATGAATATCGGCAGGGGAATGGTAATGTCGTAGAAGTCGGGATTGAGAATAATCAAACGGTTTCGATTCGGGATTATGGTACAGGATTGCCTTTCGATGAAAGGATTTGGAATGCCAAGCCTTTCTTGAAAACAATGGGAATAGTAATGGATGAACAACTTGTATTCAGCGTTATAAAAGCTCTTAGCTCTTTTACTGAAATTACATTTTTCCGAGAAGGATTAGAAAGGATTTTCCGTTATCAGAATGGTATTTTGCAAGAAGAAGCGGTTAAAGAGACAGAGCAGGATTCCGGGACATTAATCAGATTTACTCCAGATGAATGCTTTTTCAATGGTTTTCAATTCACGGAGGATATTGTTTCTCAGACATTGCGTAATGTTACCTATTTGAATGAAGGCTTGGATATCGTATTGGGTGGTATAAGAATGAAGGCTGCTGCCGGTATGAAGGAGCTGCTCGCAGATAGGATTCCCCACAAAGGATATTACTTATACCCAATCATACAGTTTTGGGATGAAACAATAGATGTTTCCATTACTCATTCAAGCGATGAAAATGAAACAATCTATTCTTTTGTCAACGGGCTATATACGAATTTAGGGGGAACTCATGTCAGTTCTTTGAAGGAAGCTATAGCATCTGTATTCCTTGAACTATATCCGTCTGTTGGCTTAACTCCTGAAGATATTTATTCCGGTTTGGTCGCTGCTATATCCATAAATATGGAACATCCTATGTTTGAGTCTGCAAATACATGGAAGTTAGCCTCAATGTCTTTTACAGTAACTTGTTCCATGAAAGAATATATACATGGATTTTTCTGTGAAAGATTTAAAACGTATTTATTGGAGCATCCGGAGAGTTGTGATATAATTTTTGAAAGAAGCACAATAGCCAAGAAGCGCCGTACGGATTTTAAAGAGATTGTTGATGAACCTCAGAAAGAGAAGTAATGAATGATGTATTGACTTATATCGTATTTGCATTATTGTTTTTCATATTTAGAATAACAGTAGTGATTGATAAGGACACTTATTCCGATTTGGAACTCTCAAAGGTGAATGAAAAGATTGTAAGATAGATTGTCAGAATACATAGATGGAGGATAGCAATAGGCACTCTTATTATGGCATATTGTGGAGGATATATAGTGTTTTCATATATATTACCTCCTATAATGAACTTTATATTTAGAATATTTAATTCTGACATGTATTGCGTTAACGTTATACCCTCTAATACAGAATTGATAATAGCTATATGCATCAATCTAATGCTAATATTGGCATATTTCATAGAGAGATATTTATTCAAGTTATTATATAAAAAATATCCAGACCTAAAATAATCTTTATCATGAAATTTAGCGAGTTTGAGATAATATATATAAAGCCTGAGAATATAATATAACACATAGAGATTGACTTTTGAGAAAATAATTTATTAACATTAAAAAATAAGAATATGTGGAATGCAGATTATGATTGTCCGGTTTGTCATAACAGGGGATATATAAGAATATCCTGCCCGGATTGTAATGGTACGGGTAAAAAACCAGAAAGAAGATGTTCCGATTGCGATGGACGTGGTGTAGATGAGTACGGTGATCGTTGTTGGACATGCGGAGGAGACGGTGTAATAAGAGAATATTGCGACCGTTGTGATGGTGATGGAGAAATAGATAAAGAATGCCCTCGTTGTAGGTGATGACAATGATGGTAATTAGTCCTTTTCCAACTAAAGTTAGAAGAGTATTTACAATTCATTTCCATCTGTAGCCCAAATTTAAAATTCATGAAAAATAGAATAACTATAGACAATTTGAAGGATATATATAATCTGCATGGACGCCATGTGGAATAGGCATTAATAGAGGAGAAAATAATGACAGGAAAAAGTGACACTTGCAAGTTTAAACCAGGTCTCTATATCAGAGGTAGTAGAACCGTAAGCAATCAGTCCCCCCATATCTTAGACCATAATAGTTCTTCATACCTTTGCGCACAAATTATAAAACGTGAAAGATATGAAGAACTTAACATTAGATGAATTCAATAAGATTCATGCGGATTGGAAGGCTACAGGCCTTTCCATCCGCGACTACTGTAGCAACACCGGATTTGAAGAAGGTAAATTCTACTATTGGCGTAAAAAGCTTGCATATACTATGCTGCCGCAGACCAAAGGATTTGTCCCCATACAGATGAGCCGTCAGAATGGAAAGATTAGCATGGGTTCCACCATCACACCGGATGTGAATGCCGAGAATAATGTTGCTTGTGAAATCGTGTATCAAAACGGAGTGACTCTTAAAGTAAAGAGTGATATGACGTTGGAGATGCTACGCACACTAATCCTCCTATGTCAGTAGCCTATGTTCTGTCTGAATGATTCAACTCGATTTTTCCTGTATCCATATCCGACAGATATGCGCAAAAGCTTCTATTCTTTGAGTGGTATAGTAAGCAATCATATGGGCAAGAATGTGCAGGATGGCGATGCGTACATCTTTATCAATAAAAATCTGACAGGAATGAAAATACTCCATGCAGAATATGGCGGACTGGTTATCTATAACATGAAACTGGAGCGTGGAGCCTTTAAGCTACCCGAAATCGACTCTGAGGATCCGGCTTCCTCAAGGGGGATAGACTGGTCTGACTTAATAATGATTGTACAAGGAATATCCCCTTCAGAAGTTAAACGATGTAGCCGTTGGAAGCCTAAGAAACAGTAGCATTTATTGCAGTTTTTGGGTAGTGAAAAATCTGGTAAAACGAGCATTTTTTCGTACTTTTGCACTATAAATAAAGAACGGAAAAATGTCAGGAAACTCAAGCCACCAAGCTCTCATCGACCAATTGCTTCGCGACCGCGATGCAGAGTATCGCCGTGCTTCCAAGGCTGAACAACAGCTGAAGGAGCTGACCGATGCGAAGGAGATGAAGGCTGCATATGAGGCAAAGCTGGCAGAAAAAGAAGAAGCTCTTCGGGAACGAGATAAAACGATTGAGGCAAAAGATAACCGTATCGCCCAACTGGAACAAAAGCTGCTCTATCTGGAACGTAAAATGTGGGGAGCGATGTCTGAGAAACGGCAGATACCTGATGACCCCAATCAACTCAAGCTTGACTTCGGACAGCTTGAGATGTCACCTGAAGAGGAGGAAACCGCTCGAAAAGCCATTGAAGAAATTACCGATTACAAAAAAGTAATAGTCAAGGGGCATGAAAAGCGAGTTCCGGTTCGGCACAAGTTGCCAGAGAATCTTCGTCATGTAGAAGAGCATGTCTATCCTGAAGGTTATGAAGGGCATGAAGATGAATGGGGGCTGTTTGATGATACCGAGACATCCGAACATCTGGAGTTTAACCCCGCAGAATTATACGTCCGAGTGACTATCCGCCATAAAGGTATGCGCAAAGACACGAAGGAGATACAAACCGCTCCTGTGCAGAATGAGCCAATCGCCAAAAGTTATGCAAGCGCGTCGTTACTGACAGATCTTATGGTTGAGAAGTATGTAGACCACCTTCCTTTCTACAGGCAAATACAGATGTATAAAAGATTAGGTTTTAGCATACCTCCATCAACTATTGAGTCCTGGTTCCATGATGTGGCAGATTTAATGCGTCCCACTTATTATCGATTAAGGGAACTCGTTTTAGACACTGATTACGTTCAGTCTGATGAAACTACGGTTCCGATTATAAATAATGAGAAACATCAAACAGTGAAAGGGTACTTATGGTTGGTTCGGAGTGTGGTAAACAATTTGGTTTTCTTCTCCTATAATGAAGGCTCGAGAGGTCAAAAAGTAGTTATCCAACTCTTTAAAGATTATCAAGGAGCCATACAAACAGACGGCTATGCCGGATACAGTATCCTGGAAAAGTTTGAAGGAATAATCACCCTATGTTGCTGGGCTCATGCCAGACGCTGTTTTGATAGGGCATTAAGCCACAATAAGGCTAGAGCGGAATATGCTTTAGCCCAAATCGGTATGCTCTATGATGTGGAGCGAATGGCTGATGATTACGATATGGATACCATCCAACGAATGGAGTTACGTAAGCGACTTGCTTATCCCATTATCCGTGCTTTTGAGAAGTGGTGTATATGTGAGCAGAGCAAGGTGCTTCCCAAGAGTCCAATCGGCAAAGCCATCGGCTACTTCTTAAATTACTCACGTCAGCTGGTGCGTTATACCATGGATGGCCGATATATACTCGACAACAATCTCATCGAAAATAGTGTCCATCCCATAGCTTTGGGACACAAGAACTATCTCTTCTGTGGCGATCATGAAGCGGCAGAAGACGCTACTGTGATTTACTCTCTAATGGGATGTTGCAAAGCGGTTGGTGTAGACTTTAAGGAGTGGATGAATTACTTCCTTAATCATGTTCATGAGTACGACAACGATTACTCAAAGGACTTGACAGAGCTGCTTCCGCACTCACTTAAAGCACAAGCTATCATTTAAGAATCTTCAAAAAATAAGAGATGCCTCTTAGAAACTGGGACTTTTTCAGAGAAAAATCGAAATTTTTAAGAGACATCCAAATATCTTTAAAGTTTATGCAATACGGGGGTTACTGATTGCTTACAAGTTTGCTACATCCACATAAGCCAAACCACTGAAACAGGAAAAGATAAAAACATCACGCACCTGTTCCAACCGTTCGGAAACCATTTTCTTTTTGAGGATGATTTTTATTTCATCCTCTGTTAAATATCCCCTATCTACTTTTTCCAAACGTATTTTATAATTGGCGAACGAGTCACCTATCAGGATGCCATTATTATGGGCTATCAGGATAATGCGTCTGAAGAACTGCATAAACTTGGCAGTCGTATTAAAGCCACATTTGCAGGTGGTACGCAAATATAACTCAAAGTCTGTAATGAACATCAGGGGTTATTTCCTTTATAGAAATATCCGACAGGTTATATTTGCTTTGGATGAACTCGGCAAGATGGCGGCGGGTCACTTCATATTTACGATAAGTAGCAATTGTTTTAGATATGCCGACCAACTGTTTCACATCGTCATTATGCTTTTGGAAAAGGTTAAGGATGGTATCGTGGTTCTCGCTATGACCTAAAAATTCATTCTTCACCTTTTCGGCGGTAACATAATTGTCACACCGTTGTAATTCGTGGTAGATGGTATTAAGGGATGTGTTTATATCATCCAGCAATCGGTTGATGCGGGTAGCTTCCGCAGAACGTCCGGCGGCTTTGCCTGCCTTTCCATCCCAAAGTTTGGGTTGAACGTCCAACTTGGAATTAAAATGGCTTGCCACACCATCAATCGTGATACGGACGAAAATAGGGTAACTGCCATTGATTTTTTGTTTGTCCTTTTTCACAAAGAAAAGGACGTTGAATGTACTCTTCATAAACTCACTTTTTTTGGTTACAAAACTACGTTAATTAGCTCATAGGGGGTACAGAACGAAAAGCGACATAGTTCACATCGGGGAAAACTTCGGAAAGCACGATAAACAGGGCATTTGAGAAATTTTTGGGAAAACGGAAGACACAAAACGAAATGCGTTTTTATATAACATTCATGTAACATCTAAACAGCTTAAACAACGACATATAAGGAAGATATGTAACATCGAAAGATAAACAACTCATAAAAGCCCCTCTAATGGCATAGAAACCCGATTATTTGCTATTTGAGGGGCTTATTTTTCTGTTTAGAGAATCGTTTAAATGGGGTTGATGAACGTCATGAACACACGGGCGAAAGCAACTTGCGAGAATGTTAAAAAACGAGTTGGGGATACCTTTGGAGATACAGTTGGGGGTACCCCTATTTTTATAAAAAGGAAATAAAACGCAGAGTTGGGGATACCTTTTTAACAACTTGGTGTTGTTGTTTTATGGTTGATATTCTTGAAAAGTGTGGTATTTTAATGCATTTAGATATTATTTGGGGGTAGATAGTACTAGTATTATTTAATCAATGGGCATCATAAATGAGAAGTAAGCACTTGATTTACAGATGATATTGAAAATAAACATGTATTTTAGCAATGTAAAAGCGTGTGTGTGGCTTAATTATGGCAGAATAGGACAGTTGGTAGTCTAGCAGATTGCGGGAATTCAGTCTGATCGTGTCAGTGGTTCGAGTCCACTTTCTGCCCCAAGCTTTTAGCAGGAATTGCGGTATTAGTTTTTTTGTTAATTGAACCGGCTCCCGGTGTTTGTGCCGGGAGCTTTTTTAAAATAATCTTATATGCAGTTTATAATTTCGGACAATCTGTACCCCCTTCCCATTTTTGTTTGTCGGGGGTACGAGTTAGGTTACGAACTTTGTCTTTTAGGGGCGAAAAGATGTACTTTAAGGCAGACACAAGGGGATGGAAAAAGTCCCACAAATCATTGAATTTGTGGAACTTGTCTGCTTACTGTCCGGTTTTGTCCGGTTAGTTCAGCGGAGAGACAGGGTTATGAACCTTTTCTCTCCAAATTCCTTATTTACAAGGTTATAATAATGTCAATTTTTCTCTTAGTAATGTTTTAGTAACCGAAGTTTGTCTGATTCAGTCACAAAATGTCCTTATGATGTCAATTCATACAACATTACTATACAAGGGTAGAGATATTTTTAGAAACGACAAACTCCCCCTCATTTTTTCATAATCTACATATAAAATTTAAAGTTCAATCACCTCATCAGCATTACTTTCTATCTAATGATTCATATCTTTTTGCTCTTGTTTTAAAGACCCCCCTTCCATAACTTCGCAAATTTCATTTTTAACCTCATTTTTTCAACCGTACCTTGTGCCTGTATTTTTAGATTGTGAGTATCTGATGACATAGAAATCACATATTCGGCATCACCATTCACTGTTATGTTGGCATTATGGGTTACTATAACTACTAGCCTCGACTCCTTTATCTGTCGGATTCTATCAACGATAAGGTCATAAACAAGCCTATTATCAAGATCATCCTCTGGTTGGTCAAGAATGAGTGGATTATCACCAAACGAAAGAATGAATGTCAAGATAGCAGTAGTCTTTTATCCCGCTGATGCTACAGCTAAAGGTTTGAAATTACCATCACGATTTTATACTTCATCTCAATCTCATCTTCAGGATATAGTAAGTCTATCTTATCCATTTGGGTTGAATTGAGTTCTTGAATCATTCGAGTAAAACGTCCATCATACGCATCTCCTGTATAAACATTGTAATGTATATCATACATCGTTTTCTTGAGATCTCTCAGTCCAGCTAGTATATCTCTACTAGAATAAACTACACCAAGAACCGTTTCCATTCCTTTCTCATAACTTCCAGTTTTTGAATAATCCGACGAAACTTCTGCTCAAAATCAATTTGATCAGCATATGGCTTTATCTTTATCTTGTCAGAGTTAATACGTGCATTAATAAACTCATCACGCATATCCGTTAGCTTAGTTCGCTTTTCTGCAAATTTCTTAAATGTGATACCGATACGTTCATCTATTGACTGCAATTTTGCTTCTTTTTGAGCAATCTTATTCAATTCTTCATTTTTTTCGCTATTTGTTTTGTGAATTTTTCAATATTAGATATATCCGTAACGCCTTTATCTTCAAGTTCTTTCTTTTTCTGAACAAATAATTGCTCACTAGTTTCTGCATTGAAGAACAAAGAAGTTTCTTTCAAGTTCTCAGTTGCCTTATGTAATAGAGTATTAAGTTCAACAACCTTTGCGCCAAATATTTTCCCTCTACACAATCGACTCTGTCAAAACTCCCAGTAAAGCATTAATTTCGTCTTGATAAATCTCTTCAAGGGGACTCACATCGAATGGTTGAAAATCATTAAATGTAGGCAAGATAGATTGCATATCCCCAATAGTATCATTTACAGTTTCAAGATACAATTGCAACAGATGCTTCTGACGAATAAAATTTTGTTGTTTTGATATTACATCAGAAATACCACTTTGTTTTAAAAGCTGTATTTTACTTTCCAAGTCTTTTATCTCGGTATTTAACTTACCTTTCGTTTGTATAGCTTACTGCAGAGCACGTTTATTAGCCATTAGACTTTGATAATCTTCACGTAACTGGCTACACGCTACTATAATTTCTCCAACTTCTGGCATAACATTATCTATACGATTACGCAGTGAAGTTGGTTTCTGTGCTATAGAAAATATCTGTTTCTGAGAATATTGCTCAAATCGAAAAAAATCAATAAATCCTTCGTCATTCACTTGTTCGTATTCATTCGTCTTTACATTTAGACGTTCTACAATGATATGTGGATTATTAGAATAGACATAAACAATCCTATACTCCAGTTCATCACGTACGAAGTAAACCTCTATTCGTGTATACTTGGTCAACACATCACGTCCATCAGCATCAATAAGTTTGAAAAACTCTCTGTGATCTTCTGAAATATCAGACAGTTCTTTCAAATCATCCTCTTTTTCAAATACGGCACGTATAAAACGTAAAATACTTGATTTTCCACTACCTCAACCTCCTATAATGGTGGTCAGTTGTGGATTAAAGTCCATACTGAACACAAAGTCATTCTTTGTGAGTGAAGTATTCTGAATTGTAATCTTATGTATCCACAATGAGGGCAATTTGTATTGAGATAGAAGGCTTTTGAAACAATGAACTGTGCGTTCCGGCATCATGAGTGCTCGGCATAAGCTTTCGAAAGTAGGTTTTCCATCCATCTTTATCCATGTATAACGCTTGCCTATGCCAGCCAGACCATGTTTAGCTGGATTTACTGCATCTGGATTATCAGAGAATGTGAGTAGTTTCTTGTTAGTCACTTTTGCCACTGTCATACCATCGTATGCTGCTTTTATGCTATCTGCACCTATTGCCACAGGGGGATTGTTATAGTAAGCGTTTATTGCATCTACAATATCTTGATTTTCCTTCACTTTCAGCGAAGGATCAAGCAGTTCTTGATGTACAACTGTACAGCATGAATAAATGGCAAATTTAAAAACTCTTTTACAGAAGCAGAACTTGCGCAATATTCTAAACCATTGAACTCGTCAATATGTGCAGGAATAACAATAGCACCTTTTTCCTATGCAAGCTTTGCAATTTCAATGACTGTCTTTTGTGAGTGAGCTTCTGCTTTAGCAAACATGTCACGTGTGATACAACACACTAACAGAAAACCCTCTACATCTTGCTTGGTCTTATCTAAGTTGTATATTGATGACAGAGAAAATCAGAAACAGACAGGATAAAGCTACGTGACATGAAGCTATAATCTAAAATAGAAACGCCTATGGAGTGCTCTTGAAACGTCATGACAATACAGAGTTATTTGGAGTATCTAAGGAAGAAAAGGATAATGAAAATAGCATGTGAAATGAAAAAATAGTCATTTCCACATGCTGCTAATTATTGAGGAGGAACATTTACTGAATATCCCTACAATAGATTGGTTATAGAAGCCTATTAGAGCTTTTTATTCTATGACACATTTTCCTTTCTTCTATTTTATAGTGGGCATACCAAAATTCTTAATATCAACTCCACTAAGCGAATAATATCCCGTTGAGTATGGTTTTGCGTTCTTGACAAGATAGCTCCAAAAGACATTACTATCAAGAATGCTTTTCAGGACTTGCAGTTTTTCAAGGTCGTCGCTAACAAATGCAACGCCATTGTATAGCATCAGGTCTGCATCGTCTCTCAAAACACAATGAAGAGGTTTGTTTGCGAACTTCGGGAAGAATAATTTATATCTTGGCATTATGAGCGACTGAGTTCTGCCGTATGCATACCATGTGGGATACTTGTCTGTCTTGCCTTTGTCACGCTCAGCGAGTTGCTTGCGCTGGGAAGAGAGGTAAGCATAAGTATAAGGGAAAGTGGTCTTCATAACTGACTCCTCAATAATTGTGGCTCGCCCTTCGTTGATGTAGTACGGAAAAATCAGTTTCTCGATAATGCTTTCAAAAGAAACTTTTGAGTTGAGTTTGTTGGAGTTGACGACATTTCTGCATATTGCCTTTTCTATAGGGAAGCGTTTATCTTTAGATTCCAGATAATAATAGTTGTCATCCTCCGCGACAGGCTTGAATATGTAAGTCTTGTTGCTGAGTGTTGCTATACCGTGACGGGACTGACAATATTCGCCAATAGGAATTCCAGCAGACTCTATTTGGCGTACTGCTTCAAAATCATTGAGACTCCATCCTTTTTTGTTATCAAGTTGGTTATATAAGATATTAGTAAATTCTGGCATTGCGTTTAAATCTCCATTCTCATTAACGGCGTAATGTAGTGTATCTGACGCTTGATTCTTTGTGAGGAAGAAAAGACATGTATATGTACTTTTCTTTTGGAAAACCTGATAGCCACGAAAATCCAATATTGAAATATCATGAATGCCACGAGAAAAATAATTCCGCACAGCTCTGCCATTAACCGAACGAATAAAGCTATTCATTGTGATGAATCCCAATCTTCCACCGTCATTCAGCATTTCAGTTGCTATTTGGAAAAAAGGAATATACAAATCGGGATGTCCTGACAGACAAACTTCATATTGCAACATCTTTTCCTTTGTGGTAGCATCTACATTGCGCGAACAGACATACGGTGGATTGCCGACAATAACATCAAAATGTTTGTAATCCTGGTTCCATTCTGCAGTGTTAAAATCTAATGTATTTGCTTGAAGAACATTGAAATCAAAGTCCAAGTCTTCTCCATGAAGCAAAGCCAAAAGTGAAAGTAGAATTTTTGTTCTTTCCACAGAATACTCTTGGATATCAATCCCATATACTGATTTTTGGTAGATATCATAAAATGCCCTCCCTGTGTTGTTGTGCAAAAATAATGCAACATCCATCAAGAAACCACCACAACCACAAGCAATATCTGCCACACGAATATGTTGTATATGTTCATTGGGTATTGTGTTTAAGCAAGTTTCAATGATGTTCTCCCTTACGTATCTAGGTGTATAGACGGCTCCAGTCACAATGCGATCGGCCGGCGAAATGACAAATTCGAAAAGGCTAATCATGTCTTCTATTGTCATCGGTGCAGGATGGAAATGATGAATCTTTGACACAAACTCCTGCAACAAGTCAAAATCTTCATCTTCTTTGTCTATGAGTAAACTCTTAATGACATAATTATTCTCAATTTTCAAATCACTAAGCAACACAAAAGAAGACACGAACAGGCGATTTACTGTCCGTGTATCTGTAAGTTGTTTTCGTTTGAGATATGCAAAGATTTGAGAGTTCATTGATTAGGCAAAGTTTGGTTTTCCCCTAAACTGTTCTTCTAACTCGCGGTATAATCTGTTCAGTTCGTCTTTAGTTTTCAGTTCCTCTAGCGAATCAATGCTCACTTCATCTAGCTCTTTGAGCAGAATCTTGACTTCTTCCAACCTCCACTTCACACGATGGACAGGATTTCCGAAGTTAAGTGCAGACCACATCCAATCACCAAGATCAGTTGTTGAATGAATAGATCCATCTGCCAGTCTTTCAAATTGCTCTACATAAGCAGCATCACAAGGATCTATGAAGCCTTGCTTTCCATCATTATGGATATTCTCATCCTTCGTCGGCCACTTTGCGCGTTTAGAATTATTGCAAGAACGGCATGAATAAATCAAATTAGAATACTCTGTGGGAGATATATTTACAAGATGCTTCTTGGGAACAAAGTGGTCAACTTCGTAATAAGTGTCCCTAAAGAATTCATGATCTCCGCAATAACCGCAGCGTTGATGAAAATCTTCGCACAACAATGACTTGTATTCGTTATAAGTCTTATATACCGGCACTGATGTCCGACGAGCGGGGGTTGTTTTTCTGAAATCTGTCATAGCCTACTTCTTGTGCAAATCAACAATGCTTTGTGCGACTTTCAGCAATTCCTCCAATGTATCATTTGATTTGCTTGTAATCAAATCAGAGCGAACGCTATTGTCCAAATCCAACTCGGACAAGTAAAGTTCAGCCTCAAATTTAGTTGCCGACTCTTCATTTGTCAAGTTCTCCCCCTTGGAAACTTTATCTTGGAACTTTTTGATCATATTTTCAGCCGATGCTTTACGGCTGTTATAGTTATTTACATTTGCCGTAATGATGCTTTTTAGCTTTTCGTATTGCTTTGCGTCGGTAAACAATTCTTTACCACGGATAATTTGGGCTTCTTTACACTCTATCAGTGCATTGTCCTCATACGATGTTATAATAAACATTGGTAGATGTTTATTGTGCCGATGAAGTTCACGTATAACGTCATCGCCAGTATACGATACATTGCCGGTATCATTCAAGCGATAATCAATTAATACAGCCTGAGCATCGAATTCGCATACATCCCGCCAAATGTCCTCTATATTATGAGGCATATATTGTGGAATGTGAAGTTGAAAGTCATTCTTCAGTACAGAATGGGCTTGTGATTGCCAACTTTCTTCTTCATCTAAATAGACTAATCTAATTTTATCACTCATAATCATTTGATTTTAAATATTGTTCTTATTCCAAACCCTGTCTCCACAGGCAGCAATGCAATCATAGCATCTGGATATTTGCTGATAATGCCTTTCACGATAAACAATCCCATGCCAGTACCAATCTTATTGTTCTGATTATCCACTGTAGATGTCTCAAAAGCATTAAAAATAACATCAGGATTATTCCTATATTCTTGAGAAAGCCCAATACCATTATCAACAAAGTCTATTACAGCATATCCATGGTCATTACTCACACTTACTGAAATCTTTTTTTTCTTTTCATTTGAAGTGAGGAATGCGGATATGGAATTTGTTACAAAATTGTTGAATATACTATCCAAATCCATTTCGAATCCTTTGAGTAATATGCCATCCATGTTTGTTATTTGGAGGTCTATATGTATCAATTTTCTTAATAGAATAGGTCTCCAAGATTCGATAAACAAAGTAAGGTAGTTCGACAAGTCAATATCTACCCAATCCCTTTTACTTCGACGTATTGAATTTAAAGAATAAAGAAGCCAATTATAAAGCCTCTCGTCTTCTTCTTTCATGTTTCTTAACTCCTGATAAGGATTGTCAAATCGCATTCCTTCAAACTGTTTTTCTGGTAGATATTGCAGAAGAATATTCTTAAGTAACTCGTTTCTCGGTAAAAGGCGAATCATCACGCTTCGGAGCTCATGAGTAAATGTTGCAGAAGATATTCCCATACTCGCCAGTCCGCGAAGCATTGAGAGTTCAACCTCCTTGTCATTGAGTTCTGTTTCTAAAGATTTATAGTCTGCAGCAAGAACCTTTAAATCTTCTGCTTCTTTAGACAGATTTTCTGCCTTAGAATCAAGAGCTTTATATGCAATCTCCTTTGCCCGTGTTGTCTGTGGATGTTCTCCTTTGTACAATTCCGACAGATTGTACATGACGGTATTGCGGTCAAGTTCAAAAACCGAGATTATCTGCAATAATAGGTTTTTGAACAAAGCGAAAGCCTCGTTTTCCTGAATGCCTTCTCGACTTGACTTATCCTCAAAAGCCGCATTAGTCAATCTCGAAATCTTGACGATACCAGCAATCTGATTTGGACGGATTCTATAGCCACCCATTTTCTGACCAGCACCGCCAGGACTCTTTGCCTGCCTGCGACCTAAACCTAACCAGTCATCCCCATTCTCTCCGTACGGACGGACACGGAATTCATCGCGATAGATACGCACACCGCCAAACCTGTCAAGCCAATGAGTACGGGCTGATTCGTCAAATAAATTGTATGGATATTTTTGATTTCCATCCTTGTCTCGATCATCCTTTAATGTGTTTTTCAGAAAAAAGAACGTAAATCCAAATTTTCCGACCTGTTCTAGCAAATCGGCATCAACCTTTTTGTTTATTTGAATAGTTTGAGAGACTTCTCTTTTCCGAAAATCCTCCAAACGAAACGGTGCAGCTTTCATCGCATCTCGTAGAAATACTTTGCTGTAAAGTGTTTCAAGTTTAGACAAATTCAATTCATTCCTCTCAATTTTTATCTGTATTTCGCGTCCTCCTTCATACTGAGCAGAAATTTTATAGTCATAATCCTCATACTCCATTGGATTGACCTTTCCACTCCACTGCAAGTCATGCATTTTGTACAGATATAATCCAAAAGATGTCTGCAATTCAGCAGGAATGAGCATCTCAAGATTCTTTAACAATCCATTCAGCGCATCGTCATTCCAATCGTCATTCAGATGGGATATACAAAGAATTGTTCCGTGAAAATTTTCAGATACTAATTTGTCATATATCGGCAATTTGTCAATGCCATATTCATTAAGCCTATCTACCAAATAGTCTGCAGTAATTTCTTCTAAATTTGCTTCTACATCCGAAAGCACACGCGCTTTGTCGAATTTTTTCCAATCAACACTCCATACATAACCTTTGCCAAACTCACTACTAACAAAAGACAACATCTCTGCAGAAGTCCCTAATCTGTTCAAGGCAAATCGGCCAATACCTTTTGCTCCACTTTTTACACGCTTTTTATTTGAAGAACGAGTATTGAGAAGTTTATCATCCGTACCAATCGTCATCCAATGCTTGATGATGATTTCATCAGTCATTCCTGAACCATTATCAATTATGAACAGTTTGGATTCAGCCTTATTTTCTCGGACATCTGCCACTACCACGCAAATATCTGCGTCCGCATCATAAGCATTTTTTACTAGTTCTACAATAGCCCCTTCTGCATTGGCAAAGTTCTCCATGCCAATAAGATGTGCTGTTCTTGCTGATATTGCAAATGGAATTTTCATTGTTATACGTTAAATCAACTTGAAAAGATATCTTTCAATCCACAATAAGTTCGCTCAATTTTACGTCAAGCAGGATTGCAATTTGGTTCATGGTCTGCAAATCTGGCTGCGACTTTTGAGAGCACCACTTGCTCACAGTACAAGTTGACTTGCCCAATTTCTCCGCAAGCCATTTGCTTGTCAAGTGCTTCTCCACCAAGACGACTTTAATCCTATTCAAGTCTTTATTCATAGCTGCAAATCTAATAAATTAAACTATCACGCAAATTTAATAAATTATTTTTGTTTCTCAAAGTATTACTATATTTTAACTCAATTTATTTGCTAAAGGGAGAATCTTCACTTAACACAATTCAATATAAGTTCGGGATAACCTTAAAACAATACCATTTGTTTTGTATGTTCTATGGTGTATCCTTGTAATGCTTCGAGTTTATTGTCATAAGAAACACTATACAGTCAGTATTACAATCAGATTCATCAAGAAATTATTGATAGTTTCGTGCTTTGAAATTGGCGATTTCCGGATTGCAGTAAACGAACAAATGTATCACGATGCTATCTTTGCAGGCAGCGGTTTCTCTTTAAATGGTTCACAAATCAATAATCCAGAGCGATTAAAAGCCCCTATTTAGGGTCAAGTCAAAAAGTATGTGGGTATAATATTTGAGAAACATTTAAAGTTTGCAATGCTAAAAACATACATCCTTCCAAAGTATTATAAATCAAGTACATCAGACG